>ENA-ORPK01001419-ORPK01001419.1-human-gut-metagenome-genome-assembly--contig:-NODE-1419-length-18979-cov-3.025048_pt1 | contig 18979 bp, 12 predicted proteins | sample MGYA00242139_ERZ509068 | MGnify/ENA primary metagenome ERZ509068 (study PRJEB26280, sample SAMEA2338687) | human gut metagenome | biome: human gut; feature: human-associated habitat; material: faeces... | reverse complement strand
CAAAATTTGCCGAAAAGACGTGCGCATACGCTTGTGAAGACAGGTTCTTATGTCGCATATTTTTGTATAGCGGACTATTGTTTTTCATTATATCACTGCTGTTTTTATTTTTCAATCCCCATTATATCATAAATTGTGATAAAAAGATGAAACTGTTAATATAAACGTGTGAAACTGCAAATATTTGCTTGTTATTTTTAAAGATTTGTGTTATACTCTAAATATGATCAATTCTGTAAATCGGAGGGTTGCTCCGCTTTTGTACGGAGCAGAGATTGTCAATGGCTAATTATATTGGTACAAGATGTATCGTTTGCAACGAAAAATTCAAAGATGACGATGATATTGTTGTTTGCCCTGAATGCGGCACTCCTTATCACAGAGAATGTTATAAAAAAGAAGGAAAATGCGTCAATACCGCTCTGCACGAAAGCCATAGAAGCTGGACACCTTCATATGATGTCGGCGACAGCTCCGCAAGCTTCACGGAAAATGTTGTGTGCAGCAAATGCGGCTGCATAAATCCGCCTATGACCTTATTCTGCGAAAAATGCGGCAATCCGCTCAGCACTCTTGAACAGCATAATGAGGATATGCGTGTTCACACAGCCCCTCTTCACGATGACAGCAACCCTGATGAATATAATAAAAATTTCAACGGTCAGATACCGTTCGGCGTTAACGTTCAGCCGTTTATGATAAACTTTTCCGACCCACTCTGCGGATATAATCCCGATGAGGATTTCGACGGTGTACGTCTTTGTGAGCTTGGCGATTATGTTGAGAGCAACACGCACTACTATCTGCCGATATTCAAGCGCATCAAAGAAACCGGACGTGCTCTTACATGGAATTTTACGGCTATGCTTTTCCCTGAATTTTATTTTGCATACCGTAAAATGCCGCTCATTTCACTTGCTGCATTTATTGTAAAATTGTTTGCATTTGCACCTATGTTCATTGCCTATCTTTCGCAGAGCAATATTGGCGTGCTGAGTGAAATAGCAAAGGGGTTTGACACACGCAGTTTGGCTTTTCAGATGCTCAATGTATTTTCATATGCACTGATATATGCAATTTCATTTTTCTGTGGTGGCTTTGCAAACTGGATATACTACAAGCACGCAGTTAAACACACAGCAAAAATCAAGGCAGCTTCCGTTCCGCAGAACCTCAGAAGCAATCTTCGCAGAAAAGGCGGAACATCAGCTGTATGGCTTATTATTTCCATTCTTGTATTTATTTTACCGTACACTATTGTGTATGTGTACATTCGATTATTATTTGGGGGATTTGCAGTTTAACAGCCGCAAGTGACATACATTTTATGTCAGCTAAGGCGCTTTGTAAAGGGGTATAATTATGAAAATCAGAAAAGCTGTTATAACAGCAGCAGGTCTTGGCACGAGAGTTCTTCCTGCATCAAAAGCTATGCCTAAAGAAATGATACCGATAGTTGATAAGCCTGCGATACAGTATATAGCCGAGGAATGTGTAAAAGCGGGTATTACAGATATTCTGATAATACTTTCAAGAGGAAAACACGTTGTTGAAGACCACTTTGACCGCTCCCCTGACCTTGAAAAAAGACTTGCCGACACAGGAAAAACAGAGATACTCAACGAAATGATAGGTATTGCCAATATGGCTGACTTTGTTTATGTGCGTCAGCAGGAGCAGCTTGGTCTTGGACACGCTGTATTGTGCGCTAAAAATTTCGTAGGCAATGAGCCGTTTGCGGTGCTGTACGGTGATGATGTAATAATCGGTGACGACCCTGCAATTGCACAGCTTTCAAGAGCATATGACTCATATGGCAAGGGTATCGTAGGGATCCGTGAGGTTTCCACAGAAGATGTTCAGCGTTATTCATCAATGAAGCTTGAACACATTGAATCGAACCGATACGAAATAAGCGATATGATAGAAAAGCCAAAGCCTGAGCAGATATATTCAAACTACTCTATTTTGGGAAGATGTATTCTTCCGCCCGAGATATTTGAAATACTTGAAAAAATTCCGAATGGCGCAAATAATGAACTTCAGCTTACCGATGCAATGAAAATCCTTGCACAGCGTGAAGGAATGATAGGTGTAGATTTCACAGGCAAGCGTTATGATATGGGCAACAAGCTTGGAATTTTACAGGCGGCAATAGATGTAGGCTTATCCCGTCCAGACCTTCATGACGGTCTGGCAGCGTACATAAAAGAAGCTGCTAAAAAATTATAAACAATAAATGCAGCAGCCGTAAAATCAAACGTGCTGCTGCATTTCTTATAATAAATATGGTTTTGAAAAATAAAAAAATATTTTTTTGAAAAAACACTTGACAAACTCGAATTACGGTGCTATAATAATAAAGCACTCTTGGTTAGGACGTAAATCAAGAGCAAAGAAAATATCGCGGAGTGGAGCAGCTCGGTAGCTCGTCGGGCTCATAACCCGAAGGTCGTTGGTTCAAATCCAGCCTCCGCAACCAAATTAAAAATCAAGCTGTTCATTTTTCAAATTCACAAGTATCTGCATTTTTACCACTCAGATCTTTGAATTTCGCTTTGAACAGCTTGACAAATGTATTTAAATTCTGTATAATGAAGTACAGAACATTAAGCATTCACTAAGTCATTCAGACTGCTTTCTTAATCTGAGTGATAATGCACTAAAAATGTCTTGCAGGACAGTTTTAGTGTGTGGGTGCATTTTTGTTTTTTATTATTTTCAATATTACCACCTTTTTCTTGCCTTGTCAAGCTTTTTTCATAAAAAAATCGTATTATTCCGTATAACGTATAATATTCAAGTCTGCTGATACATCGGGGAACTGTACCGATGTATCTTTTTTATTGTCCCAAATACATCATTATGATGCGAAATCAGCAAGCAGTATATCCATTGCCTTACGCTTCTGTTTCATATGTATATGCACATATCTGTCCAAAGTCACACTTACATCAGAGTGTCCGAGAAGAACGCTGAGCGTTTTAACGTCAATGCCCATTTCTATTGCTCTTGTGGCAAACGTATGCCGCAAGCTATGAAATGTTACTCCTGTTACTCCTGCTCCCTTTACGATTCGATTAAAGCAAGATCGCATTGTTTTCGGATCAGTAGGTTTGCCATAGTTCAGGGTAAAGACAAAGTCATTGCTTTTAAACTTTCTTTTTCCCAAATAGTCTTTGGATTTATCGTACTGCTTCTTAAGCATATCGCAAATAACATCATTGAGCGGAATATCCCTTATGCTGTTATGACTTTTGGGTTCTCCGACTACAAGCTCTGTCTTTACTTTCTCATTGCCTATGGTATTAAGCCTGTTGGCAGTTCGCCGCACATACAATATCTGATTATCAAAATCAATATCACCCCATTGAAGTCCGAGTATCTCGCCGATGCGAAGTCCTGTTGCCAATGCAAGATAAACACCGTTTGAAAGCTTTTCATCGGTCGTTTTAAGCACAGACATAAGCTTTCCCTGATCCGAAGGTGACAGCACCTTTATCTGCGGCTTTACTGTTTTGGGCAGATCTACACATTCGATATAGTTTCTTGAAATAAGCTCAAGGTCAACAGCTTTTTTCATAGCCTTATGCAGCATAAGTGCAATATTATGTACAGTCTTTGCACTCAGTCCCCCGTTCCCTTTCAGATTGCCGCAGTCGTATTCGTAATTAAAGAACTCCTGAAAGACATTCGTATTAAGCTCTGAGAGCTTGTATGAGCCTATCTGAGGTGTTATATGGTTAGTTATATACCCTCTGTAACTGACTGCCGTAGACTGCTTTACATTGCGTTTTGAGAATGTTTCAAACCAATATTCAAGATAATTTCCGAGAGTAATTTTATCTGTTATATCAAAGCTGATTTTTTGCATTTTATATCCCACCTTCTTTATATTGTTCCTTTTTTCAGCAGACTTTTATTATATCATTTTTCATTCGTTTTGTCACATTAAGCCACATTCCGATTTTCAAGATATGGATATTCCGTAGGTGGATTTTCCAGATACGGAAAATCGGAATGTGGAGAAAAACAAAAAGATATAACTGTATATATAACTGCTTTTATGTGCAAAATGCAACAGGGGAAATATATGATTTATAAATATTTTTGATAAAAACAACGCTCCCCACAGTCTTACAAAAACTGTGGAGAGCGTTTTATTCCCCAATGGGGAATTTTATCTGTAGTTGCGAATTAAAACGGCTTTTGCGTAGATGCACCTATAAGTTTACAATTTCTATAAAAACTCCAAGTGCAAGGTTTATCTTCTGTCCATTCTTCTTTTCTTATTCCTACAGATCCTAAAAGATTGGACGTTTCTTTATAATATCCATCCGTATGCATATTATATACAATACCATCAACAGTTATTTTGATACTTGTAATTGCTTCTATTTTCATAAGTGGACGGCTATCAGTTTCATCTGCATGTCTATAAGATTCCGGAATATGCACATATGTCTTGTTGTAGAAATAACCAAGACTTTGATCTGATATAAGTTTACCGTCAGATCTGTATGTTGCACTCCTAAGCTGATTTGTCCAATAACTATATGTAGATGTATATAACCCCCAACCAGGTGAACCTATCGTACTCTTATATTGACCTGAACCTTCTTCAATATATATACGTGCATAATAATCGTTTGTACCGTCAGTTATTTTAAACCATATACCGTCACCTAATAAATCGCCTGAATGATCTCCTGTATAATTTGTATTTTCTGTTCCGTCAAAATTAATAATAATATCCTTATTTTCATCAATCACCCAATTGTTATCATCTGTATCATCCTTATCATCACCATCATCTTTGCTTTCGTCTTTATCATCATTATCATCATTATCATCATCTTCAATGATAAATTGTACGTCAAATTGATATTCCCCACCCGAAACAGTTAACAGCGTTTGCTTATCTTGACTGAAAAAAAGAATATAGCTGCCATGCTGCTCAAGAGTAATATTGTATGTACCGTCAACGGAAGTAATACCCTTTGCAATAGCTTCTCCGACAATTTTTCCGGTTTCATCTGCGGGATAAATCAAAACCTCAAAATTTTCTAATGGTCTTATCTCTTCGGTTTTGGAATTAAATGCTGTTACAGTACCTTTGATTTCTGATTCAATTGGAGTAAGTATAAAGCTGTCAATTTCCTCGTCGTTATAATACATTATTCCATCTTTGATTTCGATTATCATTTCAAGATTTTGATAATTCTCTTTAGTAAATGTCATTAAATATTTTCCATCGGAGGCATCCATGATAAAATCTCCGTTTTCATCTGTTATTGCTTCTGCAGTAACATTTTTTGAAGAAGCAGAACCTTCACCATCAGTAAAAATTTTTTCAATCTTTACGCTCGTGCCTTCTAACTTTTTTCCGTTACTCTGTTTTGTCATAGACATATAAGTATCAATATTCCATATAAAGACATTATCATCAAATAAATCTTTTTTATCTATACGATTATTATTTGTTTGATATTTTACCTCACTCTTGCCCATATTTGAAACGATCTCAAATATTAAATTAGCATTGCCTTTATCGTCTATTTTTACTTTATCCTTATCAATACTGAAAACATACTCATAAATTGCTTTTTTACCTAAATATCTGAAGTGGCAATAGGATCTGTTCTGTTTTCAGAATTATATATATTAACTTTTATTTTGCTGTAATATTTATTTAAGATATTTGTATTATTTTTGTTTATTGCAATATTTCCGGTAATAATAACTTTTTCCTTTTCTTCATAAGGAGTACCTGTTAATTTAGCTGCATTTTCTATTGCTTTTTTTGCATCAACGCCTTTATTCTTTTCATTATCTTTTTTATTCTCGCTTTGTAAAATAGCTTGCTGAACCTGTTCTGCACTTATATTAGGGAATAATTCATAAAGCATTCCTGCAATTCCTGAAACTATAGGTGTTGCCATTGAAGATCCGGTATATTCAAAGTATATATTTTCTGAACCTGTACTGTAAATTGAATCTCCGGGAGCTAATATATCAAAGCCGCTGTAACACTTTGAGTGTACTTCTCCATTTTTTTCATATTACCTACAACAAGGATCCTATTTACAATTGGTGAACTGTTATTTGAGGTTTCTGATAATCTTATATAATTTATATAGCTGCTGTACTTGGCTTCTAAGCCTGTATTTTCGCCATTTTTATTTTCCTTTACATTTCCTGCTGCCGATTCAATAACAAAATCGTAACCTTCGGCTATAAGCCTGTTTAAGAAAAATTCAAGTGCAGCCGCCCCTGATTTAATGTTATCAATTACAGGATTATCTATCCCCATACTGACATTTATAACCCGCACATTATTTCCTATGAGCAATGCATAGGCAATTTTATGCTCCATAACCGTTGATACAGATTTTTCTCCAATCTTTAAATCTGAATCTCCATTCATAGCAAATCCATATAACTTACTGCCGGGGTAAACTCCGGCAGCTTTTATTAAATTTCCGGAATGATCGCATATTGACTCATTTATTTTACCCGACATTATTCCCGCAACATGAATACCATGATTTTGTTTTTTTATTTCTTTCATTTCTTCTGTATTTTTTTTGTTCTCAATATATTTAGGAACATTACTATTTTCATTCCAAATATGAACAAAATTCAAATTATTATTTGATTTTGATGAAAGGTAAGTTTCAATTATACCCATTTTGACTGACACATCTTTCAGCTTTTCATAATTTTTTATTTCAGCATTATTATAATCACCATTCCAGGCACTAAAAATATTTGCATCATACAGATGCCAATATTCACATTCTAAAGTTTTTCCCCCCCAATACTTATAATCATATTTATTTGTTGTATCTTCACTTTTTGCAAACTCAGCTTCGTTTTCAGATATAATATTTAATGAGATATAATCTATCAATAAATTACCACTGAAACTATTTATCATTTTTTCAAGATACTCACCCGATACAGGTTCATTAAATTCTATCTGAAAATCATTTGTTAATTCAATATATCCGACAATAGAAGCATTGATACTTTCCGCCAATGACTTTATCTCATCAAAACTTGCTGATTTATCTGCTGTTACAAGCAGTTGATTGCGGACAAAACTCATATTGTTATGGTATTCTATATCATCTAAAGATTCAATATCCTTAAAATATATCTCTCCAATATCTGTCAAGCCATCATTTTTATCATCATAATACTCAATCACCGATTCCATAAGTAAAAGTTCAGAAATGTTGGGATATTCAGTGCTTTTTCCGTTAAAAGTAAGCTCAACATATGATAATGCAGGAATATTTCCATTGTATGTACCGTAAATCGTATATTTTTTTTCATTTTCATAAACAGAAAAATTATGTGCATTGATTATTTCAAAATTTGATTCAAAAGAAAGCTTCCATGCCATTATAGGCATATCTGTTGTATTTGTTATTTTTATAGTTCCAACAAATCCGTTTTCCCAATCTGTTATAACTGAAAACTCAGCATCGTATCCATCCATTTTTTCAACATAATGAGAACATAATGCAAAATTCTCAGGCTTTCCGGATACATCAGTCAAGGTATATCCATATGTGATTGAATTTTCAGGCAGTATATCCGAATTATATCCTGAATTTTTTATAATATTATCATTATAAATCTCAGCATTCCATATTTCAGTTATCGTTCCGCAAGGTTCATATTTTAATGACCAGTTTCGTATTGACGTATCACTTGTATTTGTAATTGTAACGGTTATATTTTGACTGTCATTCCAAGCTTCTGAAACAGTATATTTAACTGTAAAGCCATCATAATTAAACATAAAATCGTTATTTTCTTCTGCCATAACTGAAAAAGGGGTTATTGTAAGTATCATCGTAATTGTCAATATAAAGCATAATATTTTTGTCCTCATAAATTCCGCTCCTTAGTTTTAGTCATTATTTGTGTTTTCTTTTTCCCGCACTATCATTGGTACATACGCCTCATCAAGTATTGGAAATATTTCGTCTCTTATTAATATTCTAACCAGTTCAGATGCCAAAGGATCCTTATTTGCATATGTCGAATAACCATCTCCACGTAATAATACTTTTTGTTGTTTTTTATCTTCTTTCCTTACTCCCAAGTAATACTCATCCGACATTACAACACATATACTAATTTCATCCCATGCAGCTACACCGCTGATTCTAAAACCTGCTTCATCATCAACATTCAAAAGCAGCTTATACATATCAACAAGCTTATCCTTTTCCACACGTATTCCTGTATCAATGCTTTTTTTCTGAATTTCTTTATACATTCTGCTCCAAACCTCTGGAGTTTCAGTATTATTGTCTGAATACACATCCAAATTCCCAAAATTCCAATGCCTGCCATTGAGTAATTCTTCATATTCTTTCTGTGCCTCTTCATCGTAATATTCATAATATCTTACCTCTCCTTCTTTATTTAGATAAAAGCCGTAAATAAATTCTCCTGAATAAACCTGACTCATCATATCAACAAAAAGAATTTCAGGCATTTCGTTCAATATATCTTTATCTTCCTGCGTTAATTCACGTGGATTTTCGGACTTAATAACCGTTGTCACCGGCGGAGTTTTACCCAACATTAGCTGTACTAACTGAGGAGTGAATTCATAATCCTTTATAGGAAAAATCTCTGTACATAACTCTACATTCAATAAATATGCATTTGTATCTTTTGGTGTGTATGATGAACACCCTAATCCATCGATCATTACCTTTTCTTCAGTTCCGTCTGTTTTTCTGAATCCGTAAAAATACTTACTGAATTCAGCATAGCTGTCACCAATAAAAATATAGCTATCGTCTTGGACCACTTTTTCAACATTATATCCTGCATCTGTATCAATACTCAAAAATTGTTTATACATATCAACAAGCTTATCTTTTTCTACACGTATTCCCGTATCCTCACTTTTTTCTATGATTTTATCATGCATCCTGTCCAAAAGTGTCGGTGGGTATGTATTATCATATGAAAAAGCATCAAAATAACCTGCATATATATGTCCATCAGCAGCAGCTTTGGGTATTTCATTTTTTCCGACATTATCATAATATTCGTATTCTCTTACTTCTCCATTATTATTCAGGTAATATCCCCAAACATATGGTGCTGAATATTCTACAGTCATTATCTTAATAAATACTATCTCAGGCATATTGGCTAATATCTCTTTATCTTCTCTAGTCAAACTGCGTGGATTGTCAGATGAAATCACCTTTACTATTTCAACTTCTTCAGCTGCTTCACTTTCTGATGCTTTCGTTTCACTTACAGATGTTTCGGTGGTTGAGGCAGTAGTTTTTGCTGTGGAAGTTACTGTCACCGCAGATGCCGCAGCGGCTGTTTCCGTAATTGCTGTCTGTAATGCTGAAACTGTTTCTGTAACCGGTTCTTCTGCTTCTGTTGTCACAGTTGTAGTTTCGGCTGCCGTGTTTAAAGCAGTCGTTGGAGCTGTTGTCGTCTGTTCGGTTGTTTCTTTTGATGAAGCTTCGCCGGAAATTGCAATTGAAGCCGATGTTTCGGTTGTTGTCATCTCTGCAGATTTTGTTTCATTACTGCACCCTGCTAAAAGCATTACATAAGCCAAGATAATATAGATTGCCTTTTTCATAATAATCTACCCTTTCATGTCGACTAATTGTGATTTTCAAATGTATTTTACACCATTTTAGCATACGATTTAACATATGTCAAACAAAATTGCAATACAAATGCAATAGTAATTACATATAAATCAAATCATTCAAAAAATGCAAAATGCACAAATTGTTTTATTCCCCAATTGGGAATTAGTTTCAACGTTACAACTTGAGTATCTTTTGCAATATCCTATTTACATATAGGATGATTTTTATATCCAATGCCACATAGTCATTTAATAATCATTCACTCTCATAAGTGAGGTTATTAAACAGTAAGCATATGATTTTCCAGATAGTATCATACTTCTGTTTTTTAAGACATATTTTTACCTTGTCTGTAACGCCATTACCAACAACTTTGTAATAATGTACAAATTAAATGTTTTTATTTTATGCAAAATAATTACATACAAGTAAAATGTCATTTTTAATTATACTCATTAATGATAATTATATCTAATAGGTTCTCAAAATTTGAAACCAATGAAATATAATAATTATTAATTAAACCTATAAGATATAAAGGCGGATATACTATGAACTATGAAAAAATGGGTCGACGAATAGCGGAAATAAGAAAAGATAAAGGATACACTCAGGAATTTGTTGCAGAAAAGGCGGACATAAGTCTTCAATATTACAGCAGAATTGAACGTGGCAAAAATAAACCTACCATAGATACACTTGTTAATATACTTAACACACTTGAATGTACAGCAGATGAGGTTCTTTGTGACAGCATTAATTCGGATATAAAGTTTATTAACGCTGAACTAAATGTTCTTTTAGAAAATTGTTCTTCTGCAGAAGCTGAAATAATAACAGAACAAGTTTATGCATTAAAGAAATTTATAGAGAATGTAAAAATGTTAAAAGGGGCAAATCATAATGTTTATGACGATAGAAAATGATGATGACAGGGATTTTATTGCCGCTCTATATGACAAATATTATAAGCTGTGCTATAAAAGAGCTTATGCGATAGTACAAAATCACGCTGTTGCTGAAGATATGATCAATGATGCATTTATAAAATTAATCGATAAAATTGAACTTTTACGCCAAATGGAGTGTTACAAAACGTGTACTTATATTGTCATAACAGTTGAGAACACTTGTAAAACATATATGACTCGTTCTTCAAAACACGGAAAACAGCTTGATTATCTTAATGATGACAATATGGGGAGATTACCAAGTGATTTTTCAACAGAAAAGGCTGTTTACGATATACTTGACCGTGAAACTGTCTGCAAGGTAATCAAGAAGCTCAGCAATGTTGAACAAACATTTCTTATAAAAAACCTATTATGAAAAGCTTAATGACAAACAAATTGCTGATGAAATGGGTATGCAGTACAATGCTGTGCGTGTGTATCGAAACAGGTTGATAAAGAAAATAGGCAGGCTATGCAGCAAAGAAAGTGAGGGAAAAATATATGAGTGATAAAGAAATACGTACAGAATATGAAAATGCTGTTTTAAGTATGGCTGTATCCGAAATGATGGACGATATTGGAAAACAGCTTATAGAAGAAGCAAAATCTGCCGAGAATATAATTCCAAGTGCAGAAGCACGTTCAAAGTTTGAAAAGGCACTTGACAAATCTTATCGTAAAGGCAAGATCAGTTCATTAAAGAAATCAGTATCAAAAGCTTCAAGGTACTTCCTTACTGCTTGTGCAGCTGCTATTATTGTTGTTGCCGTTTCAGTAGTATCAGTTTATGCGTTCAGAATCAAATTTATTGAGTGGCTGGCTAACATTGGAGGAGGATATAATACTGTTGATTTTACAGATCAATCACATAATGATACCATTTTGCCAGAAAATATTCCAGACAAATATATATTAAACTCATACACCAATAATGATAATATTATAAGATACCAATATATTTCGTCTGATAATAAAAATTTCAATATAACACAATATACTCATTCTACAACCATTAATATTGATAATGAAGATTTAAATGAATATAAGGAATTAATTTATAACAATCAAGTATATTACATTAAACGCAAAAATGAAACAATATATGTAGTATGGACTACTGATAATAATTCTTACTCATTGTTTACCAATGATGCCGGAATTTCGGAAGAATTAATTGTTGAAATTTCACAACCTTTAGAATAATTATTTTTGGTTTGTAACATATTGTACTTTTATAAGTTATATTAATACAAAAATTTATTAGGAGGTACAATTATGTACAAAAAAGTTATTTCATTTATTACTGCACTGGCTCTCTCAGCTTCATGCCTTGTTTTGCCTGCAAATGCATCGTCTACCACAACAATAGTTCAGCCAATATCGAATTCAGAATATGGTGTTATGCCTTTATATGATAACGTTGCCGCTGTAACATCAAGTATTTCAATCAATTCTCAAAACAAAGCTGTATGTACAGGCACATATGATATGTATTTTACCAAAAAGTCTGTAATTACAGTTTCACTTATGAAATCAACTGACGGAGTTACTAACTGGACAAGAGTTGAAGGTTGGTCTAATACATTTAGAAGCAGCGGTTCACTTGACTTAACCGGTACAAGCACTTCGGCTTTAAGCAGCAACTATTATTACTGTACTTTCGTTCAGGTTTCGATATATAACAGCAGAAATGAAGTTATTGAAACTGTTACTTGCTTCTCTCCTGCTGAGCATTTATGATAACTTTTCTGCTTTATATAGAAGATGAAGATGCAAGAGAGTATTTTAAACACATATATAACAAGTATCACGAAATGATGTTCGGATGTGCATATAAAATGCTTCGAAATCATCATGATGCAGAAGATGCAACTCAACAGGTACTTTTAAAGCTTTGGCTTTTCATAGATAAAATCCGTGATGTAGACAAAGTAAAACTTAAAAGCTATTTATACATTACAACCAAAAATCAATGCATAAATATGCTCAAAAAAGAACTGCGAAATAAAAAGGATGTTATTTATTCAGAAGAGATATTACCTCTTGATGAAAATACCCCCGAAACTGTTATGATTGAGCATTATGATTTAAAAATACTTTCGGAAGCTATGGACAAGCTGTCGCCGAGGTACAGACAAATCATACTTGATAAAACTATTCTTGGGCTTAATGATGAACAGATTGCCAAGCATATAGATATAAAACCAACATATGTAAGGGAATGTTTATGTCGTGCAAGATCATCTTTAAAAAACAAGTACCTGCAATTGCTAACTTCTAATATAAAGCAATAGTTCAACCCCCACAGCAGAAATTTATACTGCTGTGGGGGTTGCTATATTTTAAACATAGGCTCTAATTCATCAAACGACTTTTTAGCATCAGGATTTTTTCTCATATGTTCAGAAATGTTGTTACTTCTTTCACTTACATAATAACCGCTGTTTTGAGGTGAAATAATGCCCTTATACAGATCATATTTACGCAGGTATGTCAGATCATCGTCAGTTATTGTACAATTGCCTTGGCGAAACTCTTCCGGGTCAATAAATATGTACAATGATGCTTTTTTGTTTTCTGATAATTTATTTAGCTTTCTTTCCGGAATGTCAGCATTTTCAGCAATTGTTATAACCGAAATATTATGCTTTGTTAATCTGTTAATTATAAATATGATCTCATCACGCTGGAATATGTCACCATATAATATGGCCTTTGAAACGCTTAGCTTAATGATCTCATCGATTTTTTCCAGTATGACATTTATATTGGTTTTCTCTTCATTTTTAAATTGCCAGATAACGCTCATAAAATCACCCTTGCCTTAATCTTGTTTTTCTAAATTTTATGACAAATAATTTGGACTATTGTAACACTTATTTTTATAAATCAAATTAATATAAATACGTTGAAAAAAATATTTTATTTTGGTATAATGAGTAAAATAATAAGTGTTATGGAGATATAGTATAATGAGCAGAATTGTATTTATTGATACAGAAGTGGATTCTAAAACTAACCAGGTGCTTGATTACGGTGCAATCAACGCTTCACAAAATAAGCTGCATACAAAGTCAAAAAATGAATTTGCTGCATTTGTCAGGGACAACCGATTTATATGCGGTCATAATATAATTGCTCATGATCTTAAATATATCTCGGATATAGTTGATAGATCAAATATAAAATTTGCAATCGATACATTGTACATTTCTCCACTATTATTTGCAAACAAACCATATCATGCTCTTGTAAAAGATGATAAGCTTCAGAGCGATGAATGGAATAATCCTCTTAACGATTCAATAAAAGCGATGAATCTTTTTTATGATGAAGTAAATGCATTTGAAGAACTTGAATCAAATGTTAAAAAGATATTCTGCAATCTTCTTTATGAGCATAAGGAATTTTACGGGTTTTTTGAATATATGCAAATACATCCTGATGGTAATACAGAACAGCTTATCCGTTCTGTTCTTTCAGGGAAAATATGTTTCAGCAGTAATATTATTTCTATTATTAATAGTGATTCAATAGCACTTGCATATTGCATTGCATTGATACTTTCCGAGGATAAATACTCAATAATTCCACATTGGGTACATATAAAGTTTCCGACAGTTGAAAAAATAATGAGACAATTGAGAAGTACTCCTTGTGCTGACGGATGTGATTACTGCAATAAAGAGCTTAATGTTTATGCAAAGCTAAAAAGTATTTTCGGATATGATGATTTCAGAACTTACGATGGTGAACCATTGCAGGAACAGGCTATTAAGGCTGCTGTTAACAATGATTCCTTAATAGCAATTTTCCCGACAGGCGGTGGAAAATCAATAACATTTCAGCTTCCTGCACTTATTTCTGGTGAAGCAACAAGAGGACTTACAGTCGTTATTTCTCCACTGCAGTCACTTATGAAGGATCAGGTGGATAACCTTGAGAAAAAAGGAATTGCAGATGCTGTTGCAATAAATGGATTACTCAGCCCTGTTGAACGTGCAGAAGCATATGAGCGTGTTGAAAACGGACTTGCATCTTTATTATATATTTCTCCCGAATCATTGCGGTCAAGAGCTTTGGAAAGATTGCTTATGTCAAGAAATGTTACTCGTTTTGTTATTGATGAAGCGCATTGCTTTTCTGCATGGGGTCAGGATTTTCGTGTGGATTATCTTTATATAGGCGATTTTATTCGTGAACTTCAGGAGAAGAAGAAACTTGATTATAAAATATCGGTATCTTGTTTTACTGCGACTGCAAAGCAAAAGGTAATAAGTGATATAAAGCTTTATTTTAAAGATAAACTTGACCTTGATCTTGACATATATGCAACCAATGCTGCAAGATCTAATCTAAGATATGAAGTTTTGCATAAGGAAAACGATGACGAGAAATACACATCTCTTCGTGAGCTTATTGAGCAGAGAAACTGTCCTACAATTGTTTATGTTTCAAGAACCAAACGTACATTTGAAATTGCAGGTAAGCTTTGTAGAGATGGATTTAAAGCACTGCCATTTAACGGGAAAATGGAAAGTAGTCAGAAGCAAGATAATCAAGATGCTTTTATAAATGACAAGGTACAGATAATTGTGGCAACATCAGCATTTGGAATGGGTGTGGATAAACCCAATGTTAAACTTGTTGTGCATTATGATATTTCAGAATCCCTTGAAAATTATGTGCAAGAGGCAGGTCGAGCAGGACGTGATCAGTCATTGAATGCGGAATGTTATGTTCTTTATAATGATGGTGATCTTGATAAGCATTTTGCTTTGCTTAATCAGACTAAACTTAATATAAGTGAAATACAGCAGGTTTGGAAGGCAATAAAGGATTTTACAAAAATACGTTCAACATTTTGCCGTTCACCTCTTGAAATTGCGCGTCAGGCAGGTTGGGATGATACTGTTCCAGATATTGAAACACGAGTAAAGAATGCTGTTCAAGCACTTGAAAATTCAGGATATGTAAAGCGTGGAAAAAATGTTCCGCATTGCTATGCAAACAGCATTTTGGTGCCTGATATGATGACAGCCGCTGCTATTATTGAACGTTCCTCAATGCTTGATGATAATCAAAAAATAAATGCAAGGCGTATAATATCAGCTCTTATTTCCAGTAAGAGCATTGCAAAAGCTGGTAATGATGATGCAGAATCAAGAGTTGATTATATTTCAGATAGATTAGGCATTAATAAAGCAGATGTAATACATATTATAAACATTCTTCGTGAAGAGGGTATACTTGCAGATAACAAAGACCTTAATGCGTATATAAGGCGCAGTGATAGCAAAAATAAGTCACTTGCTATATTTAATAGGTTTATTTCTCTTGAAGAATTTATTCTTTCACAACTTGATGATGACGGTGGAATTTTCTGTATGAAAGAACTAAATGAAAAGGCAATTGACAGCGGAGTAAAAAACTCAACGGTAAATAATATAAAAACGATACTGTATTACTGGACAATACGTAGCTACATCGAAAAGAATGTTGATAACGCTTCAAATAATATTGATATTAAGCTTAAATTAAATCTTGAAAAAATGGTGGAACAACGACGTAAGAGTATTGATATTGCAAAATTTATTGTGAACTATCTTTATGATGTAAGCTCGAGTCAAAAATCAGAAAAAGAAGAAATGCTTGTGCAGTTTTCTATTGTTGAATTGAAAAATTCATATGAACAGAGCAGGTTGTTTAAGGTATCTCAATATGATATAGAGGATGCATTGTTGTATCTTTCAAAGATTGAGGCGATGAAGCTTGAAGGTGGTTTTCTTGTTATTTACAACAGTATGGAGATAACGCGTCTGGAACTTGACAATAAAATAAAGTACAAAAAAGAAGACTATAAGCAGCTTAATGAGTTTTATAAGCAAAAGATACAGCAGATACATATTGTTGGTGAATATGCAAATATGATGGTGCGTGACTATGGTGCTGCGCTTCAGTTTATAAATGATTATTTTCATATGGATTATAAAAAATTCATTAATAAATACTTTGAGGGAAAACGCTCATATGAAATAGAACAGAATATCACACCTCAGAAATATAATAAGATATTTGGTACTCTTTCAGAAAGGCAGCTTGAGATTATTAATGATAAATCTTCACAGTATATTGTTGTGGCGGCAGGACCTGGCAGCGGAAAAACTAGGCTGCTTGTTCATAAGTTGGCATCAATTTATATGCTGGAAGATGTAAAGCATGAACAGATGCTTATGGTTACATTTTCACGAGCTGCAGTAACTGAGTTTAAAATACGGTTACATGCTCTTATAGGAAACGCTGCAAACTTTATAGAAATAAAGACGTTCCATTCTTATTGTTTTGACCTTCTTGGAAAAATCGGAAGTCTTGAAAATTCAGAAAACATTGTCCGTGATGCTACGCAGAAAATAATAGATGGTGAGGTTGAACTTGGCAAAATAACCAAAACTGTTATCGTTATTGATGAAGCCCAGGATATGGACTGTAACGAATTTGCCTTAATTGAAGCATTAATGGAACGTAATGAGGAAATGCGTGTTATAGCAGTCGGAGATGATGATCAGAACATTTATGAGTTCAGAGGGTCAAGCTCAAAGTATATGCGTTCATTTATTAATGATAAGAATGCGACTTGCTATGAATTGCTTGAAAATTATCGAAGCTGCAAAGCTGTTGTTGAGCTTGCCAATAAATTTGCAGAAACAATAACTGACAGAATGAAATCAGAACGTATTATAAGTAAGTCAAATAAAATAGGTGATGTAAAGCTTATAAGACATTATAGCAGAAATCTTGAAGAAGCAATTGCAGAAGATATAATACACAGCTTTAATGGAATAAATACAGCCTGTTTGCTGACTTCAACAAATGATGAAGCATTAAATATGGTTTGCCTACTGAATAGTATAAATATCAAAGCTAAACTTATTCAATCTAATGATGGATTCAGGCTTTATGATCTTGTGGAAATACGCTATTTTATAAAGAAAATAAATGAAGAACTTGTGTCGCCGATCATTTCGGATAGCAGTTGGAACAAAGCAACAGAAGAGCTGAAGATAGCCTATTCAACAAGTGATTGCTTGGATCTGTGCTTAACTATACTTGATGACTATGTTAAAACAACGTCTAAAAAGTACATTACGGATTTTATGGCATTTTTAAAAGAATCTAATATAGAGGATTTTTGTCATGTTGAAAGTGGTACGGTTTTTGTGTCAACTATTCATAAATCGAAAGGCAGAGAGTTTGATAATGTTTATATGCTGCTTGATAATATCAATGTTAAGACAGACGAAGAACGCCGTAAAATCTATGTAGGAATGACAAGAGCTAAAACATTATTGCATATACACTATAACAATGATATTTTTGATGCCATTGAGACTGAATACTGCCAGAAATCAATTGACAAAAGGTCATTTAAAGCACCTGACCAGATAGTAATGCAGCTTACTCACAGAGATGTTTTTCTTGATTATTTTAAGGATAAAAAGAATTTTATATTTAGGCTTCGCAGCGGAATGAAGCTTCGGTATGTATCTAATGGCTTACAGTTTGTTAATTCAAGTATATGTTATGATATTATAAAATTCTCAGGAAAATTTAATGAAAAGCTTAAAAATCTGATTCGGAAAGGTTATGTTCCTACAAAAGCAAGAATTCGTTACATTGTTGCTTGGAAAGGAAAGGAGGATCTAAGTGAATGTGCAGTTGTATTGGCAGAGATAACTTTGAAAAAGAATGGTACAAAACAGTAGTCGGAATAACTGTTCTAAGAAAACGATTGATTTGTATTAGTTAGCTTTTTCATAAATCAATTATATTTTCAACTTTGTGATATTAAATATGAATTCTTGTTAAGCTGTGCTGCATGATGCAAATTGGATAAATGTGTAAATTAATGTTGCTGTGCTTGACATTTGTACATATATGGTATATAATAAAAAATGATTTTTTAAGTTGTTATTTTGTTTTATAATGAATTATGAGGAAAGCAGTGGATAAATGAGTATAGAACTTTTTCAGTACAATGAAAAAGCATATAAAGCAGCGGTAAAGATGCTAAAAAGGCATAAAAAGGCTGCCATAATTCATCCAACAGGGACAGGTAAATTCTTTATAGGATTTAAGCTTTGTGAAGACAATCCTGATTCGATTATATGTTGGTTATCTCCCAGTGACTATATTTTCAAAACTCAACTTGAAAATTTAAAAGATGTTACAAATGGGTATGTTCCTAAAAATGTTCGCTTTTTTACATATTCAAAGCTTACATACCTGACAGATAATGAACTTAAAGCTATTTCTCCAAGTCATGACCACCACTTCAAGTGGTGGTTTGAGATTAGCCCTATAAGGGCTTTA
>ENA-ORPK01001418-ORPK01001418.1-human-gut-metagenome-genome-assembly--contig:-NODE-1418-length-18990-cov-3.866015_pt1 | contig 18990 bp, 16 predicted proteins | sample MGYA00242139_ERZ509068 | MGnify/ENA primary metagenome ERZ509068 (study PRJEB26280, sample SAMEA2338687) | human gut metagenome | biome: human gut; feature: human-associated habitat; material: faeces... | reverse complement strand
CCCCAGCCATTACAAACGGCTGGAAAAGGTGTCCGATCTGATGCGGATTCCATGGAAACGGGCGCTGAATGTGAACGAGGCGCTGAAAGCCGTCCGGGAAGGGAAGATCGCCATTGCGCTGATGGGGTCGAGGTCGGTGTTTCCGGGAGGAAACCATTTCATCGTCCTGACCGGCGTCACTGAGGACGGAAAAATTTGGGTGCTTGACCCGGATGACAGGGACTACAGTGCGTGGGGCGTGGGCGAGCTGCTGGAAAACGGCTTCCCCGACGGCAAGCTGATCGCGGGTTATGAGGGCGCATGGATCTACGACAAGACGCAGATGCCGGAAGAACCGTTCATCTACGAACCGGAACCGGCGCCCGAGGAATCCCGCTACCCCGGTCTGGAACTGACGGACGCGGAGATCAAGCTGATGGCCGACCTGATTTTCATGGAAGCCCAGAGCGAGCCCTTTGAAGGCCAGCAGGCGGTGGCCGAGGTGATCTTCAACCGCCTGAAATCCGGGAATTTCCAGTCTTCCATCAACAGCATCATATACGCGAAGGATCAATTTGCGGCGGTGAAGAACCTGTACCTCGCAAAGCCTACGGATACCCAGTACAAGGCCATCGAACGGGCGCTGAACGGGCCGTATGTGCTGCCCGAGGATGTGGTTTTCTACGCGAAATTCGCCGTGAACAAGAAGATATGGGGGACGATCGGTTCTCATATCTTCTGCTACAGCTATTAGGGTTTTCAGATAGACCCAAACAATTAAGGAGGTGTTCCATGGCTCTGTACGCCATCGGCGACCTGCATCTTTGTCTGGGCGCACCGAAGCCCATGGACATTTTCGGCGGCGCATGGGTTGGTTACATGGACAAGCTCAGAGACGGCCTGTCCGTCATCCGGCCGGAGGATACCACGGTTCTGCTGGGGGATTTGAGCTGGGCGCTGGATTTGTCTGGCGCGAAAGCGGATTTTGCGTGGATCAATGCCATTCCCGGACGAAAGATCATTCTAAAGGGAAATCACGACTATTGGTGGAGCACGGCGGCGAAATTCCGGAAGTTCTGTGAGGAAAACGGCTTTGAAAACCTGAATCTTCTGAACAACAACTGCTATGAATATGAGGGCACCGCCATCTGCGGCACCCGGGGGTGGTTTTACGAGGAAGAACGCTCCGGCGAGCATGACGAAAAGGTGTTCAAACGGGAGCTGCTGCGGCTGGAAGCCTCACTGAAAGCGGCGGGGGATATGCGGAAGATGGTTTTCCTCCACTATCCGCCACGGTACCGTGGATACGAATGTCCGGAAATTTTGCAGCTTCTGGAAAAATACGGCGTCAGCCGCTGCTTTTACGGCCATCTCCACGGGGGAAGTCACGCCCTTGCCATGGAAGGACTGTGGGACGGTGTGGATTTCCGGCTGGTCGCGGCGGATTATACCGGTTTCCGGCCTTACAAGGTCATTCCGTAGCGCAATTATTCAAAACTTTTTTCATAAAAGTGTGGACATTTCCGTCTTTTTCTGATAGAATATATCGGCTGTACAATTATAAATAAATGGTCTCGGTCACGGGAACCAATTAGGAGGATTACTTACAATGAACGTTAAGAGCATCGAAAGAAAAGGCAACGAGGCTACCGTCGTTGTCGAAATCGACAAGGAACTGATGGAGTCCGGTGTCAACAAGGCTTATATGAAGGCCCGCAAGAGCATCCAGCTCCCCGGCTTCCGTAAGGGCAAGGCTCCCAGAAAGATGATCGAGGCCATGTATGGCGCCCACGTTTTCTACGAAGACGGTCTGGAAGAGATTTTCCCCGAGATCTATGACTTCGCCATTGCCAAGCAGGATTTCAAGGCCATTGGCCGTCCCAACCTGACCGACATGCAGATCGGCGACGACAACATCGTCACTTTGACCCTGACCACTGAGGTGTACCCCGAGGTCACTCTGGGCCAGTACAAGGGTCTGGAAGTGGAGAAGGAGGAGGTTAACGTCACCGACGAGCAGGTGCAGGCCGAGCTGGATCGGATGGCGCAGAATGTCGCTTCCACCGAGACCGTGGAGCGTCCCGCCAAGATGGGCGACACCGCCAACATCGACTTCGAGGGCTTCGACAATGGCGTACCCTTCGAGGGCGGCAAGGGCGACAACTTTGACCTGAAGCTTGGCTCCGGCCAGTTCGTCCCCGGCTTTGAGGAGCAGATCGTCGGCATGAGCGCCGGTGAGGAGAAGGACATCGACATCACCTTCCCCGAGGACTACCACAAGGAACTGGCCGGTAAGGCCGTCGTGTTCCACGTCAAGCTGAACAAGGTCACTGAGACCATCGTTCCCGAGCAGGACGACGAGTTTGCCAAGGACGTTTCCGAGTTTGACACCCTGGACGAGCTGAAGGCCGACATCCGTGCCAAGGCTCTGGAAAATGCCAAGAAGCAGGCTGACAGCGCCTTTGAGCAGGCCGCTGTGGACAAGGCTGCCGAGAATACCACCGTGGATATGCCCAAGGCGCTGGTGGAGAACGAGCTGGACATCCAGATGGAGCGTTTCGGCTATCAGCTGCAGATGAGCGGCTACTCCATGGAGCAGTACGCCAAGATGATGGGCGGCGACGTCAGCACCATGCGCAACGCTTTCCGTCCCGCCGCTGAGAAGCAGGCGAAGATCTCCGTCACTCTGGAGAAGATCGCCGAGGTCGAGGGCATCACCGCTTCCGACGAGGATATCGAGGCGGAATTCAAGTCTCTGGCAGAGCAGTACGAGCTGGAAGTGGACAAGGTCAAGGAAATGGTTCCCATGGACGAGCTGACCGGCAGCATCAAGACCCGCAAGGCGATCAAGGTCATCGTGGACAGCGCTGTTCCCGTAGCCCCCAAGGCCGAGGAGAAGACCGAGGAATAATCCTTAGATAGGAATAACCTTTCCCTGCGATGGTTAGAATGTTTCAAACCCCTGAAAGGAGACATTACCATGAGTTTAGTTCCCTATGTTGTTGAGCAGACCAGCCGCGGCGAGCGCAGCTATGACATTTTCTCCCGTCTGCTGAACGACCGCATCGTGTTCCTGTCCGAAGAAGTCAACGACACCACCGCAAGTCTGGTGGTTGCCCAGCTGCTTTATCTGGAAGCACAGGACCCGGACAAGGACATTCAGTTCTATATCAACAGCCCCGGCGGCAGCGTCACCGCAGGTATGGCCATCTACGACACCATGCAGTACATTAAGTGCGATGTCGCGACCATCTGCGTCGGTCTGGCGGCTTCTATGGGCGCGTTCCTGCTGAGCGCCGGCGCCAAGGGCAAGCGTATGGCGCTGCCCAATTCCGAGATCATGATCCACCAGCCCTCCGCGGGTACGCAGGGTCAGATCACGGATATGGCTATCCACCTGAAGCGTCTGGAAACCGTCAAGGCGCGGATGAACCGCATTCTTGCCGAGAACACCGGCCGGTCCATCGAAGAAATCACCGCCGCCTGCGAGCGTGACAATTTCATGACCGCAGAGGAAGCCAAGGCTTTCGGCCTGATCGACCGGGTGCTGGATCATCATTAAAACAATTCATTAGAAACGAGGTACCGGTGTCATGGCAAAGAACACTGAGCAGCCGCCGATTCGCTGCAGCTTCTGCGGAAAGCGGGAGAATCAGGCGTCACGGCTGATTGCCGGTCCTGGGGTGTATATCTGCAGCGACTGTGTGGCTGCCTGCAGCGAGCTTCTGCGGCAGGAAATGGATACGGGCAGCGGGCTGAACGCCCCCGACAAGCTGCCCACACCCGTAGAGATCAAGTCCTTCATGGACAATTACATCGTGGGGCAGGACGAAGCGAAGGTCGCCCTGTCCGTCGCGGTGTACAACCATTATAAGCGTATCTATTTCGGCGCGGATTCCGATGTGGAGCTTCAGAAGAGCAACATTCTGCTCATTGGGCCAACGGGCAGCGGCAAGACCCTCTTTGCCCAGACGCTGGCGAAAATTCTGAACGTTCCCTTTGCCATCGCGGACGCCACTACGCTGACTGAGGCCGGATATGTGGGCGACGATGTGGAGAACATTCTGCTTCGTCTCCTGCAGGCCGCCGATTTTGACGTGGAGCTGGCGGAACGGGGCATTATCTACATCGACGAAATGGACAAAATCGCCCGCAAGAGCGAAAATACCTCCATCACCCGGGACGTTTCCGGCGAGGGTGTGCAGCAGGCGCTTCTGAAAATTCTGGAAGGCACCGTTGCCAATGTTCCGCCTCAGGGCGGCAGGAAGCATCCTCAGCAGGAAATGATTCAGGTGGACACCACCAACATCCTCTTTATCTGCGGCGGCGCGTTCGACGGTCTGGACAAGATCATCGAAAAGCGCACCGATAAGAGCGCCATCGGCTTTGATTCCCCCGTACAGAGCAAGAGCAAGCGGGATGTCGGTACATTGTTCACCCAGGTGGAGCCTCACGATCTGCTGAAATTCGGCATTATCCCCGAGCTTGTGGGACGAATGCCGGTGATCACCACGCTGCGCAGCCTGTCCCGGGACGATCTGGTGCGGATTCTCGTGGAGCCGAAGAACGCCCTGACGAAGCAGTATCAGAAGCTGCTGGAAATGGACGGCGTGGCGCTGGAGATCCAGCCGGAAGCCCTTCAGGCCATTGCCCAGAAGGCGCTTGACCGTCAGATTGGCGCGAGAGGACTCCGGGCGATCATGGAGAAGATCATGACGAAGATCATGTTCCTGATCCCCTCCGACCTGTCCATCCAGAAGGTCATCATCACCCCCGAAGCCGTCGAGGGTGCCGACCCCGGCATCGTGCGGGACACCGCCCATCCCAGAGAAAAAATCTCCGGGCGCAAATAATATCTCTATTCTTCCAAGGGGGTAGTTTTTCTACCCCCTTTTTTCAAAAAGGAGGGAAGAACTTTGACTGAAACCATTTTTGCAGGGAAAATGCCCATCCTTGCTTTGCGGGGACTGTGCGTTTTCCCCGAACAGACCGTTCATTTTGAAGTTGGCCGCAGCAAGTCCGTAAAGGCGCTGGAAGCGGCCATGCAGGGCGACCAGACGCTGCTGTTGATCCCTCAGAAGGATTTGCTGGTGGACGACCCGACGCTGAAAGACCTGTATCCCGTCGGCTGTATTGCCAAGGTCAAGCAGGTGCTGAAAACGCAGGGAGAGAATCTGCGGATTCTGGTCACCGGCATCAGCCGGGGCAAGATCACCGAGCTGTCTCAGAGCGAGCCGTACCTTTCCGGCATTGTGGAATCGGCGAGTGTGGAGGAGCCGGCGGACACCATTCGCGCCCGCGCGCTGCGCCGGGAGGCCAATTCCCTGTATGGCGTGTATCTGGAGCTGTGCGAGCATCCTGCCCAGACCGTTCAGCTGCGGATGCTGGCCAGCGAGAGCAGCGGCTTCATTGCCGACTCTATCGCCCAGAATTCCGGCATTGACTTCACGGACAAGGCGAAAATGCTCTGCCAGCTGAACAGCGTCCGCCGTCTGGAAACTGCCGTCCAGCTTCTGCGCCGGGAGGTGGAGATGCTCCGGCTGGAAGGGGATATTCAGGAGAAGACCCGCGCCGCCATCGACCAGAACCAGAAGGACTACTTCCTGCGCGAGCAGATGAAGGCCATCCGTGAGGAGCTTGGGGAAGAGGACGACGAGGACGAATTTGATACCTACGCCCAGAGCATTCAGAATCTCCATCTGGAAGCGGAGACGGAGAAGAAGCTCCTGAAGGACGTGGAGCGGCTGAAAAAGCAGCCCTTCGGTTCTTCCGAGGGGGCGGTGCTGCGGAATTATCTGGACACCGTGCTGGAGCTGCCGTGGAATGTCAAGACCAAGGAGCGGGTGGACGTGGCCGCTGCCCGGAAGATTCTGGAGCATGACCATTTCGGACTGGAAAAGGTGAAGGAGCGAATCTTAGAAACCATCGCCGTCCGGGAAATGGCGCCCCAGATGCCGCCCCAGATCCTGTGTCTGGTAGGCCCTCCCGGCGTGGGCAAGACCTCCATTTCCTATTCCATCGCCCGGAGCCTGAACCGGAAAATGGCGAGAATTTCCCTTGGCGGCATTCACGACGAGGCGGACATCCGGGGACACCGGAAGACCTACGTCGGCGCAATGCCCGGCCGTATCATGACCGCCATGACGCAGGCGGGTAGCTGCAATCCGGTGCTGCTGCTGGACGAGATTGACAAATTGGGTTCCGACTACCGCGGCGATCCCAGTGCTGCTCTGCTGGAAGTGCTGGACGCGGAACAGAACCACGACTACCGTGACCATTATCTGGAAATCCCCTTTGATCTGTCCGACGTGCTGTTTATCACCACGGCGAATACGCTGGACACCGTGCCCCGGCCGCTGCTGGATCGCATGGAGATCATCGAGCTTGGCTCTTATACGGATGAAGAAAAGTTCATGATTGCAAAGAATCACCTGATCCCCAAGCAGCTGAAAAAGCACGGCCTGAAAAAGGCGCAGCTTCGCATCACCGATGACGCCATCCGGGAGACGATTTCCTGCTACACCCGGGAATCCGGCGTGCGGAATCTGGAACGCTGCTTCGGGGAGATCTGCCGGAAGACGGACATGGAGATTCTTTCTCAGGAAACGCCGAAGAAGATCACCGTCACCGGCGGCAATCTGGAAAACTATCTGGGCGTGCGCAAATTCCTGCCCGACCGGCTGCCCTGCACCGATCAGGTGGGGCTGGTCACGGGACTTGCATGGACGAGCGTCGGCGGCGAAACGCTGGAGGTGGAGGTCAACGTCATGGACGGTTCCGGCAAGCTGGAGCTGACCGGCAATTTGGGCGACGTGATGAAGGAATCCGCCCACGCGGCGCTGAGCTATATCCGCGCCAACGCCCAGAAGCTGGGCGTCGCACCGGACTTTTACAAGACCAAGGACATTCACGTCCATTTCCCGGAGGGCGCGGTGCCCAAGGACGGCCCCTCGGCGGGCGTTACCGTCTGCACGGCCATTGTTTCCGCACTGACGGGGGTCAGCGTGCGGCGGGATATCGCCATGACCGGTGAAATTTCCCTTCGGGGACGGGTCATGCGCATCGGCGGTCTGCGGGAGAAGACCATGGCGGCGCTGCGCCACGGCGTGCGCACCGTCATCATTCCCAAGGACAACGAGCGGGATTTGGAGGAAATTGACCAGACCGTCCGACGTCAGCTGAATTTTATCAGCGCTCAGACTATGGACACTGTGCTTTCCGCCGCGCTGAACCGGCCTGCGGAGGCCAGCCCCACCATTCTGACGGAGCTTCCCGGGGACGTGCGTACCAGAGTGAGAAAGCCCGGCCTGCGCCAGTAACGGAGGAAATATTGTGAACTTTCAGAATGTGGAATTCCTGATTTCCGCCGCTTTCAAGGAGAATTTCCCCACAAAACGGCTTCCGGAGATTGCCTTTGCCGGGAAGTCCAATGTGGGAAAATCCTCGGTCATCAACCGCCTTTTGCAGCGGAAAAACTTTGCGCGGGTAGGGGATAAGCCGGGAAAAACCGTCCATGTGAATTACTTCACGCTGGACGGCACCTGCTATCTGGTCGATCTGCCGGGGTACGGCTTTGCGAAGGTTTCCGCCGGCGAGAAGGAACGCTGGGGGCGGCTGATGGAGGATTATTTCGCAGCGAACCGCATTGATCTGGGTGTACTGATCGTGGACTACCGCCATCCGCCCACTAATAACGACATCACCATGGCGCGGTGGTTTCTGGACTCCGGGTGCCCGTTTGTGGTGGTTGCCAACAAGATGGACAAGCTGAAAAAAAGCGAGCTGGAACCGAACCTGAAGGTCATCCGGGAGGATCTGGCGCTTCCGGAGGGCTGCCCGGTGATCCCGTTCTCCGCGGAGAAGGGGAACGGCCGGGACGAGCTGGTGAAGTACATTCTTGCCGCCGTAAAAAAGTAAAAAACGCAGGAGCGACCGATCTTGGACGCTCCTGCGTTTTGTTACTCCGCGGGTGTTTCCTTGAGGAAACGGATGATGAACGGGATGCTGAGAAGTCCAGCTATCACATCCGCCGTAGGCTGAGCGATCTGAATTCCCGGCAGTCCCAGCAGGGGAACCCCAATTAGCAGCATGGGAATTGTGACCGCACCGGAACGAATGAGGGACAGAACAGAGGAAATGGTGGGCTGCTGGATGCTCTGATAAAGCATATTCACCGGTACGGAGAAGGGGAAAAACAGCATACCGATCGCCGTATATCGCAGCGCGGTGGAGCCGATGGCAATGACCGCCTCGCTTTTCTGGAAAATCCCGATGATACCCTCAGCACAAATCATGCTGATAACGGAAAAGCTGCCGATGAAGACCAGCCCGAAGCACATGGTGAACACCAGACCTTTTTTCACCCGGTCGTATTTTCTGGCCTGATAATTGAAGGATGCCACCGGCTGGAAGCCCTGCCCGATGCCGAGACCGACGCAGATCAGGAAATTGGAATACCGGTTGACCACGCTCATGGCGGCGATGGCCGCATCGCCGAAGGGCTTTGTCATGTTGTTCAGCAGTCCCATGGTCACGGAGGTCAGCCCCTGCCGGATAAGGGACGGCAGACCAACACGGCAAATTGACAGATAGATTTTAAAGTTCCGGCTGACGGCGCGGAAACGGATGGTGCTCTGCGCCATTTTCAGATACATGATGAGAAGAATGACGAAGCTGACCAGCTGGGAAGCGGCGGTGGCAAGCCCCGCGCCGTAGACGCCCATCCCCAGCTTCATGACCAGAATGTAGTCGCCAAGAATGTTCAGAAGTCCGCCGGCGGTAAGCCCGATCATGGCATAAAAAGCTTTGCCCTCGTAGCGGAGGCCGTTGTTGAGGATCAGGGAACAGATAATTGTCGGCGCAGCCAGAAATACCCAGAAGCCGTAGTCCATGGCGTAGGGGGCAATGGTGTCGGTGCTGCCCAGAAAATGCACCAGCGGCCTGAGAAACGCAAGGCCAAGCACGCCGATCACCAGCCCCAGCCCCATGCCGGTGAAGAAGGAAGTGGAAATGTACATGGTGGCTTTGTCAGCGTCCCTGTCCGCCAGCGCCCGGGAAACGTAGGTGCCGGCGCCGTGGCCGAGCATGAAGGCCAGACCCTGCATAATGGCCTGAACGGTGAAGAGAATGCCCGTCGCGGCCTGAGCGCTCTCGCCCAGCGTGCCGACAAAATAGGTGTCCGCCATGTTGTAAATGCTGGTGATGAGCATGGAAATGGTGGTTGGAATGCCGAGATTCAGAATCAGCCGGGAAACCGGCGTTTCCGTCATTTTTCGGTAATGTGCCTCCGAATCGGTCAAGAGATAGCCTTCTTTCTGCTTTTTCCTATATTATAACACGGATTTTTCGCTGATTCAATGGCATTTTCATCGGCTTTTAGGGCAGCACCGCACAATTCGGCAAGAAGTCTCAGGCAGGATTTTTGTTCCAATTCAAAGTTCCGAAAATGGAGGAATACTGTATGTATTTCCCATTTTCGGAACTGCGGAAGTGGAGCAAAAAGACGGCTGAGACTCGCAGACGCAATTGTGCGGTGTTGCCTTAGGTAAAAAAGGGCACGGGCTGGTTTTTCAGCCCGTGCCGTTTGTCAATTACTGGTTTGCCTTGGCGGCTTTCAGAGCCTGCGCCAGCTGATCGGGGCAGGAGGTGGACTTCATGCCGCACTTGACGCCATCGATACGGGCGATGACGTCGTCAACGTCCATCCCTTCCACCAGCTTGCCGATGCCCTTCAGGTTGCCGTTGCAGCCGCCTACAAACTGAACATTCTTGACCTTGTTGTCCTCAATGTCGAAGAAAATCTTCTGGGAACAGGTGCCTTTTGTCTTGTATTCGTACATGCCGATTTCCTTTCTATACAATAATATCTGTCAGTTCTGCGCCAACCAGCTCCGCGAGGGGCTGGGGCGGAACGATCATCTGATGTCCTCTGGCGCCGGCGGAGACGGCAATCTCATCCCACAGCGTGCAGGTCTCGTCAATAAAGGTGGGGTAGTGTTTCTTCATGCCCACGGGACTGCATCCGCCACGGATATAGCCGGTCAGGCCGAGAAGTTCCTTGACGGCCACCAGCTCCATATTTTTGTCCCCGGCGGCCTTGGCGGCTTTTTTCAGATCCAGCTCACAGCAGACGGGAATGCAGAACACGTTGATGCCCGTCTTTTCGCCCCGGGCGACCAGCGTCTTGAAAACCTGCTCCTCCGGCATTCCGATGGCCTGCGCGGCATGGCCGCCGCTTAAGTCCTGCTCGTCGAATTCATAAAAAGCTTCGCGGCAGGGGATTCCCGCCTGCTGAACCAGACGGACTGCGTTTGTTTTTGTAGCCATATCATCACCGTACCTTATTATACGACAAAACGCAGCCGCTTTCAAGTGTGAATTGCGAAAAACCGGTTATCCTATGGGGGAGGAGGTTACGATATGAGCGAAAACAAAGACGCGGAAATGAAAAAACAGGAGCGGGAGCAGATCGTGGAGCTTGGCTCGGACATCACGAAATCCAGCAAGGGAAGCATCTACACCCTCACCATTATCGGACAGGTGGAAGGGCACATGATCGCCCCGGAAACGGTGAAGACCACCAAATATGAGCATGTTCTGCCGCTGCTGGCCGGAATCGAGGAAAGCGACGACGTGGACGGTCTGCTGCTGCTTCTGAACACGGTGGGCGGCGACATCGAGGCGGGGCTTGCCATTGCGGAGATGATCGCTGGGATGAAAAAGCCAACGGTGTCTCTGGTGCTGGGCGGCGGACATTCCATCGGTATCCCTCTGGCAGTATGCACGAAAAAGAGCTTCATTACCCCGACAGCCAGCATGACGGTGCATCCCGTGCGCATGACAGGTCTGGTGGTGGGCGCGCCCCAGACCTTCCGGTATTTTCAGCGGATTCAGGAGCAGATTGCGGATTTTGTCACATCGAACTCCCACATCAGCCGGGAGAACTTCGAGCATTATATGATGGCGACGGGGGAGATCGCCACGGACGTGGGAACGATTCTCTACGGCAAGGAAGCGGTGGCTTCCGGCCTGATCGACAAGCTAGGCGGGCTGAATGACGCGCTGTCCACGCTGCACAGGATGATCGAGAAACAGAAAAAATAGCTTTCACCGCGCAGGCGCAGCCGATTTTGGCTGTGTCTGCGCGGACAAAAAATAAGACTGGAAATTCTCTCTGACCTATGCTATAATAAAGTGAATTATTATGTTGTAGGAGGGGCAGACTTGGACTTAAACTGGCTTGAGAGTTTCTTATACGGTCTGTTTTCCGGGCTTGCGGATGTTCTGCCCGTTTCCGCCGAAGCCCACCGCATTCTGGTGCTGAAATGCTTCGGCATTCAGAGCAGCACGGAGCTGATGAAGCTGTTCGCGCATCTTGGCGTGTTCGGCGCGATGTATTTCAGCTGCCGCAAGCAGATCGTCCGCATTCATCGGGCGCGCCGTCTGGCGAGGGTGCCCAAACGCCGCCGCCGTCGGCCGCTGGATACCCGGAGCCTGATGGATTTCAGCCTGCTCAGGACGATGCTGATTCCCGTGATTCTCGGATTTCTCCTGAACCGGTACGTGGAGCCGCTGAAAGAAAAGCTGATCTGGATCGCCGTATTGCTGTTCCTGAACGGCATTATCCTGTACATACCCCAGTTTTTCCCCACCAGCAACCGGGACAGCCGGATGCTATCCCGGGTCGAGGGACTCCTCGTAGGGTTGGGCGGCGCGCTGGGAATTTTGCCGGGCGTTTCCGCCGTGGGTTCCGCGCTGTCCGTTGCCAGCATCTGCGGCGTGGAGCGGAGCTACGGTCTGAACATGGCGCTGCTGATGAACATGTTTATTCAGGTCGGTTTGATCGTGCTGGATGTGCTGGCGCTGATATCGGTAGGGGCGGGAACGCTGTCGTTCCTGATTCTCGTCCGATATCTGGTGACTGCCGCTGTGTCTTTTGGCGCCGCGTTGCTGGGCGTGAAGCTCATGCGTCTGCTGGCCGCCAATAACGGCTATGCGCTGCTGGCGGTCTACTGCTGGGGTGTGGCGCTGTTTACCTTTATTCTGAATCTGATGGCTTAATGGGAGGAAATTATGGCTGAGAAGAAAACGGCCAGTCGGGCCGAGCAGGCGGTTTCGGGCGCGAAGAAGAAAACGTCATCCGGTTCCGCTTCCAAACCTTCCGGAAAAAAGAGTACGCCTGCCAAGAACACCAAGTACAAGACGGAATATGAGCGTGCCGTTCCGCCGCATTTTCTCATTGCGGCGGTCAGCATTCTGCTGTTTGCGCTGTTTGTTGTCATCAGCGTGAACCCGGATGGCAAGCTTCTGGAACTCATTCAGTCCGTTGTGCTGGGTCTGGTTGGACAGGCCGGATTTTATTTTGCCATCCCGGGGCTATTGTATCTGTTCGTCATTCACACCTTTGGCCGGAAAAATGCCCCGACCATGCGCAGCGTCTGCACATTGATTTTCGTATTTTTGTGCGGGTGCATTTACCACCTTGCCATGCAGGAGCAGGAGATGTCGAAGGGCTTTGCCCTGATCGCCGACCTGTATACCGGCGGCGTAGCGGGAAGCACCGGCGGCGTTCTCTGCGGCGGCGCGGCCATGCTGCTGCGCTGGCTCTGCGGCAAAACGCTGGCCCTTGTGTTCTGCGTGTTTTTCGCAATTCTGACGCTGCTGGGTGCAATGAATATCACCATTCCCAGCATTATCAGAGCCATTGCCAACCGCCCCAAGGACGATTATGTGGAGGAAGAGGACTACATAGACCCGGCGACGGCTGTAGTCAACAATATTGCGAGCAAGCAGATCGCCCGCAAGCGTCAGCGCCGGGAACAGCAGCGGGCGAGAGAGAACGCCCCGGAAGAAACACCGCCGGAGACGCCCCAGCAGCTTCCGCCGGAAAAGCAGCCGCGTCCTGCCCCAAAGCAGGAAAAAAGCCATGCTCCCGCACCGCAGGATGAAGTCAAGCAGGTTCCCGGCAAGGGTGCGGCGTTCATGGAGCGTATCGACGGAGACATCAACGCGCCGCTGTCCGGCACGGCCGAATACGTGAAGGACGAAACGCCGCCGGTTCCCGAACCGCTCCCCGCGCGTCCCGCTCCAGCGAAGCCCGTCCGGGTGGAAGGGGAGGACATCGGGGAAAAGCTGCCCAGCAAAATGCCGGAATTTGTCCCCAACGCGCCCATCCCGCCCGCGCCCAAGCTGGACGAAGGCAAGATAAAGCCCACTCCGGAGGCAAAGTCCGGGAAGGTCACCACCAAGGAAGCCGCCCAATCCGCCCGGCAGGTCGCCGCGGAGATCGCCCAGACCCAGGGGGTGCAGCAGCCGGATTACTGCTTCCCGCCGCTGGATTTGCTGAAACGCCCGGTACGTGCCGGGACGGACGGCACGGAGGAAATGCGGGAGAATTCCCGCCGCCTCAACGAGACCCTCGCCAGCTTCAATATCGACGCCCACATCATCAACGTTACCCGCGGCCCCAGCGTCACCCGCTACGAGGTGGAGCTTGACAAGGGCGTCCGGCTGAATAAGATCACCGGCTGCGCCGATGATATTGCCCTGAGCCTGGGCGCGTCCGGCGTCCGCATCGCCGCCGTTCCCGGAAAAATTTCCGTGGTTGGCATCGAGGTGCCGAACCGCGCGGTCACGACGGTCTCCCTGCGGGAGGTTATCGATTCCACCGAGTTTGCCAAGGCAAAATCCAAGACCTCCATTGCGCTGGGCAAGAGCATTGACGGAAGCTGCATCGTGGGTAACATTGCCAAAATGCCCCACCTGCTGATCGCCGGTACCACCGGTTCCGGTAAATCCGTGTGCATGAATTCCATCATCATCAGCTTACTATACAAGGCAGGTCCCGACGATGTGAAGCTCATCATGGTTGACCCCAAGATGGTGGAGCTGGGCATTTACAACGGCATTCCCCATCTGCTGATCCCTGTGGTCACCGACCCCAAGAAGGCTGCGGGCAGTCTGCAATGGGCGGTGACAGAAATGCTTCGCCGCTACAGAATGATGTCCGACATGGGCGTCCGGGATCTGGAATCCTACAACAGCATCGTTACCGCCGAGGAGGACGGCCAGAAGCTCCCTCAGGTGGTCATTATCATCGACGAGCTGGCGGATCTGATGATGGTCGCCGCCAAAGAGGTGGAAGACTCCATCTGCCGCATTGCGCAGATGGGTCGTGCCGCCGGTATGCACCTGATCATTGCTACCCAGCGTCCCTCCGCCAACGTTATCACCGGACTGATGAAGGCGAATATTCCGTCCCGAATTGCGTTCTCCGTGGCGTCCGCAATGGAATCCCGCATCATTCTGGACACCATGGGCGCGGAAAAGCTGGTGGGCAAGGGCGATATGCTGTACGCCCCCATCGGCTGCGGCAAGCCGCTGCGTGTGCAGGGCTGTTTTGTCACCGACACCGAGGTCGAGGCTGTGGCCGGGTATGTCAAGGACAACTACACGGCGGATTACAGCCAGCAGGTGCTGGACGAGATCGAGAAAAAAGCCCAGCAGACCGGCAAAAAGCCGGCGAGCGTGTCCGACCCCGACCCCACCGACGAGGAGCTGGAGGGCGACGAAATGCTGCCCGCCGCCGTGGATGTGATTCTGGAGACCGGACAGGCTTCCGTCTCCATGCTCCAGCGCCGTCTGAAGCTTGGCTATGCCCGCGCGGCGCGAATCGTGGACGAGATGGAAGAAAAGGGCATTGTAGGCCCCTTCCAGGGCTCCAAGCCGAGAGCCATTCTGATCACGAAGGAACAATGGGCGTCTATGAAGGGTGGCCAGACGGAACAGATGGGCTTTGACGATCTGGACTCCGTGCCGGATGAACTGATGTAATGATTTAAAACGCCCGGACGAAAAACGTCCGGGCGTTTGACTATTACAGCACATACAAGATTTAATCAGCATGGAAGTCCGCCTGTTCCACCCGATAGTACCGAAATATTCCTTCTTCTTTGACGAAGCGAAATCCCACCTTTTCAAGAACGTGCTGACTGCGTGTGTTTTTAAGAACAGCATCGGCGTTGACCGCAAGCATCCCCAGCTTCTCAAAAGCGTATTTGATCGCCAGCTTTTCCGCTTGCGTCCCATAACCTTTGCCCTTCACGGAATCATTTTGCATGTGAATACTCAGCGTACACTCTTTCCTGTCGCGGTCTATTTGCTTTAGCTGCAACTCCCCAATCACCTCGGCATCAAGCATAATTGCGAATACAACCCTCGACACATCCTGCTTCGATTCAAAATACCGGTTTACAGCATCTTCGTTATAGGTGTATGGCTTGAACAGCTTCATATCCATATAAATGGATGCGTCATTTGTCCACCCTTTATAAAGGTCGTGACATAACTCCCTTGTCATGATCTGTAGGCTGATCTGTCCCATTTAATCTTCTCCGATTCCGATTTGCAGGTATGGGCGCTTTTACGGAGCCAGCCGGACAGCCGCGTCCAGAATGGCGTTTGCGGCATTTTCTTTGGATTGCAGCGGAAGCTCGGTGATTTCGTTCCGGGTAATGATCGTGATTACATTCGTGTCAACCCCGAAGCCAGCGCCGGACTGCCTGAGATTGTTGGCGCATATCATGTCCACGTTCTTCTTTACGAGCTTTTCCCGGCTGTTTTCCACCATGTTCTGGGTCTCCATGGAAAAACCGCAGATGACTTGTCCCGGGACGCGGTTCTCGCCAAGATATTTCAGAATGTCCCGGGTGCGTTTCAGGGGGATGAACATGTCTCCCTCGGATTTTTTGACCTTGTTGTCGCTGTAATTTGCCGGGGTGTAGTCCGCCACCGCCGCCGCTTTGAAAATAAAGTCGGATTCTGGGGCGCTTGCAGCCACGGCTTCAAACATATCCTGAGCGGAAACGACGGGAACTACGGTCACAAAGGGCGGGGGGGCGATGGCCGTGGGGCCGGAAACCAGAGTCACGTCCGCGCCCCGGAGCATGGCCATTCTGGCAATGGCATAGCCCATTTTCCCGGTGGAATGGTTGGTCAGATACCGGACGGGGTCGATGGCCTCCTGCGTCGGCCCGGCGGTGACAAGCACCTTTTTCCCGGCAAGATCGTGAGGGAAGGCCAGCTGACGCAGGATATATTGCAGAATTTCCTCCGGCTCCGGCAGCTTGCCCTTGCCCACGGCGCCGCAGGCAAGACGTCCGCTGGCAGGCTCAATGACCTCCCAGCCGTAATGGCGCAGAAGCGCCAGATTGTCCTGGGTCACGGGATTTTCGTACATATTGGTGTTCATGGCGGGGGCGATGAGTTTGGGGCAGCGGCAGGCGAGAATCGTGGTGGTGAGCATATCGTCCGCCAGCCCGTGGGCCAGTTTCGCGCACACATTGGCCGTGGCCGGGGCGACGATCACAAGATCAGTCCGTTCCGCCAGAGCGATATGCTCCACCTGATGGGAGAAATTCCGGTCGAAGGTGTTCACCATCGTCCGGCGGCCGGTGAGCTGCTCGAAGGTCAGGGGTGTGACGAATTGGGTGGCGTTTTCGGTCATGACGACCTCCACCGCGGCGTGCTGCTTGACAAGGGCGGAGGCCAGCGCGGCGGCTTTATAGGCGGCGATTCCGCCGGTAACGCCCAGAAGGACGGTTTTTCCTTTCAGCATAGGGAACCCTCCAGAATAGAAAATTGCTTACCCTCATTATATCCCGATTTTGAATCGCTGTAAAGATGATTTTTTTCTTGTATTTTTCGCCGCACCCTGCTATAATACTCTCGGAGTGGAAGCTCCCAAATTTGCGCTGTATCTTCATAAGAAGAACGGCAGCAGGAGGTAATTTCATATGGAAAAAAGGAAAATGAACACCCGGTACATGGCGACCCTCGCTATGTTCTGCGGTGTTCTGCTGGTCATGGGCGTTACCGGAATCGGTTTCATTCCACTTCCGGTGATCAAGGCCACAACCATGCACATCCCGGTCATTCTGGGCGCGGTTTTGCTCGGCCCCGGCGCGGGCGCTGTCCTTGGGGGTGTGTTCGGGCTGTGCTCCATCTGGGCAAATACCACCAGTCCCGGACTGCTGGCATTTGCGTTTTCGCCCTTTATGACCACGGAGGGGCTGCCCGGTGTGCTGAAAAGCCTGTGGATCGCACTGGGGTGCCGGATTCTGTTCGGCGCGATTGCGGGATGGCTGTGGAAGCTGTTTAAGAAGCTTACGAAGCAGGACTTTGCGGCGCTGCCCCTGACTGCGGCAATTTCCACGCTGTGCCACACAATTCTCGTCATGGGCAGCATTTATGTGCTGCTTGCCCAGCAGTACGCACAGGCGAAAAACGTGGCCATTACCGCCGTTTTTGGACTTGTGATGGGGACGGTCACGGCGTCCGGAATCCCGGAGGCCATCATTGCCGCCATTCTGGTGACCGTCATCGGAAAGGCGCTGCTGCACCTTTCGGAGCGGATGAAAAAACGTTAAGGAGAGATCGTTATGCTGCTTGCCATTGACATCGGTAATACCAATCTGGTCATCGGCTGTATTGAAAATGATAAAATTCTGTTCAAAGCCCGCATTGCCACCGACGCCATCCGCACCTCCGACCAGTATGGCGTGGAGATCAAAAACATGATGGAAGCCTTCGGCGTGCAGGTGAAGGATATCGACGACTGCATCATTTCCTCCGTCGTGCCGCCGGTGTTCAATTCGGTCAAAACCGGCGTCATTAAGGTCATCCGGAAGCAGCCCATGGTGGTCGGTCCCGGACTGAAAACCGGGCTGAACATCCACATGGACGTTCCCAGCCAGGTGGGCAGCGACCGCATTGTCATCGCCGTGGCCGCCCTCGCCGAGTACGAAGCGCCCATGATTCTGATGGACTTGGGGACGGCAACCACCATTGAGGTGGTGGAGCCGAACAATATGTATCTGGGCGGCATCATTTTCCCGGGCGTCCGGGTCTCGCTGGACGCGCTGACCAGCCGCACCGCTCAGCTTCCCGGCATCAGTCTGGACAAGCCGAAGCATGTCATCGGAAAGAACACAGTGGACTGTATGCGCAGCGGCATGATGTACGGCACCGCCGCCATGCTGGACGGACTGGTGGAGCGAATCGAAGCAGAGCTGGGACACAAGTCCACCCTCATTGCCACCGGCGGTCTTGCCCAGTTCATCACACCGCTGTGCAAACGGGAGATCATTCTGGAGAAAGACCTGCTTTTGAAGGGCCTGAACGTCATTTACAAGAAAAATAAGCGGTAACGGAAAGCCGGCAGCCCTGCGCTGTCGGCTTTTGCATCCGAAAATCCTTTCTGCGGCGGGGTGCTATTATTGCGCCCCGCCGCATAGTCTTTGGCAGGAGTGATGCAAATGATGTGCGCATGGAAACAGCTGCTGTCCGTCTTGCCGCCAAGACTTCGGCCGGAGGTGGACAGGTTGGGGAAAAACGCTTTGCAGGAGATGCGGCTTCGGCTGGGAATGCCGCCGGAGCTGGTTCTGAGCGGGGAAAGCCGCTGGCTGGGGTGCTGTGTCAGCAGGGAAGACCTGAATTATTGCATCAACGCCGCCAGCCGGTATTCTCCATGGGCGGCGGCGACAACAGCGCAGGGGTATCTTACCGCCCCCGGGGGACACCGCATTGGTCTGTGCGGCGAGGTGGTCTGCAAGGATGGCATTGTGACTGGCATCCGGGAAATCAGCTCCCTGTGCATCCGTGTCGCGAGAGATTTTCCGGGAATCGCCAGACGGGCGGCGGACGCTCCCGGCTCCATTCTGATTCTGGGCGCACCCGGGTGGGGAAAGACCACCCTTCTGCGGGATCTGATCAGGCAGATCGGAGAAAAGCAGTGCGTCAGCGTGGTGGACGAGCGGGGCGAACTGTTCCCGGAGGGGCTGGAACGGGGAAAGAAGACGGACATCCTCACCGGCTGCCCCAAGTCCCCGGGAATCGACATGGTGCTCAGAACCATGGGGCCGGACTGCATCGCCGTGGACGAGATCACGGCGGAGGCGGACGCCCGGGCGCTTCTCCGGGCGGCAAACTGCGGCGTGCGGCTGTTGGCAACCG
>ENA-ORPK01001416-ORPK01001416.1-human-gut-metagenome-genome-assembly--contig:-NODE-1416-length-19006-cov-12.103372_pt1 | contig 19006 bp, 17 predicted proteins | sample MGYA00242139_ERZ509068 | MGnify/ENA primary metagenome ERZ509068 (study PRJEB26280, sample SAMEA2338687) | human gut metagenome | biome: human gut; feature: human-associated habitat; material: faeces... | reverse complement strand
AAAACCGACCTCCAAAAATTAGATTTTTTAGGTCTAACTTTTGGGGGTCGGTACAAAGAGAGGAGTTTTTTTAGTTTAAGGCCTAGGACAGGTATTTTTATTATTTACAGAAAAAATTGATGGTAATCAGATTGCCGCAAGGCAAAATAGTTAAAAGCTGACTTCAATGCTTTCTATAGCATGGCTACGGCTGAACAGTATTTCACTGTACATCCTAGGCAGCACACAGCCGTCAAATTCTTTCACTGTGCCATCTGCCATGCTTACAATCAGCTTTGCCGCACCACGGCGGTAGCTCACCGGCACACCGCACCAGCTAAAGCCCAGTCCGGTATCGCCCATTTCAGCATCAGTCAGAAGCTGCGGCATAAATACAGCACAACCTTTCTCGATTCTAATGCCCAGCTCCCCCCAACGGGTGAGAATTTCCTCCTTTACCTGTCCCGTCATGCCCGGCTGGCAGGCCCCCTTATGATAAGGGGTATGGGAATAAGCATCAAAAGGAAAAGCTCCATATACCTCAGGTAACTTGGCAGAACCGCCTAGACCTGCCTTGATTTCCTGGTACAGAGATTTCAGCTTTTCCCCATAGCCATCCTTATCAGCCAGGGAGCGCAAGGCATTTTCCTGCACAGCCACCAGTAGCTTGGCTACCATGTGCCAGTAGATGCTGCCAAGACCTTCGTAGGCATAGAAGGTGCTCGACCTGCCCGTAAAGGCATGGTGCTTAAAGACTTCCTCATAAAGTGCCAAAAGCTTCTCCCTGTCAGCAGCCTCCATGGAAGCCTGAGTCTCCAGCCAGCCCATGAGCTTTTCCTCATTCTGGCAGCAGGCAGGAAAATGATAGAATCCAGCCAAATCCTGCTCCAGATAACTCTCCAATCCCTTTGCTCTGTCAGGTGTGATGCGGTTCTTTGCCAAAAAGCCCTGCAAATTCTTATTTGGATAAAGCATATAAGAATTCTGCCTATCCTCGTACATGCCGCTATGCCTGAGGGCAGTGCAGATTTCCACTGCCTCCCCGGAGGTCAGAAGCCCGCTGGACAGTACAGCCACCTGCCCCTCCAGCATTTCCTGCAAATGCTCTATCTCCATGCCTCCCTTGTCAATTCTCAGGGTGTTATAGGTATGATAAAGCCCATCCTGTCGCTTATTGCAGCAAATTGTCCCGGATACCACGCGCTCAACCAGCCGATAAAATTCTTTTAGCTCCTCGCCGGACACCTGGATATCGCCAGTCCCATAATCCCCTCTATACAGGCTGTCCCTTTCCTGCTGGAAAATCATGCCTGCTTTGTCAGTAAAGGCCTTGCGGCTGGACGCCTCCGCAAAGACTGTATTCCCTGCTTCCATGCTTGCTGCACCTGCATAAAGCTTTTTCAACTCCTGCATACATGCTGCCATTGTAGCAGGTATCTCATAAACAGCTTCACTATGACGACCATAAATATCCATCAGAAATTTCAGCATCCGCTCCATGTAGCAGGTAGTTACCATAGACAAGCCCCAGCCTGCCAAAGCATTGTTTGCATCATTCCACTCAGGCCGCTGAGTATTCATCCAAACACCGCCGCCAGGCACAAGATTTGCAGCCTTGGCAATCACCAGCTGCAAAAGCTTGGCAGTCAGGTTCACCAGTGCCACTCTGCCTTCCTTATCCAGTATTAGCTTCTGATCAGAACCAAGGGACTCTGCCTTTCTCAGAAGCTCATCACTGAGGTCCTTGTCAAAAATCAAGGAATTTCTTGGATCCTGGCAAATTTCCTCATAGCTTTTCAGCCTATATGGTACATTGGCAGTGGAAAACAGCTTGGCAGACAGGTAATTATCCAGCAAAGCGGCATCATAGTCTGCCAAAAGCTCCAGGAGCTTTTGGAGATAAATCACCTGATGATCGCCCCAATAGCCAAACTGCGCCCAAGGGTCCGAAGGATCAGGACACTCCCAGTCAATTCCATCCCGGGAAATGCGATAAGGATTGAAGCCGTCAATGGTCATGGCATTGACGAACTTCGCCACAACATTGGCAATATATTCAGGGTAGGACATCAGCAAGGCTTCCCAGTTCTGAAAAATATCACGCCAATTGCCCTCGTAGTTCAGCACCTGGTTGCCGGCAGCATCAGTCAGGGCAATATTGAACTTATTCCACGGACGAGAAGGATCCCCGTGCCTGCGGGAAAAAATCACCGGCAGATATTCCATATACAGCCGGAGCAGTTGGCTGTCACCAGTGGCCACAATCAATTCCTTCAGCAGCTTTTTCTCTAACAGCTCCCCTGCCATATTCCTCTCAGCCAGCAGCCTTGCCGCCTTGTCATATTCAGCAACGCTACGCTGTTTCACAAAAGCAAGAAAATCTGCCACATCAATCCTGCCATCATTAGCAAAAAAGCCACCCCGCATGATATTGAAAATCACATTGGTACGATGGTGGACACAGGCCATCTCGTCAGCGGTGGACTGAATACCGTCAGCCTCCCCAATAAACCTGTCCAGCTCCTCTTCTGTAGCCTCAATATCCTTTACCAGAAGCCTTGCCGCCTCGTTCCTGTCGGCAAGCACCTTTTTCAGCTCCACAATATCAGCAGCAGTCCGAGAATGGTCAAAAGCACTTGCCCAGCTGTCCTCTGAACCAGCAGCCAGCTCAGACTCGTGGAGAATGAAGCAGCTACCCCTGCCGCCCTTTAAAACATCGGTTTCTATTAGCTTCCTGCCTACAGCAAAATCCTGTATCACACCATCAGAAATATACACCGCATCAGAAGTGGTAAACCAGCAGGTATTCGCAAGTAGTGCCTCATTTGGCTCCGCCCTGTCCGTCAGGGCAGAGGAAAGGGCAAATATGGCCAGCCCCGACTCCCGATCTAGTTCCGTACTCTTGTATGCATCCACCAACACGGACATATTGTTCTGCAAGGAAGCATCCACAATGGCAGGCAGGATATTTCTGGCACCATCCAAAACGCGCACCTTCTGAGGCTTAGCACTGATATTGATAACCTTTGCCAGCTTGACCAGACCAAAACGCCTGCCGGAAGTCCAGCCATAGCGGAATACCAGCTGCAGTGCCTCATTGCGCGCCTCAAAAATCACCTTGGAGCCGTTGATATTTTTGTACAGGCTGTACTGCACACCATCCTCCGGGATACCTGCCGCCCCGGTCCCCTGCAAAAACCTGCCAAAAGGCTCCCACAGAGCCACTCCCTCTGCCGTTTCCACCTGAATCGCCGTATAGGAGCCGGTGGTGTACTTGTAGTCGGCAATCCTGTCCGCCGTACCATACTGGAAAATGGCATGGTCAGCATTCTTCCTGCCGGCAGTAATACCTCCCTTTGCCCACAGAAAATTCCATACATCGCTGGAGCTGGTAATAGTCATAAAGAAATCATCCATACGGTCATAGTTTTCCAGCTTATAGAACTTCTCACCCTCCAAAATAACAAAATAGCCCTTGACATCCTTGGAATTGCTCACAACAATTCTCTCCCCTCTCTAAAATGTTAAAACAGCCCGAAAAAAGTTCTCAAGACTTCTGACAAAACAATCAAAAGTCTCTTGTTATCTGTTTATTATTCTAACAAAAGGGAAGTTTTTATAAAGGGTGTCAGGGCTTCTTTGTTACTATGTTACAAAAAATCCTATCATATATAGAAACACTGCTAAAATATATAAACTTCAATGCACAGATTAGGGCGTGTTGATTAAAGCATATTTTCAGCAATATCCTGTATAATTATTACAGAGGAGGCGATTGTCATGAAGATACAGAAAAGACGCTATGAGTTGACAGATGATGAGTGGGAACGAATTTGTTCGTTATTCCCTGTTCGAGGAGCAGGGACAAAGGGACGTCCCTACAATGATATTCGAACAACTGTCAATGGCATTATTTGGCTTGCCCGTAGCGGTGCACCGTGGCGTGACCTTCCTGAGCGTTATGGTAAATGGAATACAGTCTACAAATGCTTTGCAAAATGGCAGAAGTATGGGATTTTCGAAAAAATATTCCATGAACTCAGAATTGAGGCCGACCTGCAAGATATCAGCATAGACAGCACTTCTTGTAAGGCGCACCAGCATAGTGCTGGTGCAAAAAAAGGGGAGCTGACAGTGATGTGAATGAGCATATTGGGATCAGCCGTGGTGGGAAGAATACCAAGATACATGCTTCCGTTGATGCATTGGGCTACCCATTGCATGTGATGCTCTCAGGAGGAAATGTGCATGATTCCACCATAGCTACAGAACTGTTGGAATATACACCCGTTAATAAATCCATAATCATGGCTGATAAGGCATATCGTGGAAAAAATATCCGCATAAAAATTGAAGATATAGGATGCACACACTGTATCCCATCGCAGTCGAATGATAAAGTACACCGGGAGATTGACTGGTGGCAATACAAGGAGCGTAGCAACGTAGAATGTTTCTTTCAGAGGTTAAAACAATATCGCAGAATTGCAACACGCTACGAAAAATTGGCTGTGCGTTTCTTGGCTTTTGTGCACCTTGGGTGCGCTTTGATTTGGCTTAAATAATATGTAAATAATGACTATTCATCTGTTATACATTAATCAACACGCCCTAGATTTATTTGATATATGAAGATGGCTGGCCTAAGCAATTAGGCTGGCTTTTTTGTGCACAATTTTGTTAAACAAATGCAATACATTGCGAATAACTTTTTATCTGTAAAATATATGGAAAGAAATTGACAGATTTTACTTTATAAAGTAAAATTAACTTATTAGTAATTCTTTCAAATGGATAATTATTATTTGCTAGAACGGAGGAAATACCATGTTAGGAACAGAAGCTGTAACCAAAATTTTGCGGGAAAAAGGCTTCAAGGTTACCCCCCAGAGATTGGCGGTATACGATGCCTTATCCAGCACCAAAAGCCATCCCAATGCGGAAATGCTGTACAATATGCTGCAGCCTAGCTATCCCACTATGAGCCTGGCCACAGTGTACAAGACTATGGATATTTTGGCGGAGCTGGGCTTGATTCAGGTGTTGAATGTAGGGGAGGACAGCTATCGCTACGATGCGGAAACAGCCAGCCATCCTCATATTCGTTGTACTGAATGTAATCGTGTGGATGATATTTTTAATTTTCAGGATGAAGGCTTGATGAACAGAGTGGAGGCCAAAACTGGCTACCAGCTTACAGGCCGTCAGCTGTATTTCTTTGGCCGCTGTCCTCACTGCCAAGAGAAGGCTTCTGCTTTGCGCCATTAATGGTGAAGGTTAGGATGGTTGCAGGTATCTATTAGGTTGGGGTTCGCCAGCTGGAAATAATTCATGAAAAAAGCTTGCCATGAGTGTGTTGTGCTCTGGCAAGCTTTTGGTCATTTTGGGACAAAAAAATACCCTCAGATAAGCGCTGAGGGCTGAAAGGGATTGACTATAGGGGATGTACTATAGGGAATACATCCCCTGAACTGCAAGGTTGAGAAATGGCGTTGGAAAAAAACAACCTTGCAGGTGGTAAGCTACATAAAATTTTGTAAACTTATCTTGTCATTATATTAGCATAAATGATTATATAAGTCAATACGAAATTGTATCTTTTTTTAATTAAACTTTATGAAATATATTCAATAGTCTACTAAAAAGTTGCTATAACCACGAATTATAGCTGTAATGCACAGAGTGTTCAATATTAGTTTCAATTGGTTAAAGAGTGCGACGAGTGGAAAATATACAACATATTCGTGAACAAAATTTCACAAAATTGGAGGATAAGGGGATATTTTGACTTTACAGCCATTTTACAGTATTCTTGAGTATATTATAGAAGTGTGGAGTGATGATAGATTATGCAGGTTGCTGTACTAGCCAGTGGCAGCAAGGGTAATGCTACCTTTGTGGAAATGGATGGTATAAGAATATTAATAGATGCAGGAATTAGTGCCAGACGTATCAAGCAGGAGCTGGCGGCTCTGGGGGAAAATGTAGAAATGCTGGATGGTATTTTTATTACCCATGAGCATGGGGATCATATTAAGGGTTTGCCTAATCTGGTGAAGAAATATGGCATTCAGATATATTCCCGTCCTGCTACCTTTCGGGCTATGAGCTGTTATGAGGAGCTGCCGGGGGATTGTGTCAATCCAATTATTGATAGGATTCAGCTTGGGCGGGTGGCCGTAAGAGCCTTTGATATACCTCATGATGCCGCTGCGCCTGTGGGCTATATTATTCAGGGCACCAGCCGCTGTGTGGTGGCCACGGATATAGGCAATGTAGATGATAGATTGCAACAGATGCTGGAGGGTGCTCAGGTTTTGGTGCTGGAGGCCAATCATGATGAGGAAATGCTGAAGCAGGGCAGTTATCCCTATAACTTGAAACAGCGTATCCTTGGTCCTCTGGGGCATCTTTCTAACAGACGGATGGCTCAGGTGGTGGCAGAGCTGCGGAGAAGGCCTCAGAAGCTGATATTGGCTCATCTTAGTGAATCCAACAATCGGCCAGAGCTGGCTATGGATACAGTGAAATCTGTTTTGGACAGCTATGGCATTAATAATATGGAAATATATATGACAGCTCAGAATCATAGCACAAGTGTGGCTTTCTGACAGTTAATTTAAAGGAGGAGATTGGATGATGTACCGTAGTAAAATGGCAAAAAAATGCTTTGCAGGTGTAGCCGGGATGATGCTGGTGGCTACAGTATTATTTGGAGGCTGTACTGATGGCCAGGCCGGCTCGGCAGCTCAGGAAAAGCCAGCGGCTTCTCAGGAGATTTCTGATGCCCGGAATACGCCAGTGGTAAGAGCCGCTAAGGCTGTAGGCCCTGCTGTGGTAGGTATTACCAACAAGGCTGTAGCCAGAGATTGGTTTAACAATCCTGTTCAGGTAGAGGGAGCAGGCTCTGGGGTTATCTTCCGCAAGGATGGCTATATTGTTACCAATAATCATGTTATTAGCGGGGCTAAGGAGATTATTGTATCCCTGTCTGATGGCCGTTCCCTGTCTGGCAAGCTGGTAGGTGCAGATGAGCTGACAGATCTGGCTGTGGTAAAGGTAGATGCAGATGATCTGCCTACAGCGGAACTTGGGGATTCTGATGATATTATGGTAGGTGAGCCGGCTATTGCTATTGGCAATCCTATGGGACTGGAATTTCAGGGCAGTGTAACCAGTGGCGTTATTAGTGCTTTGAATCGTTCTCTGGAAATAGATGATAGAGTGCTGAAGGTTGTGCAGACTGATGCAGCTATTAATCCAGGCAACTCCGGTGGTGCGCTGGTAAATGCAGATGGCAAGGTTATTGGTATTAATTCTGCCAAGATTGCCCGCAGTGATATTGAGGGTATGGGCTTTGCCATTCCTATTAATACTGTAAAGGATATTGTCAATGAGCTAATGACCTCTGGTAAGGTTACCCGTCCGTATCTGGGGGTAGGAATTTTTGACAAGGAAACTGCTGGCCGTTATGGCTATATTCTCAATGTGGACAAGGGTGTTTATATTGAAAGTGTTACTGTTAATGGCCCAGCCTACAAGGCAGGCCTCCGCCGTGGGGATGTTATTCTGTCCATTGGGGATAAGGAAACCAACAAGGTAAGCGATGTGCGGAATACCATTCTGGATAGCAAGGTGGGAGATTCCGTCAAGGTAAAATATGAGCGGAATGGTGATGTATCCACTGTGGATGTAGCTCTGGAGGCTGCTTCATGAAAATAACCATTGTAACGGCTGGCAAAATCAAGGAAAAATATCTGACAGCAGGTATTAATGAATTTCTAAAAAGATTGGGCCCTTTTGCCAACGTGAAGATTGTGGAAATCAATGAGGAAAAAATGAAGGATAATCCATCTGATGCGGAAAAGCAACAGACCTTGCAGCAGGAGGGACAAAGGCTTTTGCGTCAGGTGCCAGAGGGAAGCTATCTTTTTGTGCTGGATGTTTATGGTCAGCAGCTTTCCTCAGAGAAGCTGGCGGCCAAGCTGGATAGCCTGGCTCTCCAGGGCCGCAGCAATATTACCTTTCTGATTGGGGGTGCCTTTGGCCTATCGGGGGAGGTAAGGCAGGCGGCGGATTTCCGGCTGAGTTTTTCCCCTATGACCTTTACCCACCAGATGATAAGGCTTTTGCTGGTGGAGCAGATATATCGCTGTTTTAAGATAAATCGTGGCGAAAAATATCATTGGTGATAAAGTATTGGCAATAAAAATACCGCCTGACAGCTTCTGGCTATCGGGCGGTATGCTCATTTTGTCCTTGATTTTATTCGATTTCGATGGTTGGACGGTCAATAATTGTGGCCATGACAACGATGGTTTCAGTTCTGGCAATGCCTTCCTGATTTTTGATACGAGTCATTATTTTATCCAGAGTCTTGGTATTCTTGGTGATAATTTTTAGAGCATAGTCATATTCACCTGTAATATAGAAACATTCCTTTACATCAGGTTCGCTGACAATAAACTCCTCAAAATGATCTCCGTAAACAGGATCTTCGAAGCTGATGTAGAGAATGCACATAAGCTGTTTGTCTACCAATTCAGGATCTAGAATTGCTGTGTACTGCTGAATAACACCGGTGTTTTCCAGCTTTTTCAATCTTTCACTAATAGCCGGCATGGATAGGGAAATTTCCTGACTCAGAACAGAAACTGTTACGCGGGAATTTTCCTGTAATCTTTTTAAAATTCTTCTATCAGTAGCATCCATACTGTAATCACCACCATTCTCGTTATATTATAACAGTAAGAATAATAATTTGTAAACTTATATCTTTGTATACAAAACAAATTTATTTTTATCCATACAAAAGCCGTAAAAACCTAGCTTGGTAAAAAATTTTTGCTTTTGTCATAATATAGTGTAAAATAAAGGGATAGATATGTTTTGATGGAGACTATGGAGTGTTAAATTGGTGAACAAACAACGAAATCAAATGCAAACTAGATTGAGCTATCTGTTGTTTGGGGCCTGGTGTCTGATGCTGGTTCTGATGGTGCGTGTAGCATGGCTGCAACTGGTGGATGGCAGTGAGCTGAAGCAGAGAGCTATAGTTATAGCAGAGGAAAATAGATCCCGTCAATCTCCCCGGGGAAAAATAACGGATAGAAATGGTCGGGAGCTGGCTATCAGCCGTATGGCCAAATCTCTGGTTCTCAATCCCAGCAAGGTTGAGGCAGAGGATAGGGATGATATAGCAGCATCTCTTGCAGATATTCTCAAATTGAAGCCGGAGGAGATTCAAGAGGATATAGATACTGGCGGCGTTTTTGTTTATGTGAAAAGGCGTCTGGAAATAGATGAGGAACAGGCTATTAAGGAGCTGAAGGAAGCTCATGGATATGACTGTCTGGAGCTTCATGATGAGGTAAAACGATATTATCCAAATGATAGCCTGGCTGCTAATGTGCTGGGGTTTATCGGCACGGATGATGTAGGTCTGGCTGGTATGGAGCAGTCTGCTGATGATCTGCTGAAGGGTGAGGCTCAGGAGGCTGATATTCTCATTGATATGCGGGGCCGTCCTATATTTGATTCTATTTTTTCGGCGGCCCAGAAGCGATATAGAGGAGATAATTCCAAGAATATTACCCTGACCTTGGATGCTACCATGCAGTTTATTGTGGAGCAGGCCTTGGATAAGGCTGTGGCTGATAACAAGCCAAAGGCTGTTACGGCGGTGGTTATGGATCCTAAAACCGGCGAGGTGCTGGCTATGGCCTCTCGACCTACCTACAATCCTAATAAATATTGGGAGGTAGATGCTAATGGTGAGGCATGGCGCAATAGAGCTGTAGCCTCTATCTATGAGCCAGGCTCCACCTTCAAGGCTGTTGTGGCTGGGGCAGCATTGCAGGAAGGTGTAGTTTCCCCAAATATGACCTTTTATGATCCCGGTCATGTGGATGTTTCTGAGAAAAGAATCCAGAACTGGAATGGAGGCTCCTTTGGCAATGTTACCTTTATTGATGTAGTAAAAAATTCCATTAATACCTGTTTTGCTCAGGTAGGCCTGTGGCTGGGCGGGGAAAAGCTGACGGAATATGCTCAGAAATTTGGTTTTGGCCGTCTTACTGGTATCGAGCTGCCGGGAGAGCAGGAGGGAATTTTGTTTAATCCTAAGGATATGGTAAATTCAGATGTGGCTACCATGTCCATTGGTCACAGTATTGCCGTTACCCCTCTCCAGCTGGTTACAGCTATGTCGGCTATTGCTAATGATGGCGTGCTGTTGAAGCCTCATATCATCAAGGAGATTACTAATGCTGATGGTACTGTGTACAAGTCCTTTGGCAGGGAAGAGGTTGGCAGAGTGCTGGAATCTGCCACAGATAAAACCCTTGTAGGCTTGCTGGAACAGGTAGTTGCTACAGGCGGTGGCGCCAAGGCTGGTGTCAAGGGCTATCGTATTGCTGGTAAAACAGGTACGGCTCAGAAGATTAATGAGCATACCAGTGGTTATATGGAGGGCAGATATATAGCTTCCTTCTGTGGCTTTGCCCCGGTGGAGGATCCTCGTATTGTGGTGCTGGTGGTTATTGATGATCCATCAGCGGGAGCTTTTTATGGCGGTCAGATTGCTGCCCCGGTAGCCAGGGATATTTTTGCCCAGCTACTGAGGTTTATGCATATCAGCCCTTCCAGCGATACCTTTGAGGATATGAACAAGGATAAGCCAGAAGCTCCTAAGCCTGTGGATGATGGCAAGGGTATGCCGGATTTGCAGGGCATGAGCATCAAGGAAGCTTCCCAGACCTTGGCACAGCGGGGGCTGGGGATTGATATTCAGGGCAATGGATTGGCTAAGAGTCAAAGTATTGCCCCAGGTACATCTATCCAGCAGGGACAGACGGTAACTGTTACCTTTAGTCCATAAGATTTTATGGTGGGTATATGATATTTTGTATTTAGATATATTATATAAATTAAAACAAATACACTTACAAGAGGAGAATAAAAATGCAAGCAAAATTATTTGTTACAGATATGGATGGTACATTGCTCAACAATGAGCACAAGATTTCTAAGGGCAACAAGCATATGATTAAGCGGGCTGTAGAGGCAGGGGGAATCTTTACCATTGCTACAGGCAGAATGTATGCCTCCGCCCTGCCTTATGCTCAGGAGCTGGAGCTGGATGTGCCAATTATTACCTACAATGGTGCTCTCATTAAGACTGCTGGTGGCAAGGAGCTTTATGCTTCCTATCTGGACGAAGCAGTGGTTAAGGATTTGTTGGATTTTGCGCAGGAATGTGAACTTTATATTCATCTCTATAGTGATGATCAACTGTATTTCATTGTAAATGATGAGCATGCTCAGTATTATCAGAAGGCCTGCGGTGTGCAGGGCAAGACTGTAGGTCAGGATATTTATAAATATAATGTTCATGTACCAAAGATGTTGATTATGACCGATACCCCAGAGCAGGCAGATGCGGTTATCAAGCTGGTTCAGAAGAAGTTTGGAGGCCGTATTGAGGCTATGAAGTCTGCTCCTACCTATGTGGAGCTGATTAAGCCAGGGGTTAATAAGGCTACTGCCATTGCCAAGCTGGCGGAGATTCTGAACATTCCTAGCGAGCAGGTATTGGCTATTGGAGATTCCAGCAATGATGTTAGTATGCTGACATCTGTAGCTATCAGCGTAGCTATGGGCAATGCCAATGCAGAGGCTAAAGCTGCGGCCAGATATATGGTAACAGATAATGAGCATGATGGTGTGGCTGAGGCATTGGAGCGTTTCTGTATGTAAAGGAAATAGCGGAGGTTATTATGGAAAAAGAGAAGGAAAAGGATAAGACTTGTGAGTTTATCATTGTCACTGGTATGTCCGGAAGCGGTAAAACCCAGGCCTGCCGTTATCTGGAGGATATAGGCTATTTTGTGGTGGATAATCTGCCACCGGTATTTATTCCTAAATTTGCAGAGCTGTGTCAGCAATCTGGGGGCAGTATCAACAAGGTAGTATTGGTAGTGGATACTCGTAGTAGGGAGTTTTTTGATACCTTTACCCATGTGCTGGAGGATATGGATAGGGATAATCAGCCTTATGTACTGCTTTTTATGGATGCTTCTGATGCAGCCATTATTCGCCGTTATAAGGAAACCCGCCGTCGTCATCCTATGGCACCTAGCTCCCGTATCAGCGATGGTGTAGCCAAGGAGAGGGAACGGCTGGCCTCTGTTCGCAACAAGGCTACCTATATTGTGGATACCTCAGATTTGAAGAAAATAGATTTGAAGGAAAAGATTCTTAAGCTTTTTGCCCCAAGAGTGGGAGAAAAGATGAATATTAATGTGATTTCCTTTGGGTTTAAATTTGGTATGCCTTTGGATGCAGATTTGGTTTTTGATGTGCGTTTCCTGCCAAATCCATTCTATGTGGAGTCCATGCGCCACAAGAGTGGTGCGGTGCCAGAGGTGGCCGCTTATATTGACCAGTGGCCTGTTACCAAGGAGTTTAAGCAGCATTTGGACAATCTGGTAAATTTCCTGATTCCTCAGTATGAGAAGGAGGGGAAGGCTCAGTTGGTTATTGCTGCGGGCTGTACCGGCGGCATGCATCGTTCTGTATTTATTGCCAACCATATTTATCAGCTTTTGAAGGAAAAGGGCTGTGTTGTAAAGCTGGAGCATCGTGACCTGATGAAGAATGAGGTCTGGGAGCATGTGCGGGAAGAAGTATAAGGGAGTGTTGTAAATGCACTTGTTGAAATGGCTGTATCCAGGCATGAAATTCAAGCGATGGCTGCTTTTGTTTGCGGTTGGCGTAATGATTGTCAGTCTGGGTATAGCGGTGGTTTTTAACTACAAGTATATTGACCACATTGAGGAGGCTATTTTCCGAACGGTGTATCTATGGTCCGGAGGTTATGATTATAAATATACCGCCATTGCCGGCTTGATAATGGTGGCTGCTGGTGCAAGTATTATGCTGGTGGCAGCTAAGTTTATTATTAAATCAGTTATTACGGTGCTGCTGCCCTCCAACCCTTCTGAGAAGCTGGTGGATCTTATCTATGAGAAGCGTATGTTGGGCAAAGGCCCTGCCATTACTGTGGTAGGCGGAGGTCATGGACTATCAGTATTGCTTAGAGGTATCAAGCAGGCTACCTCCAATGTAACTGCGGTGGTTACGGTGGCAGATGATGGTGGCTCCTCTGGCAGACTGCGTCAGGATTTGGGCATGATTCCTCCGGGAGATTTGCGGAATTGTCTGGTGGCCTTGGCGGATACAGAGCCTTTGATGGAGAAGCTTTTCCAGCACAGATTTGAGGGCAGCAGTGAGCTGTCAGGTCATAGCTTTGGCAATTTGTTTATTGCTGCCATGACTCAGGTAACTGGAGATGTGGAAACAGCCTTGAAGGAATCCTCCAAGGTTCTGGCGGTAAAGGGACAGGTTTTGCCAGCCAGCAAGGAATTTGTCCGTTTGGATGCCATTATGGAGGATGGCACGGTGGTATGTGGTGAATCCCAGATTCCAGAGGCTCATAAAAGGATTCATCGGGTAAAGCTTTATCCAGAGCACGCTGAGGCGGTGCAGTCCTCCTTGGATGCCATTCGCAATGCGGAGGCTATAGTGCTGGGGCCAGGCAGTTTGTATACCAGTGTGATACCTAATCTTTTGGTGGAGGGCATTGGTGATGCCATTTGCCGCAGTAAGGCAGTAAAAATCTATATCTGCAATGTGATGACTCAGCCGGGAGAAACTGACGGCTATACCGCATCCATGCATGTAAAGGCTATTATGGACCATGCAGGCCGTAATGCTGTGGATTATGTTATTGTGAACTCAACACCGGTGCCAGAGGATTTGAAGCAGAAATATGCAGAAACAGGAGCTTATCCTGTGGTAGTTGATGATGATGCTTTGAATCAGCTGGGGGTAGGCATTATTAAGGCGGATTTGATTACCTCCAAGGATGCAATTCATCATGACCCCAAGAAGCTGTGCGACAGCGTTATGCGGGTAGTGTACGAAACTCTGTGAGGCAGCTATGCCATCTTTTGCAACAGAAGTAAAAAATGAATTGGTTAGAGCCTCCACCCGCAAGACCTGCTGTCAAAATGCAGAGCTGGCAGCTCTTTTGCGGATGGGAGCCTCCATGACCATTGGCCCAGCTATGAATCTGGGCCTGAATTTTGTCACAGAAAATGCGGCTGTAGCCCGCAGGGTGTTGCAGCTTTTGAAGGCCAACGGTCAGGTAAAGCCGGAGGTTACCGTAAGCCGAGCTAAAAGGCTGAAAAAGAATAACAGTTATTTTTTGCGGGTAGCTCCCTCCCCTCAGGTTCGTCCTTTGATGGAATCCCTAGGCATGCTGGGGGACAATGAAGGCTCTGTAGGTCATGATAAGGGCCTTTTGCGGCGGCAGTGCTGTCGTAAGGCTTATTTGCGAGGGGCTTTTCTTGGGGGAGGTACGGTGAACCGGCCAGAGGCCAAGGCTCATTTGGAGTTTGTGGCCAATAGCTATCCCTTTGCCAATACCTTGATGCAGGTGCTGAAAAAAATGGATTTCCCCGTAGGGATTACGGATAGAAAAAACAATTATCAGGTCTATATGAAGGATGGCGAGGAGATTATGGATCTTCTGGCCATGCTGGGGGCTCCTAAGGCGGTAGAACAGCTAGAGGTGGCTCGTAATCTGCGGGAGGTGCGGAATCAGGTCAATCGGCTGGTAAACTGTGAAACCGCCAATCTACAGCGTACAGTCAGTGCCTCGGTGGCTCAGGTGCAGGCTATTCATCAGCTGGAAAGCAGGGGCGAGCTGGACAAGCTGCCTCCTAAAATGGCAGAAATGGCTCGCCTTAGACTGGCTGAACCAGATGCTTCCCTAGCAGAGCTGGGAGAAATGCTGGGTATTAGTCGAGGGGCGGCTGCCAATAGACTGCGCAAAATAATGTCCCTGGCGGAGAGTAGTCCAGGGGATGTAAAGTGAAAAAAGGAGATTTTTCTTTTGGCAAAATATCTTAAATATATATTGGGAGTTCTTGTGGCTGTGGTGCTGGTCTTATGGGGCGGCATCCAATATCTTTTGTCTCAGCCAGAGCCAGAGGGATTTCCTATTTTGGAATATCATATGGTACAGCAGGAGGATCCTAAGGATGCCTATGCCTATAATGTGCCTGTAGAGGATTTTCAGCAGCAGTTGGACTACTTACAGGAACAGGGCTATACCACTATTTCCATTAGAGATTATTTGCGGGCTAAAAAGGGCTTGCTGCAGTTGCCAGAAAAGCCAATTATTCTTACCTTTGATGATGGGTACGAAAGCAATTATAAGGAGCTTTTGCCTATCCTGGAGGAGCGGGGCTTGAAGGCTACCATCTTTATGGTGACTAATGATATTGGCAAAGATGGTTATTTGTCCTGGCAGCAGTTAAAGGATATGGAAAAGCGGGGGATTGAAATCGGCAGTCACACAGCTAACCATCTGCCTTTGACAGGTATGTCCCTGGATGAGGCTAGAGAGGAAGTAAAGCTGTCCAAGTTGTTGATGGAGTGGAATGGCATGAAAACCATCTACACCCTGTCCTATCCTAATGGCAAATATACTACTGATTTGGAGCAGATGTTGAAGGAGGAGGAATATCTGGCTGCGGTAACAGGTGATGCAGGGCTGAATACCTTTGATACAGATCCGTATCAGCTGCAGCGGATAAATATACCTCATCCTACCTTTGGGTTGACAGAGTTTAAATGGAGATTGTTAAAGGGCAGGATTTTTGCCCAATTGGGATGGAGTCAGCATAAGATAGAATAAAAGGGAGCGATAAGCAAAGTGAAGTTTTGGATGAAAAAAGCATTGGTATTGGCCTGCGTTGGCTGTAGTCTGATGTCACCGGCCTATGCCCGGGTACATGGTCAGGATCATACCAATCAGACTGTGGCTATCCAGCCAGTTCAGGATAAGGGTACTGTGGAGATTATGCCTGCTCAGGGCAGGGGAGAGCTGCAGCCTGGGCAAAAACAGGATGTAGTGGATTTGGCTGTTAATATGGATGTGGATGGTATTCATCCTAAGTACAGTAATCGAGTGCCGGAATCCTGGCATCCTATGGATTCTGTAAATTGGCAGCCAGGGCAGCAGAACAGCCCTCAGCCATTAAAGAGATGGCCGGTAAAGGTTTCCGATAATGGGGGTACCTTGCTGTTTTCTGATAGTCCTGAATATGTAGAGGAAAATGGTATTCTCTATTCTGATGTGGTGGATGGTAATGGCCGTATTTTCTATTATCATCTGAATAATACTAACCAGAATAAGAAAATTGCCGTTGTTATGGAAAATCAAGGTAAATATACAGCGGTGGTTCATGTGAGCCGTCAGGCCTTGAATCAGCCTAGTGACAATTATCTCTGGGTGGGCAAGACTGCTCAGCAGCAGTTTATGGAAAGTCAGGAAAATAGGGATATTTTTGTTTTTGCCGGGCGGAAAAATCTGTTGGACAATGGGGCGAATAATACCATTGTGAAGCCAGGACAGCTAGTAAATGGCATTTATGATTTTCACACAGATATGCCAGTGCGTTTTTCTGTGATTATGTACAATCCGGGGGAGAATCCTTTGGATTTTGTGTCTAAGGCCAAGGTACTTCCTAAGGATGAGCATCGTCTCAGGGGGACCTATCAGGGCATGAACCGCATTGTGCGGGCTGTTAAGGAGTATGATCCTTTGCAGGATGGAGCCGTGTTTATTCCTTTGGCGGATAATCAGCGGGATATTTACAGAAAAGGCATTGATGCCACTGATGGCAGTGTTACGGAGAACTACGGCAATTATGGCATTATGTATGAATTGCATATTCCTGTTAAGGGGGATAGTGATATTCAGTATTTGCTGTGTCCTCTTGGGGGAGTTTATGCCGGTGCCATGACGGTTAAGGATGAAATGCAGAATCGCAAATTCTTGCTTAATGTCCCTGACACCAAGCTTTACTTTGGGGATAGCAAGGTGGATGATTATACTGGCAGTCGTTTTCCTGCTACTGAGAATCGGGATTATATCTACCATACCAGCGAGCTGGAGGATTTGGGGGTATATAGTGGCAAAATGAGGATAAGTTTTGAGTTTTCTCCTCCTGGGGCCTCTAATTTGCCAGTTAATTTTATTTTGATGCCAGCAACTCAGGCTATGGGGCTTGCATATAAGTGGCAAAAAATGTAAAATAAGAATTAGATTTTTATATGTTGAAGGAGGTTTACCTTTATGAAGCACATTCAGACTGTTAATCAGCCTACTTTGCAGTTGACCAGAAATTCTGGCGGTTGTGGCGAGTGCCAGGCATCCTGCCAGTCCGCTTGCAAGACTTCCTGCACTGTTGGCAACCAGGTTTGCGAGAGCAAGAAATAAGGTTTAGAGATGAGGCTCCCTTTTGCAGGGAGCCTTTTTTCGCTTAACTTCCGAAAATATTTTGTGAATTTTATAGGAGAGATAGATATCGTATGAAGGTTGAAATGAAGCAGAAAATCCATAAATTTATCCAGAATGGTATGTATATTTTGCTGGATATTAATAGCGGGGCTGTTCATGTTGTAGATAAAATGATTTTTGATATCATGGACTATTTCGATGGGGAAAATGACGGGGAGGTATTGGCAGAGCTGGCAGGTAAATATGCTGAGGCTGATTTGCAGGAGGCTTTGGAGGAGCTTCATTATCTCATGAAGATTCAGCAGCTTTATGCTCCGGATTTGGATGTGCCTCCTACCTTTAAGCAGAAGGGGCTGGTAAAGTCCCTGTGCCTGATGATTGCTCAGGACTGCAATCTCCGTTGCAAATATTGCTTCGGTGATGGGGGCAGCTATGGCCAGGAAAGGGCTATTATGAGTCCGGAAACCGGCCGTAAGGCGGTAGATTTTCTCATTGAGGCCAGCGGCCCTCGCAAGCATTGCGAAATGGATTTCTTTGGGGGAGAGCCTCTGATGAATATGAAAACCGTTAAGGCGGTTACGGAATATGTTCGTCAGCGGGAAAAGGAAACTGGCAAGAAGTTTAAGCTGACCTTGACCACCAATGGTATTTTGCTCAATGATGAAAATATCAAATGGCTTAATGATAATGAATTTTCTCTGGTGCTTTCTCTGGATGGCCGCAAGGAGGTTCATGATGCCATGCGTCCATGTGTGGGGGGACAGGGCAGCTATGATAAGGCTGTAGCTAATTTCCACAAGTGTCTGGATAGCCGCAAGGGCGGAGATTATGACTATCGTGGAGTATATACCTACCTCCGTGGCACCTATACCAAGAATAATATGGACTTTACCAAGGATGTATTGTCCATGAATGATGAGGGCTTTGATATCCTTTCTATGGAGCCAGTGGTGCTGAAGGATAGTCCTTTGGGCTTTACTGATGAGGATTTGCCACGGATTTCTGAGGAATATGATAAGCTGGTAGAGGCATATCTGGAGCGCTGGAGAAAGGGGAAGGGGTTCTTCTTCTTCCATTTCAATATGGATTTGTCCAATGGCCCATGTGTAGCTAAAAGACTTTCTGGCTGTGGGGCTGGTCATGAATATTTTGCGGTAGCGGAGAATGGCGATTTGTATCCATGTCATCAGTTTGTAGGCCGGGAGAAATATCGTCTGGGCTCTTTGGATGAGGGGGTAACTGACCAGCATTGGCCTCAGTATTTCCGTGAAAGCCATGTGCTGAATAAGGAAAAATGCCGGGATTGCTGGGCTCGGTTCTTCTGTTCTGGTGGCTGTCATGCCAATGCGGATTTGTTCCACGGAGATATTCGCCAGCCATATGAAACCGGCTGTGAGATTCAGAAAAAGCGTTTGGAATGTGCTATTGCCGTGCAGGCTATTATGAAGCTGGAAAAGAATAAATAAAAAATTAGTGCTCACGAAAATGTAATTGCATTTTTGTGAGCACTTTTTGTAAATTCTGATTTGCCAAGCTAAATGGTAATATTAGCAATGGCATACATATACGATTTCTGCAGGCATGGCATATACCCTTATAGGCACGCTCGCGCTATATTGATGTGCAAAACTATCCCCTATTAATGGCGATATG
>ENA-ORPK01001413-ORPK01001413.1-human-gut-metagenome-genome-assembly--contig:-NODE-1413-length-19021-cov-5.982284_pt1 | contig 19021 bp, 18 predicted proteins | sample MGYA00242139_ERZ509068 | MGnify/ENA primary metagenome ERZ509068 (study PRJEB26280, sample SAMEA2338687) | human gut metagenome | biome: human gut; feature: human-associated habitat; material: faeces... | reverse complement strand
AGGCCAGACGCGACCCGTAGTACGCATCCGAGCTCGAGGCGTCGTAATACGCACTCGTGAACGAGACACCGCCACTCGCATTCGCACTGCTGCAACCCCGAGCGAGCACTCGGTAGGCAGAACCAGAAACCCAATATGTATCGCCATAATATGTGCTTGCTGACCCTGATTTTGCACCAACACCAATGACATCACCATATTGTCCATGATAGACATTTGTAATCCAGATACCGTTATTTGATGATGATTTAATGTAGCGGACTTTGCCATCTGGCATGAATATGCGAACCATGTTTGAATGAGCACTGTCATTAGGCATGTCGCAGTTATCCATCATATCATATTTATGTCCGTAGATATCCTCATATCCGCAGCAACAGATGCTGTTTACCTGCTTGACGATGGTAGCTCCACTCTCTTCATCACCCTCCTGGTACCAGGCAAATTGATGCACACCATAATCTACGATGCTATTCGTGATTGATGCATTGATTGCCTTGGCTGCATCAAAACCGATGGTATCAGTCATGCCGTGCGACATGGTCCCACCAGTCGTGCGCATATTGGTATGCGAGCCTGCACCGCACTGTTCCTGTGAGTTGCGACGGCCATACTTCATGTAGAAAAGGTTGGCGATGTCGCTATGCATGGAGAAGTCAATCTGCTGCATGCCTCGAAGGACAGAGTAATAATGAAAGTCTGACCACGCCATATTAGCGGTAGTCGAACCGCCAGAGACGCAAGCTCGGAGTTTGTCACCGACAACCGTGCTGCCGACAACAGCGCAGAGATATTCATCCACTTCAACCCAGTCTGGCTCCATATCCTCAATCTTGTCAGAATTGCTCAGCACGACCTTGTCGCCCGGTGTATTCTTATACACTGTTGCATATAGGGTCTTTGCTCCATCAGGTATATCCTTGATGATATACTGCCCAGGTTCAAATGTTTGGTTGATGGTAGGCACAATCACATTGCTGATGATGCTGCCATCCTCTGCGAGGAAGAGTGAGCAGGCCATGTTGGTGCCCGTCACAGTCGGGAATCTGACTCTGCTATATCCGCCAATATCAATCTTGAGAACTGCATAACTGCTGTCTGACACGTATGACTCACTGAGTGTCTGCTTGTTTGCAGTCAGCTTATAGCCTTCACGCCATCCGCCCTTGGTCTGTTTAATCTCATCAATGCTCATCTGGATGGTATCAACAGAGACGGAAGGGACACCCTTGTTGACGCTCAGGCAATAATAATGCTTTTTGTTGAGGTAATCATTGATGCCCTTGAACCATTTGTGCGGTTCGAGCATCATGATATCTCCCTCTGTGCCGTCCAACTTGGCTGCAGTGCAGTCTCTGACCTGATTGGCATCAGCATAGTAGTTGGAATTATCGTCATGCAGTGGATAGTAAGTTGCCTCACCATCCGTTTTGTTCATGACGGTATCTATTCCGCCCATCTTTACATTAGTCTGCGTAGGCATTTTGGTAATCTTGGCCAACACTCTGTGACGTTGACTCAGATATGCCTTGATGTGACCTGATGGCTGATATGCATTGCCATATTTGTATCCAGTTTCGTTGTCGAGGTTGCTGACGTTTGCATCGTCTGCAACACTATCATCGAACTCCACAATGGTGTATGGTGGCTGCATGATGTTGAGTTCCGGATAATGCTGTTGGTATGTCTGGAACTCCACATCATCAATATATTGTGTGAGCTGGTATGATCCGACCAGACGGCAGGTATCCACATTGCCGCCTGTCTCGTCAACACCTCCCATCTCCATGTATTGACGCAGGAGTGATCCGTCACCCTCCTCGTTGATGCCTGTCACACGGAGGTATTTGACGTTAGGGCATTTGGCTCTGAGTGCCGTCCACTCTATGCCAGGGCAACTGTCAATGACGAGACGTGTGATGCTGTCCGTGCCCTCCAGTGTCAGATTATCAGCCTGCAGCTTCGGCAGATATTGCAGATCGAGTGTCTGCAATGTTGCAGGCAGAACCGCCTTGACAAGCGGTGAACCCTTGGCAAAGGTGACACCTGTGAGTGCCGTGTCTGATGCCTCGAAGGTCTCCAACTTGGTGTTGTGGGTGAGATCCATGCCAGTGAGCTGCGTGCTCTTCAGACCGCCCATATTGAGAGATCGCAGGTTTTTGCAGCCATCCACTATCAGGTTATTGAGCGTTGTCTGTGTGCCAGCGCAACTGATATCGAGTGTGGTGAGTGCCGTGAGGTTGCTCAGGTTGAGTGTCTGCAGGATAGCGTGACTGACATCTGTCAGGTCAAGGCCCATGATGCGTGATGCACCATAGATATACTGAGGGTCATTGACGATGAGGTCTGTGTCGAGGACCAGCTGCACCTGTGAGCCCTTGTCGGCTGCGAGCACTGCACTCTGATGAGGAGTGCCGGAGGTATAGCCATAACCGAAATAATACCTCTCTGATGCGGTTATCTTGATCTTTCGGTTGTCTGATCCGAACTTGTAGCCGAAGTAGCAGCCGAAACTGTCCTTGCGGTAGGTTCCGCAGACATACTGACTGTCGAGCAGGGCGAAACGGTTCTGGATGGTGTAGCAACGGTGAGCATATCGGCTACCCTGCAGTGCATAGAGATAGTCGTAGGTCATCGTGCCCGTCGTGGTCTTGATGCCCTCGATGAGCGGAGTGACATATTTGAAGATGCCATCCTTATTATATATGCGCTCACACCAGTTGCCCATCTCCTGCTCGTTGAACACCTGCAGGACATAATCGAGTGACATATTGCTGCGGATGGTCTCTGCGACCTCTCGCAACTTGTCCGGGCATGCTCTGACAAGCTCCCACAAGATGCTATCGTGACCAGCGAAGGCATAGCTGCCGATGCTGTCATCGAATGTATCATGTGTAATGGTATAGTCATATTTGAGATATGAGTCATTGCGCAGGCCGAAAAGGGTATCCATATCATAAGGTATGAACATCCAGTGCACACCATCCCATGTGACGAGCATCATGTTCTTTGCAAGGTTATCCAATGCCATGAAGTAATCTGTGAAGATGTACCAGACAAATGGCGCTTCATTCAAGAAGTACCCCTGGTATTCTGCCTGGAACTTGGTCGGATTGCCCTTGCAGGAGTATATCCACTGCCACAGTCTCTGCACTGCAGCCTTATCCTCAGGATCAGCTGTATCCCAAGTCTGATCAGGCTTGAAGCGGAATTCCAGCGCAGCATCGAAGCGTGCGAGATCTGCCGTGCCGAAGAGACAGATAGGCTCTGAGTTATTGAGGAACTCCAGGCAGATGCACTTGTTGCGCTGACCTGCCAAGGTTGCCTCGTCATTGAAGCCCTCTATGCCTTCGAAGCCATAGACAATTGCAGATCCGGACTTCTCGTTGTTGAAGTTGTACTTGCCGAGATAAGCATTCGTGCCATCGCCATTCTGGTCGTAGAATACGTCGATAGGGAAGCCATCTACAGAAATGCGCACGTCATACTCACCCTTATAGGCTGCCTGTGGAGGTGTCAGCCATCCGCAGCGCTTGAACACGTCATTGACGATGCGAACCGCACCTGTATTGTGGGTTGACGATGAATCACAGAAGTCTGCCTTGATGCAGAATATGTCAACTGGTCTTGCTCCTGGCTTGAAGGAATAAAGGAAGTCCTCCTGCAGCACACCGTTTACGAAGAGCTGCGTGCCATACTTCTCACTACGGCTCATGTAGATGCGGTAGTTCTTGCGAGGGTATGTCGTGGAGGATGTACCCTGAATGCGGAGACCGCACTGTTTGATGACGAAGTCATACTGCTTGCCGTATGGCGAGTAGAAGTAGATATCAACAGGAATCTCGAACTTCTTGTTGTTTGTCTGGTTGAGCAGGTCGATATCACCAACTATGCGCATCACACCCTTGCCCTGTGCTCTAAGTTTCTCGATATCTACATCTGTGCCTTCATCATTCATGACAGCATTCTTCTGGAAGAGGACAACCATCTCGTCGCTTGTCTTGCGGTCAACGATGTAGTTTGACAGCTCTTCATCGTCGTTGAGTGCCCTGTTATATATGCGCAGATTGCGCAATTCAACGTCTGCATCATCAGATAGCACTCGGATATCAGCAGGTGTCTGCTGTATCATGGAATCAGTCGCAGCATATCGGATTGCACTTGACAGGGTGCCGTTGATATAGAGCTGCAGGAGTCGGTTGCCACCCTTGCCGCTGACAACGAAGGCAATCTTGTAGCTCATGCCTGCAGCAAACTTGGTGCTCACCTCCGTGCCTGCAGTCGTGCGAATCTTAGCCTCCTGCGTAGTCATCTGGAAGCCGACTCCATCTGCCATGCAGTCAAGGATGATGCCGTCACGGTCTGTGACGTTGCTGCACATCAGCTCCATTTCATAGGTGGCACCTGTGCTTGTCGCATCAGATGAGAATGGCTTGAAGCCAATCTCAATATTGGCTCCATTGGTCAGCTTCAGTGCATCGCCTGTCCATCCATTAGACGACCAGTCGAAGCCGCTGAACTGGGTGGTAATATCACCATATTGCCACACTGCAGGATCTGCCTCGCTGCTTGCACGGCCAGAGGCGGTGAGTTTCAGCTGGAGGCCATCTGTGATTTCAACGATATCCACGCTGCTTTTCTCCACTTCAACGAAAAAATTGTAAGATGTAGCGCCAGCCTCGAAGCGCATATTGATTGTGCCCTGGTCGAGATAGCGGTTGGTGTATGTCTGCAAAGTGCGTGGCACGCTGACCGTCTGAGTCTTGATATCGTCACGATAGACAGACATGGAAGCAGGTGTTGTGGCAGGGTCATAGGCTACGAAGTCAAATGACATCTGCTCATACTGACCTGCCTTGATGGTTGGCGTGAGATGATCATCAGTAAAGATGGTGCCATCTGCAGATGTAATCTTGGCACCGATATAGGGTGCTTCGGCAGCACCTCTCAGTATATCGAAGTAGATGCTGTCAGAGCACAGGGTCAGCGTTGGGCTTGCCTCCATCTCAGCCACCATCTGAATAGTATGTCTGCCGTTCTCCAATCCAGTCATCGCCAGATTGAAGCTGCTATTCGTCGTCCCGCTTCGTGTGACGGTCTGCGCATTGCGCTGCTTGCCATCGACATATAATGTCACCACCTTGGTGCCGGATCCGCTGACTGCAAACGGTATGTTTACCGTCTCATCATCAGCATATCCACCGAGTGCCACGCAGTCGGCAATATTGAATGATGATGTCAGCGAGAGCGTGACTGCCTTGACAGACGTGTAAGCCTGCTTGGTCTGCTTGTTGCCTGTCAGAGGGTCTGTTGTTGAGGCAATGACGTAGATATCCGTTGTGCCCAGCTGCAGATATTTTGTCAAGTCGAGCTGATAGCTGCCACTGCTGACATCCTCGATGGTATCACTATATATGGTCGTTGCGCCTAACTTCATCAGCACCTTGATGGTTGCTTTCTGACCTGTTGACTGCCCCTTCTCATCACCAGAGCTGTACTGGTGGTCGTATGTGTAAGTGAGCATGGAGCTGCCACCACGCTTGACAATGCTGTTGTTTACAACGGCCGAAAGAACAATCTTGGTGGTTGAGGTCTCACCTCCACCACCACCGCCACCTGCTGGAACGTCAAAACTGGTGATTTCACCGTTGTTTTTGTTCTTCAGCGAGACATGAACGGTCGAGCCATCATCACTCACCTCGACATCTGTTGAGGCAAGGGTGTTGCCTTCTATCTCATTCAGTTTGGCTGCTATAGCCTTATTTTCTACAGGGTTGGTACTCTCCTGATCCAGTGTCTCATCGACCTCGACTGTTGGTATGGTAATGTCGATATTACCTGTAGAATCCGGTGTTTTCTTCTCTCCGTTGACTGTCACCTGCTTGACGGTTCCGGCTCCCCCGAAGTCCTCCCATGAGGCGGTAGCATCCCACGATGTGGTATCTGTGCCGATAAACTGCTTGGTCAGCCACTTGCCCTGTGATGCCTCGAATGTGATGCAGAGACCCTTGGAGCGGTTTTTCTCCGGTACGGCTGCAATGGCTGTCTCGAGAGTATAGAAGCCAGACTCAAGAGGCACCTGGTCTGTCACATTGAAAGTATTGCCACCCTTGCCGCTTGCTGACGACTGGATGGACTCCTTCAGACTATCACTCAGCATATCTTCAGTAATGCCGCCACCCTCGAGAGTGTTGAAATGATCTGTCGTCTGCTTGGCAAGTGCACTGATATTGTCTGCGAGTGCCTTGTTGGTGCCTGCCTGTGAGGAGACATGCTGCTCAAAGGTTTCGTCCTTGGAGCGCATTTCGGTCAGTTCTTCAGCGAGCACCTTTTTGGTGTCGGGGTCGAGGACCGCCTTGGTGGAGGTAGCCGGAAGGAACACCTCGCCCTTGTTCTGCAGCATGCGCACCTTATTAGCGACAAGCTGCGTAAGGTCTGAAATCGGATCTGAAGGAGATACGTATGCGGTCACATCGATGGTGCCGCCAACATTCCACTTCTCGCCTGTATTGGTCCAGATTCCTGCAGTATTGCACTTATAGACGATAGCATTGGCCAACTCTCCAACGAAAGCATAATCGCCCTTATCTGGATTTGGATAGGTAGCCTTCAGCTCAGCCTCATTGGTGAAGAGGTATTTGCGCTTATTGGTCTGCTCCAGTTCGGTGATGGCAGTGAGTATCAAGCCGAAGTTGGCGTTGATGGACTCAACGACATTGCCGAATGTCGTGCCCGATGACGGCACTTTGTTAAGATTTTCCATATTTTATAATTTATGATTTCAACTTTAAGACTCCATTTTCCACATAGACTTGCCCAGGTTCACATTTAGACCCATCCGTTGGCAGTCCTGCCATTTTGAGCTGCATATAATTAGAATCAGTCTTAACCCAGCATTTTATGCCAGCTTTCGGAAGTGGCATTCTAACTACACCAGTCCCACTCAGAATCTGGAATTCAAATGTATAACCGAAATCTGCAGTAATGCCTAAGTAGTTCTTGGAAAAAGTGGAATGGAATTTTCCACCTCTTGCTGTCATGCTTGCTCCATAGTCAGTGACATTCATGGCGATGCTTGAATCCTCATTGCTCAAAGACATCTTCAGACCATCCTCATCGGTAGAATTGACAATCCATGTTGTCTTGTTCTTCAGATCAGCATAGACCAGACGGTCTTTATAGATATCAAATGTATATCCATCGCCTTCAGAATGCATCTGCTTATCCGTAATTTTGAACCCTCCGAAAGAACCAGACGTTGCAGTTACATTGCCCTTCAATACAACGTTGCCCTGTTCATCGATGGAGAAGTTGCCGTTTAGTGAGCGGACGGACTGAAGGACACCGCCCTTGGCATAGATATATCCATGCAAGATTATATCATTGAGGATGGCACGACCGCCATGGGTAAGCACGAAGCTGCACATCTTCTTCAACTCCTCATCGGTAGCCATATATCCTGGATCATTGATATATTTGCCGATGGTGTAGAATGCATTCCGCATATCACCACCTCCCCAGATGAATGGTGAATTCATGGTTGCAGCGTAACCGCTCATGCCTCCTGTCTCCTTGACCATCTTGCCGTTGCGGTATTGGCCAACTCGAATGTCCTGCGTCATGATAAGACCGCCATTGACGGTAGTCTTAGCCTCCGTGATTGCAGCAGTGAGGTATTGTAAAGCCTCGAAGTTTGCCAGCGTCTTGTCATGATCATCAAATGCGGTCTGCCACTGTACTGGCAGGTTGCCCTGGTTAAGTGTGATCTCCATCACACAGGCCGTTGCCTCAAATATGCGGAAACGTTTATCCTCCGGATCTGAGCAGCTGAAGATGACAGAATATCTCTTCAGCTCATCCGTAAGCTGTATATTTTCGCTATATCCACCGACGGTGAATTTGAGCGATTTGCCGCTCGCTTTGAAGGATAGTGTGTATTTCTCGCCAGATATGAGCTTCTCTGAAATCTGCTGCGCCAAACCACCCTCTGTGAGGTTCACGGCATGACCGGATGCACTCTCCTCTGTCTCGATGAATTCAGCGTTTTCTGTCTCCCAAAATTTTGCAGAATCGCTGAAAATTGCGGTTTCATCGCTGATTTCGGACTTTTCGTCAAACTGCTGTGATGTATAGTCGCCCGTGAATCCGGAATTAAGGAGCATATTGCCGCTCTTGATGCCAAGGTTCTGCAGCTGCTCTATTGGCGTGCCGTCAGGCAGTGTGGTACCTGGCTCGAAGATGGCCACGCCCTTGAAGGTTGCAGTCTTGGTCAGCGGGTCGTATGAGATATAGTTGGACTGCTCGCGATCACCCACATAGTAGGTGCCGTAGATGCGGGAGTGGAACTGACCGCCCTCGAACCCCTCATCCTTGACTTCGCAATCCTGGAGTGAGAAGGAGGTGATGCCCTGATAATATTTTGTAGAAGGTGCATCGCTTGCCGTGGCTGAGAGAATGATGGCTGATGTGCGGATTGGGTTGTTTGCCCCTTGGAAGCCAAGCTGCACGATATTGTCTCCCACTGCAGGTTCACCAGCGCCATCATATTTGCCATCCTGGTTGGAGAGTATGATGTAGTTGTCCCCCACTGCTGTGACCAGACGCCAATAGTATTTGTTGGACGAGAATGAGGCAGAACCTGACTCTATGCGGAACTGCTGGCAACGTGCCTGATCTCCGACTGCGAACTCCTGGTATATCTGCCTTTTGCCGTCCGATGTCTCGAAATAACACTTGTAAAAGGCAGGTGTGCCTGCCGTGATGACTCGCCCACGAGCATTGAGCCACTCGACCTTGGAGCAAACCATGGCAGCTGCAGTCAGCGCCATTTCGCCTCCGACATGTTTCAACTCCTTGATGGTAATCTCCCGGAAGTAGGCTGCTCGTCTGATGTTGAGAAAATCAAACTCTGCCGTTGACGTGCCATTCTCAGACACGGAAATGGATGCTCCGGAAGCATCTGGTGCGTAACTGCCGAATGTTGTCTGAGTGCCATTCTCGCCCAGCTGAGTATTGCCGGAAACGAAGAGAGAGGCGAGTTTGGCGAGAGCCTTGGAGACAAGACCCTTGGCAAAGGTGATGAGACCACCAGCCGTATCATCATGCTCTCGAGACAGATACCGTCTGTCCTCCACCTCTGTATTAAAATGCAGCAATGAGAGGAACGCATTGCCTATGCGCTCCGCTGTATTGGCAGACTTGCGACGCTCGTCACGAATCTGCTCAAACTCCTGCTGAAGTTTTTCTTTGTTCAATTGATCTGCCATAATTTCTTTTTTGTGCAAAGATAAAAACACGATGAAATCATTAAAAATACGGCTCAAAGGTTGCGAGCTGCGCCTATGCCCTTGAATATCTCTGTCAATGCTGAAGCCATGATTCCATTGTATGTCTCGCCATAGAAATCAGCCTCATGCTCATTGAGTTTCATGACAGATGCATAGTATTTAGCAGAAAACCAATCTCTTCGGCCAATCGGGACACCGCCTGCCACTCGACCGCCCCATGCAGGACCCACTTTTTGGGGTTTATTCAAATCATGCTTGGCTCTGTACTGCTTGTTGAGGAAGTCAAGGTCGCCATCATTTGGGCGCATGATTTTCTCGCCACCCTGCGCTTCTGTCCACTTTTTCCAGACGTGAGCTGGTCCCACACCTGCAGCCACATAGATGCCGTATTGCAGGAAAGTATGCTCGATGGTGGTCACTGTGCCTTGCTCGAGGTGACCCTTGATGGATGAATAGAGTGCACCAGTATCTATTGTGCGCAAGCGCTCCATGCGCTCGCGCCAATAGGTGCCCATGTTCTCAGTCCATCCCTTCTCGTATTTGAGGAGTTCATCTATTGCTTCTTCCATAAGCTCTCATCATATTGTAAATCGGTAGGCTCGTCTGATGTCAGCATGAAGTACAGGCCAGTGCAGCCATTCATCGAGTATCGCCCTAATTCAGTCGAATAGACCTGATTAAGATTGAGATATTCCAGCTGATCACCAAACTTCTGGTATTCCTTGTCATGCAGCAGGCGACTGAGGAACTGCCGGAATATATATCTGCAGATATTCAGTTTCTCCTCCCGGTCTGCCATATCATCCCGCTTGTAAGAAGCGAGAATCCATACGGTGTACACGTTGCGGTCGAAGAAACCTTCGCCCAGTGAGTGCGTGTTGGAATCAACCGTATCAGAGACCATGATGAAGTTGGATGCTGTGCGGAATTGCTGCAGTACTCCCTGTACCGTATCCGGCCCGGAGCACGTCGTTGCGACAAAATTATAAAGTCGGCAGGTATTGTTTTCCTCTGTCAACTGCTTAAAATATGCGATTGCATCGAACTGTTTCTCTGTCATAAGCTTTTCATTTTTTCGTTGTATTCCTCTGCTTCCCGTGCCTTTTCATCCAACTCTGTCAGCGCAGCCCAGCAGTCGGTCTCAAAGACTGCCTGCTGCTTGGTGATGTCTCCATCGGTGAGTGCTCTGACCTGCGCTCGTATGCCCATTGTGATATTCTCCATGGTCGGCTCTGCACCCTCCTTTGCAGTTTTGAAGAAGTGAGGGAAGTTGGCTGCTGCCACTTGCTTGAAATCAGAGTACCACAAAAAAGTTCCGAGTAGCTCCTCTGCTGTGAAATTCACTGAGTCATCACGCTTGCCATCCTCATCCCTGTACAGAAGATATCCTAACTGCTGAAGGAACTTGTCCTCCTTATGCATGAGGTACAGCTGATAATATTTCTCTGCAAACAGGTAATCCTGGAATGTTATCTTGCGGATGGAAGTGACGGCTTTTAAGCCAGATATGGCCTGCAAAGGCTGAAAATTATCGAATCCATCGATAAAATCGAATTGTGAGAGCAAAGATAGGACTATCTCTGTCTCAAGATAAATCACTTTGCGCTTGGGGCTTGACTTGCCGTCCACCCGGCACAGAACTGAACACTTCCAACCGGTTCGGGTGTGCTTGATGATCTCAATGCCAGCCAGTCGGCAGAACAGGTATGTCTTGACCGTCAACGGCTCCTGAAATCTGGTCAGCAGGAAAAGCGTATAGCGAAGCTCATCCTGCGACAACTCACGCCATGACTTTGGCGCTGTGATGTTAAGATTAATCTGCCCGTCATGCATTGAATAGGAAGGCAGGTGCTGATTTCTTGTTTTCATAAGGCTTGAAATGATTGCTTTCATACTCTGATGAATTCTGATAGAGAGAGAATGTCTCTGCATCTCCGTCAAGGATCAGTTGGATCCTGTCAAGCGTCTGCTTCATGTCATCAGGTCTGAAGCTGCTTGGATTGCCGTATAGAACGAGATATTGTTTCATCAGGCAGACTGCTTTCTGCTCCTGCTCTGTCCAAGACTCGCCTCTGCGGTATTTATCGAGGAGAGCGTCCATCTGCTCGTTAGAGAAGCGACGACGCAGGATCTCATCTGCAAGACGCATGTTCTTGCGCACGTTATCCCACTCCTGCGAACTGAGTTTTGAGAGGTTTGCTTCGAACATGTAGTCGCTATATCCCCATACCAATGTTGGTATGCAGAGCTTAGCCTGCATCGTCTGTCCCCATCCTTCAGCATTGTCCATGAGGACGGAGACCATATCCTCCTCTGCTGCATACTTGGTCTGCTTCACCTGCTCGATGAGATTTTCCACTCTCACGGTCGATGCTGGTGAGACCTCACCATTGCTCACAACCCCGAAACCTGCAGGAGTGAGCACAATATCAAGATGCCTGACCACCGAGATAAATGTCTCAAGACAGACCATTTTTTTGAGCATTGGCTGAAAACCATCGAATTTATCGAAGAAATTAGCACCTATATCACCGAGATAATTCCGCTTGATGCGATTATATGTATCTGAGAAATGAGGTTTCACCAAATTGAAAACCTCCGGATTTGATGATGTTGCCACCAAGATGGCATCGTCAAAATCCTGCTTATTTATTGTTATCTTCATTGTCATTGCCGTTATTTTTAACTGATGATTTTTGCATGTCCTTGTTTTTATCGAGCGTAGTCAACTCTATCATCGGCACATCGACGGTAATATTGCGCTCGCTCCACTTATTATAATGTAGGATGACATGATAAGGCTTGAGCATGATATCATGACAAGGTTTCTCGAGAGACTGCTTCAGGATGAAGAGTTCTCGTTTGTCAGATCCAGAATTGTTCATCTGGCTTTTGCCCGGTGTCGCACCCACCAAATTAGGATGAACGCCAAACGAGTAACAGAGCGAATTAGACGCTTCTGACATATCATCAGCCCAGTCGCCACCTTCCTTCTTGCCACTCTCATTGAGATTGATGATGCGCACCATGCGCTGCTCCTTGCCGTTAGGGTCGAAGTAATATCCTGTGATGAGTGCCTTGCCTGCATTCTCCGTTCCGCATACGAAGTCGATGATGGACTGCTTCTCTGTATCGATGCGTTCCTTACGCTTCTGAGGGTCTATGATGCCCTCCTCGTTGCAGAGGTTCATCCAATAATCCTTATGTATCTCAATCTGTATGCGAGGTGCAGATGTATTCTTGATCATGTATCGCTTGCCGATGCCGATGAGTCGGTAGATATCATACCACGCATCATCAAATATGGCGGCATAGTAAGGTATCGGATAATATTGATATCCTGGTGTCGGTATGCGTGACACGATGGCGAACTTGCAGTCCCGGCCTATCTTCGGTTCAGGACGTCTCTCTCCTGTGTAGATGTCCGGTCCCTTGCCCATGCGGGCCATCAGGTCGCCCAGCGGATCGTTGATGTCGAGCAGCGGTATCGCCTCTGCCTCAATAGGTGACATCGCCTTGCGGAAATCACCATAGAAGATGTGATTGATGAGACCTGTCTTGGCGTCCGGACGCTCGAATCGGCAGTAGGACACGTCCTTGTGCCGCATCTGTATAATCTTGGTGTGGTCACGGGAGAGGATGATGACGGTGACATTCCAGTAGAAGAACTTCATGTCTGTCGCCTGCTCCATGAACACTTCGTGCACGCTGTTGCGCAGACAGAACTCACGGATCTCTGCATCATCGGTGTCCTTGCCTGTTGTCCGGTCAACGAATCTGACTCCCTGTCCATAGCAGCATTGCACGTTGAACGCCTGCGCACGCTGCGCAATCATATTCATGCGAAGGAGGCGCTGCAGCTCATAAGGCATGTCATTGTCATCGCCATAGTGGATATACTCATAATCTCGCCCATTGATGGTGATAGGCGAATAGATAGCATCACCCACCTCGCCTGAACCGAGGAAATGGGTATCTGTGCCATACTGCTGCTCGATGGCAGCCTGGTTGGTGGTTGACCCACCAACCGCAGTTGTCGGCATGAGCATATATCGCTCACTGTCTCCATGCGCCCCGACCTGCTGCATGGTATATTTTTCTTTGCTCATAGATATACTGGTAATCCTAAAAATTCATAGATAAAAACGTCTGGCAGGGTATGAACCTCGCCTGTGGCTGGATGCATGAGGCGGGGGAAAACTCCACGCCCACTGCCACCAGACACCAGCCATCCGTCATAATTGACGGTTCTGCCGTCGGTGGTCCACGCACGAAGCTTGACGGTGGCATGGTCAGCGTTGGCCTTGTCCATCATCTTCAGCACCTCATTGATATGGAATGCAGCTCTCTTCATCAGTTGAATGTGTTATCAAATGTGTTATCGAATATGCGGCCTGCACGGTGCATGTTCAGGACATTGTGCTGGCGCTGCGAGTAAGCATAGCTGAATGTGAAACGCGGTATGGTATCAGGCAGGTTGTCATTGTCGCTCTTGGAGTCGGATATGGTCACCTGCTTGCCGACAACAGCCTCACCACCGTAGATGTTGACGATATAGACCTCATCGGAACGGAAGAGGTCGTCAGCCCAGTTGGCCATGGCGGTTGTCAGCGGTCCAGTATCTCCCTTGAAGATGCGCTTCTCTGTGATGCGGTAGTTGACCGTCTTGCCACCTATGACTGCAGTATCACGGATATATTCTGGAGCCACCTCATGTTTGCCTGTGCAATAAATGAGCTCCTGGCAACCAAAAGAATTTGAAAATAGAAGAATCGGAGCCACGTCTGGCTGCTCGAGGTCGATGATGAATGTCTGCAGACGCTCTCCAGCCGTGACATCGAAGAAGGTCAAGACCTTGTCCTTGACTGCGAATTTGGAAGGAGAGACATCGATGGTGGTATATTTGCCATTGCCACCCACCACCTCAGCTGTGAACAGCTGCTTGGAGCCATCAGCGAAATGTGCCGTGACGGTGGCTTGGTCAGTACCGAGATAATGGAGATATTCCAGACGGCCGAGAGAGGTTGTCTTGGCATCCTGCAGCAGGGTGAGGAAATGATGATCCGTGAACTCCTGGCAGTCGATGTCCGGTATATCCACCGTGGCGTAGAGGACTTTCAACTTGAATGCCTTCTTGTCGCTCTGAGTGACTTCTTCGGAATCATCACCGGAAGATACCTTCTGCTCTATGACTGTAATGACAGCGTCTATGATGAGCTGCTGGCGTGCATAAGGACGGAAAATATCTGCGAGATCTGCGAGGACAATTTCTCCGTCTGCAGGATAGAGATATTCATCATAGACGGTAGAATCGCCTATGGTGATGGTGATGAGCACTCGGCTCATGGATGTGAGAATGTCGAGGTCACGTATGTTTTCGAGGAAACATGTGCCCGAAGGTGCTGATTTAATCGTCATATTATCTTTTTTAAGGCAAAAATAATATGCAAATGGATGAAATAAAAATACGGGGAGCGACGCTCACGCGCCACTCCCCGCAGACTAAATTCAAATTTTCCGCTACAAAGTTAGCAAAAAATTTCGAAAGCAACTTATATAATATGGGAAAAATTATAATATTCCTTGAACTCGCTCCCAGATTGCCCACGCAATTGAGCCATCTGGCAGCGTTGCAACCACATAATCCCTCTCTCTCATGTAGTCAACTATCTCCGAGTAATCTATTGCCACCATGGTTGCCAGTTCTGAGGCGATTTCCTCTGTAGTCTTGAATCGTTTCTGGTATGGTTGGCCATCAGCGTCCGTTTTTGGCAGATTTGAGCGAAAAACGAAATATGCATCTAACATGCACTTAGTATTTGATCTATCATTTTTTGGCATAATTATACGAAATTAATGGTTTGAAACTCATCTGCCACATCATCTGCAGCAGCTTTACGACTCTTGGCCAATCTCAATCTGTTGGCAGCACAATCGTAGAGTGTCATCCAGTAGTAGAGATCTGCGGCCCATCTGGAATACTTCTCTCGCTGACGTGAGAGGCGTGCTGCTTCATCTTCAAGACGCAGCAAGATTTTCGTCTGCAGCGTTCTGAGCTTCTCTGTGCGAGAGAGTTTGATTTCGAGCTTCACACGCTCCATATATCGCCATAGCTCTGTGTATTCCTTGTCAAGTTCCCAGTATCTTAGCATGACGTGCTCATTGGTAACGCGTCGCTTGACATTGAGATCTCTGATATTCTCAACCTTGCGCCTGTTCATCGCTCATCCCTCCTTTCTTGTCTCTTGTCCAGCCTGGGTGCAGGAGTCCTTCCGTATCTCCCGTGAGTGCCCCCCAGAATCTCTATAGCGCTCGAATATATTGTGACGCTCGCTCTGGATCTTCTCATTCTCGGTACTCCAGTAGTTCTTGAGTTTTGCCTTGCCTACGTTGTATCTGCGTCCTGCATCGTTGCGGTCTTTTCTCAGACTGCGAATATTAAGTTCGTACTCCTCTTTGGCTCTCTCATACTCTTTTCTTGCTTTACGGAGCTCATCATTTTCATGATGCTCCTGTGCGATTATTTCATCCAGGTCTTTATTATATTTATCCTGAACGTCTGCCAATTGCTGAGTGTAATCAAAGCGAAGCGCATTCAGTTTTGCAGTATTTTCTGCAAGAAGCTTGTGGAACTCCTCGGTGGTGAGGTTGTTGGTCTCTATGTTATTTAAATTATTATCTTTCATTTTTTTGTCTGTTTATGTGATTTGTACATGGCCAATGTCATCTTGTATGGCATAGCCTTAAAACTCTTGTATGGAAGGTAGAAGAAACGATTGTTATGCCATCTGATGATGTTGCCGTGCTTATCTACACTCTTCCAGGCTGCAACTGAGGATATTACCCGATCTGATTTGTCAGAAAATTTAACCTCCGCTTCGGCTGCATTAGTATGCTTGCACCACTTCGCAAGAAGTCGGCAAGCATCAATTTGATTGCGAGAGGGGAACGGCTTTTTACCTTTGCGCTTCATCACATCACCTCCCCTCCGAAAAAGAAACCGCTGACTGCCACGATGGCCATCAGAGCCACCATGCCCAACATGACCTTTGCGACGTCGCCATAAGTGACCGTCTCGTCACAGAGGAAACTGAAGGTTTCGCTCTTGGCCTTGGCGAGCTTCTTGATTTCACACTTGAGGGCCTTCATGCCCTCCTCTACGCTGATGCCTGCAGGTCTCACCTGCGCATCACTTAATAAAATAGAATTCTGCATAGTGCATCATCTGTTAAGCATTAAACAGCCGATTGTACAAAAGGGTGGCGGCTGCATTCCCCGTTGTCTACAAGATGATGGCTTATCCGAGAGGACAAATCAAATCTTACGGTTCATGCAGCCGCCATGTATTGGGCATATCTATTTTCCCAGTTGGAAAAAATTATTTTCCCAGTTAGAAAAAAAGATTTTCCTAGGCATAAAAAAAGCCTGCGGCCAGAAGCCATAGGCGAAACGGTCGCCCTGCCGGATAGACTACTATCATCTTGTAGACGGTGGCAAAGGTAAGAAGAAAATTTGGAACCGCCAAAAAAAAAGCGAGAAATTTTAGAAGAATCTGCAGGGAATATGTTTTAGAGCATAAAATCGGGGTATTGAGGAATGAATTTCTCTGATTTTCTCTGTTTTTCAATAAAATTCCACGGATATTCAATAAAATTCCACGGATATTCAATAAAATTCCGTATATTTGCATCGGATTAACTAAATAATATATATTAAGGTATGGAAAGAAATAAGAAACTTACCCTACATAAGGTTATTGAACTTATCGATAAGACCAATGAACGCTTAGATATAGCCAACGAGCGTTTAGAAATAGCAGAAAGAGACAATAACCGTCTTTTTCTGCTTGTAGTCATTGAAGCTTTAACAACATCAATAGCCATTGCCATACTTGCTTAATGGTAGAAGCCAGGCACGAGCATAAGACAGATACCACCATCAACAGGAACGTAATGACCTCCATCCAATATTTATTGCGTTCTCTCTTTTCAGCCTTTCTCTTGGCTTCCCACTCTTTTTTCTTTTTGTCTTGATAAATTTTATAGGACCAATCCATATAATCCATATCATCATCAGGCATCTTGCTTTTCATATTTATATTTTTTATGATTAATAAATAAGAGCCCCCGATGCGTCACGCACCAGAGGCTTAAGAGTTCATTTTTAATTTTTATGAAGTACAACCGTTAGAATACGGCTGCTTGTAAATTCGCTTTAATATCGCTCATGCAGGCATTGAGTCGTTGATACGTTTTTTCTCCAGCAGTCTTGACTCCACTTACATACTGGCGCATGAGCGATGGGTTGATGCCTGCACGTCTGGCAATCTCAGTAGCATTGAGAAAGGAGAACTCCTTGAAGAAGGCTTGCACGTCGTATTTGTATGTAAACGTCAAGTCTTGCAAGTCCTTGTTATTAGGATCATCATCCCTGCACTCCTGCAAAGCTTTCATGAAATCAGCCTTTGCCTCCTCAGCGGTAGCCCCATCGCCATCGATGACACCATAATTACCCAATGGCTCATCATTATAACAAGAGTATCCGCCATCACCATACTCCAAAATCAATACTACGTTTTTTGCCATATTTCTTTAAATTTTAAATTCTCAATAAAAAGAGTCCCCAACATATTTTTCTATAGAAGACAACTCCTTGCAAGGTTAAGGGCAGTTGCCCGGACTTATTGTCCGAGCAACGTCTTTTTAATGCGTCTAAGCAACCCTGGTCTAACCTCATGGCTACCATGTCTTGGAACTCTGATTTTCATCTGAGTCTTAGGACTGAACCACTCATCGTGTTCTGCGCCATGTCGAGTGACAAAGCATCCCGCTTTCGTCAACTCGTTGTACAATTGATTATACTTCATATAAAATTAAATATATTAAAGAACTCTTTGTCTGAATGACACTGCAAAGGTAGCAAAAAAGCTATAAACTGCCAAATATTTAGGTAGCTTTTTCGCTATATTAACTAAACTTTAACATTTGGGGAAGGGAAAAGGAATGTTTTTCTCCGATTTTCCCCGATTTTCTCGATTATTATTCCTAACTTTGCGGTGTTTTTACATTATAATATATATTAAGGTATGGAAAGAAAAGAGTATATGAACTTGGAGAAGCGCATAAGGTTTCTCCATATTACGGTAAATATTCTCATTGCAATCTCTATTCTTCATGGACTTTTGTTAATATGGCTGCAATCACCCCATCTAAGATTGTTGCTATCCACCTTAAAGCAATTAAAATAGAGACTATATATGTGAACAAAAAGAAGTCCCCGGCACGGCTCTGTGTCGGGGACGATGTGTTAAATAAAGATAGCCTAAATAGCAAGGCTAAGCGAGCCAAATTTCTGTGACATATCCTGCAAGGCACCTCTGAGAGTAACAAGCTCATCAGGAGTAAACTGCGCCGCCTTTCCGTTGACTAAGTTTCCGTTCATCTTATGTGCTAGCCAAGAGCGAGACTTGCCAAAGTAAGCCTTTGCGATGTAAGCCATGGAAACCATATCTGTTATTTCACCAAATTTCTCTGCCATGGTCAGTTCCTTGACCTTCTGCTCTGTGGTCTTAGCCATGTAGCCCACTGCCACGGCAAAAGCCTTAGGGTCTGACTCCTTGAGTGCATCCATCTGACGGCGAACCTCCGCCTTATCCTCTGCGGTCTTGGCAGCTCTGTTTTGTGCAGCCAAAGCCTTCACCTTATCAATCATCTCTGTATATTCCATAATCTTAT
>ENA-ORPK01001409-ORPK01001409.1-human-gut-metagenome-genome-assembly--contig:-NODE-1409-length-19042-cov-5.184547_pt1 | contig 19042 bp, 18 predicted proteins | sample MGYA00242139_ERZ509068 | MGnify/ENA primary metagenome ERZ509068 (study PRJEB26280, sample SAMEA2338687) | human gut metagenome | biome: human gut; feature: human-associated habitat; material: faeces... | reverse complement strand
CAACCATCCCTTCATTTCATTCAGGAATGTTTACACAATTAAACGGATACTCTCTTTTAAAATAGAAAACAAAAGAGAAATAAATTGTTCATTCATTAAACAATCGTTACGATCGTTAAAGGAAATACACGTATGCTGTTATAAAAAAGTTTCTTGTGTTCGCCACTTGACTAATGATTAAGGGCTGAATTTGAGTTTCTGACTTTTGACATGAAGATTATCTCAGCTATTTTTACTATTTGGACTTTGTTGTTCTAGATGATCTATCCATATTTCCTTTTTAATGTTTTGGCATCGTTTTTGGCATCAATTGCGGGATTTTTTGCTAGAATGCTGTTTTACATATTCAAAGCACTCTTATGATTTTGCCATTGCATATTATATATTCCCGTTTTTCGATTTCGATTCATATTCAACGGAATTGATGACATCGAAATTGTAATAAGTTATAGGGCATATTTTACCGCCGGGAGAAGTAGTTGCATTTTTTGCAACAACTATGGCACAAAATTTATGCTCATAGATTAATTACGATTCGAGAGTTCGAACCTGCCGCGAAGGATAAAAATAGAATTTAACAAAAAAGGATTGACCTTAATCAATCCTAGAAGTGACAACTGGTGACCTGTACGGGATTCGAACCCATGAATGTATCCTTGAAAGGGATATGAGTTAAGCCTCTTCTCCAACAGGCCAGTGGCGCTTGCTATAGGGCTCGAACCTACAACCGATCGGTTAACAGCCGATTGCTCTACCATTGAGCTAAGCAAGCGCTTATCGCGCCTTAAGCGCGTTACATATTCTATTAAGAGAGAAAGGCAAATGCAATAAAAACTTTCTAAAATGTTCACCTTTTTCACTCTTGATAGCAAAACTATGTTAAAAAGAAAGTAAAACCATTAGATTTATATAGGTGTATACTCAATTGAAGAGGTTTTTTATGAAAGTTAAATTTGATGAAAACGGCGTTAGGGTTGATATAAAAGACAATAAAGTCATCGATGTGGACGAAGTAAATAACAAGAAAAAGAGAAGATTACAGGATAGAATCGCTTCCGTTATAGATTCGTCCTCTTTTGGAGTGTCATTGCTTTGCTATGTATTTTTCTCTCTAGTCTGGTTTAAAGTTGCATTTCCTTCTGGATATTCTTCTTGGGTAGTTTTTGTTCCTATAATCCTATTCGGTTCAATTCCAGGAAATGTCTATAGAGCAATAGTAAGAAGAGATTTCAATCTATTCCCTATATGGTCAATTGCTTTGATAGTTTATCTATTTTTAGGTACAACATTTGCCTTGTGGCATCCATATTGGCTGATCTTGTTATTAATCCCAGTTTATTATTCGATATTCTCTCCTATCTCTAGATTATTAAAGGATAAAAGAGAAGGAAAAATATAAATGAAGCGGTGCAAGTGGTGTAACACTTCTAACCCTAGATATATTGATTATCACGATAATATATGGGGTAAACCCAATTTTGATTCTAGATATATGTATATGATGTTTATCCTAGAATCTTTTCAAGCAGGATTATCTTGGGAAACTATCCTAAATAAAATTGATGCCTTTAAAGAAGATTATGATGATTTCGATATAAGGAAAGTAAAAGAATATAACCAAGACAAAATAGATTTCCTTTGCAATGACAAAAGGATCATCAGGAATAAATCCAAGATATTAGCTAGTATCTCTAACTCAAAGCTTTATTACCAAATAGAAAAGGAATATGGCTCCTTTTATGGTTTCCTTAAAACATTTACCAAAGGCAAGACATATTATGAAATAGATAATGTTAGCTCCCCTTTATCAATAGAAATATCACTTGAATTAAAAAGAAGGGGATTTAAATATTGCGGTCCAAAAATCATCTATTCTTACTTGCAAGCGATAGGAATAATCTATTCTCATGATAAGGATTGCTATTTATATAAATGGAATAATAACTAACTAAATCGATACACGTCCTTAATGGATTTTGAAAAAAATAAAGTTTCGACAGTTTCTATATTTTAAAAATTCCTTGTTTACGTAGATAAATATTTTTAGGTAGTATTTAGTTAGGAGTTTTAATTATGAAAATTTATACAAAGACTATATTGCTTCTAATGCCTTTGCTTGCTTTCTCTTGTGGCAATCAAGAATGTATCACTAGTAGCAATCCTGGCTCAACTCAAACACATGAACACACCCCATCAACAACATATTCAAAAGATGAATATGGACATTATCATGCATGTAGTTGCGACAAAAACGTCCGTTTTGATTTCGCACCTCATACATTTGCTAAAAATGATGATGGATTCTATACCTGCTCAACTTGTGGTTATGTAAAAGATGCTGATAAGAATGAAATCTATAACATAATTAAGAAAGCGATTAAGAATACGAACGAATACAAAGGAAACCTTTCTTTAGAATCATCTAGCATTATTGATTATGGCGGGGCGAAAGAAAGGAGTATTACTAATGCTGCTTCTGATTTAGCTAGCGGAAAATTTGTCGAAAAAGCCGTTAGTGGTGAATATGATCCATCAAATGAAACTTGGACAGAGAAGACTGAATTACGGAAACTTGAAATAGAAGAAGATAAATACACCATTTATGAGCAAGATAATAAAGGAGTAGTTACTTCTAATATCGTAGATAAGACCTATGCCGAAGCTGAATTAGCTAATCCTTGGGAGACTATTGGAAGTTTCTTCTATAAAGGTGACAATTCATTTACCAAAATCCTTCTTAGGATTAATAGCTTTGCCGATCTAAATGAAGGTTTTGCCAAGATATTCTCGCTTAATGCAGCCGAAGTGGGCAATATAAATATCGACGTTGAATCTAAAGACAATTTATATACATTGGCTTTAGAAGGCACTGCTTATCAGCAAAACAATAACGAAGGAATGAAACTTGGCATTGTCAAAGGCGGATATAAATTCGTTTTCGATAAAGACAAGCTTAGGGAATTTACATTCGGAAGCGAAAGTACCGTCGATTCAATTGCCTTAGAAGATCCTATGAAAATGGTTGATGATAGCACCATCAAGTTCAAATATGAGTTCGATAATGACTTATATAATTCAGTTGACTTTGAAACCAAACCAGCCGCAACTGAAGCAATCAGCGGACGAATTGATCTTATATTTGAAGGTGGATATCGCTATGCTAATTCAACTACAAAGCCAATTGGAGAAAAAGTAGCGGATGCCGGAGCTGCTTTAGGGGTAAATCTATATTATGATGAAGCCTTGAAGAAAAAAGTAACCGAAGAAGTATTCACTTGCGCCACAAAAACTTATTATGCTGAACCAATAAAAGAAGCGACCCGTGCATTCGTTATCTATCAAAGGGAAATCAATTACAAAGCCCCGGAACTATTTAAGAAATACATGGTTGACTATACTTCTAAGTCAGTATATTTCTATCAACAACATTCTGTAGACACCACATACACGGTTCCGTCTAGCTTATTGCCTAATGATGATGAAGCAACTAATCTGAATGCTAAAGTTACTCTCAATGGCGTTGCCTTCGACTTATCTAGCCCAGTAATTAATATTACAAAAGGCAATCTATATACCTTAAAGACTACTCAAGATGGAGTAGCTGAACCATTCAATTACTAATAGGAAGATAAAAAAGAAGCTTCTAGGATTGTCTAGGAGCTTTTTTGATTTAGGAAACAAATTGGACAGTAGTTTCGAATTTTAATAACTTATCAGTAGTGGAATATAGTTCATCCCTCATTATTCCAAAATCAGTTTGGTTAGCAGGTTTCTTATCTTTCTTATATTGGAATATATTCCCTACGTAATTGCTATCGATATCCAAATTGATAGTCATTGGGAATTTATAATAACTAACACCAGACACGTCGATTTCCTCATTATGAGGCAAAGCATTAGCGCCGATTATGTTTCCAGCTATTATCAATTGGTTTTCTCCAACATGGGAGAAATACTTAGTTTCTTTTGTAGCAGGACTATTACTACCTGCATTGTTGCTATCTTTTATTTCTATATATTTAGACAAAGGAGAAGCAATATCGATAACAGTGGTATAGCTACTTCCTATATTGGATTTCTTTAATTCGTTATATGCAATAACGGATATATAATAATCTAGATGTAGGTATTTAACCCTATATCCGCCATTGGTTTCGAAATATATTCCCCTAGTGTTATAAGGTGGAATACCATTTTCTTCAACATTATTTGTATGTATTTCCAAAGGATCTTTTTCGCCTTGGTCAAGTCAAATCTCGAATAAAGTGGAATCATTTAATTCGATTTGAGCATCGCTTCCAGTTTCATCAATATATGTTAATTGTTTCTTGATGAATCCTTTGCCGTCAATCTTATTGGTTACATCTACATTTCCATTGGCATTAGTTGCAACTTCATGGTCATAGAAATAGAAGACAGAAAAGCCGCTACCGACAATAGCGGCAGTCATTACTAATCCGATTAGAGGTATAAAGATGCTTCTTTTCATAATTTTCCTTTGACCCCGCTCGCATTATACATACTATTTTTCTTTCCATAATAAAAAAAGCTCACTTATTAAGTCGATTTTATGTAATAAACGCTTAGTTTTTAACTAATTCTTAATAAAGACTCTTGAAAAATAACCTTTTTATCGTAATTTATATATAAGGAAAGCGGGGAATTGACTTCATTCGAATGAATTAATTGTTCTTAAGGTGTTTAGAAGCGAAAATAGGCTTCTAATTATTTTAGAACGCATGGAAATATTATGGTTTATCTAGATATCTCGAAATATAAGCTTATTAATATGTCAATCGCTGGCTTCATATCCTTCTTTTGCTTGCTTTGCCTAGTTGTTTTATTTATGGTCAAGACAATAAGCAAGGATACAAAGCCATTTTTTGGTAGGATATTTGTTTGCGAATTTTTCCTTTCCTTGCTCTTGGTGGCCTCTTATGGGATGAATGGGGTAGAAGGGAAACACATCAGGTTTTTCCTAGAAGTCATTATTTTCTTCCAATATCTATTTGGATATTTGATGTGGTGCTTCCTTATTGAATATTTCCTTCATTTATTAAAACAAGCCGGAACAAACCTAAAGATAGTAAGAGTAATCATTTGGACGATATTTGCCATTGCTACAACGGTTTTATTTATTAATTTATTCTTTGGCTATTATTACACGATAGATGCAAATAATAGCTATGCAAGGGGGCAATATTTCATTATCCATCAAATACTAGGCACTAGCTTACCTGTATTCAACCTTATTTTATTGGTTATTTATAGAAAGAAAATAATGCTTAGGCAAAGGATATGCCTATTTGCCTATGTAGGCTTATGCCTAATCGCCTTAATTGCTCAATTCTTCTTCTATAGATTCCCGATAGTCATGGTTTCGATGTTTATCTCTACTGTCATTGCCTTTATTTTCATGATAAGTGAGGAAACATATATCTATTCCCAAAATAAGGAAGAGTTATTACAAACGCATGCGAAACTTATTTTATCGCAGATGCATCCTCATTTCTTGTTCAATGCCTTGACTTCCATTGCAGTACTTTGCGATGAAGATCCAAAAGAAGCAAAGCAGGCCACGATGGATTTATCAAAATACCTTCGCTCCAATATCGATTCGATATCTGATTCATCCTTAATCCCATTTACTAAAGAAATAGATTCCATAATGGCATATCTAAGGATTGAGAAACGTAGATTCAAAGATAAACTAGATTTCGTCATGGACTTAGCGGAGAAAGATTTCTTTATACCACGTTTCTTGCTCCAGCCTTTAGTAGAAAATTCGGTTAAGCACGGGATTTTCCAAAAAGAAGGAAAAGGGAAAGTCATATTATCAACCTTTAAGGATTATGAGGGATTAATACATATAATTGTCGAAGATGATGGAGTTGGATTTGAATATCCATTAAAAAACGATGAGAATAAAGTCAGCGTCCGACTTAATAACTCCATCAAGCTATGCTCTAGCTTGCTTAATGGAGAAATGAAAATTAATTCCGAACTGAATAAAGGTACAAAAATTGAAATCAAATTCAAACCAGTCGGGGGGGGTTAAAAAATGATTATCCTTGCTTTAGATGATGAAGAAAATAGCCTTAAGTATTTATATAATGCGATAGTAAGTGCCGTACCAGAGGCAACTGTAGTCCCTTATTTAAAACAAAAGGGTGCTTTTGATTATGCCTCTAATAACCATGTTGATGTTATATTCTCCGATATTGCCATGCCTGGAATGGATGGAATCGAATTTGCCAAAGCCATAAAAAAGACAAATCCAAAGATAAATATCATATTTGTCACTGGATTTAGCGAATATGCAGGTAAGGCATTCTCCGTCTATCCTAGTGGATATATAAATAAGCCAGTAAGCGTAGAAGACATAAAAAGGGAACTAGATAATTTACGTTATCCAGTATCATTTGGACAAAATAGAATCAAGGCTGTCTGCTTTGGCAATTTTGATTTCTTTGTCGATGGGGAATCGGTTTCCTTTAAACGTAGCAAAAGCAAGGAACTCCTTGCCTATTTGATTTGCAAAAGAGGCTCTGGAATTACTAAAAAGGAAGCAGGACAGCTCTTATTTGGCGATAAAGAATATAACCAGCAAAGCCAAGACTACTTAAATAAGATATTCTCTGACCTGCAATCTTCTTTGACTGCTGTTAATGCCGATGAAATATTAGTAAAGAAGCATAATTATATTGCGATAGACCCAACTAAATTCACCTGTGACTATTTTGAATATTGTAACGGGAATATCTCTGCGATTAATTCCTATAGGGGCGATTTCTTGGCCCAATACCCTTGGTCAAGCCAGTTTATCCACTAGTTTTATATATTCAAGTTAACCATATTGGCAAAAATGATATAAGATTATTTTATAGATTAGAAAGAGGATTGGTATGTTATATATTGGAGTCGATATAGGTGGAACTTCCATCAAATGTGGATTTGTAGATGAAAAAGGCAATATCCTTCATCGTTTTGGTTTTAAAATCGTCCATGGCGAGGAACAAGAAGAAACAATTAGAAGATTAGGGAAATTAATTCTTGATAATATTTCTATCTTCGGAAAGAAAAAAGAAGATTTCGCCGGGATTGGAATGGGTTGCCCTGGATCAATAAATTCTACTACAGGGGTATGCTGTTTTTCTAATAACCTCCACTGGAACAATAATGAAGTAGTTAGGATTATCGAAGAAGTCACTTCAATGAAAGCCAAACTTTCTAATGATGCAAATGTAGCAATGTTAGGAGAGGCTACTTTCGGGGCTGGCAAGGATTTTAATAGCTCGATTCTATTAACCTTAGGCACTGGAGTAGGGGGAGGCATATATCTAAATGGCCACCTTTATGAAGGGAATGAAGGCAAAGGGGCCGAAATGGGACATATGATAATTGAAAAGGATGGCTATCCTTGCACATGCGGACTTAAAGGCTGTTTAGAGTCCTATGCTTCTGTTACAGGATTAATCAGGATGAGTAAAGATGAAATGAAACGTAACCCCAAGTCAATGATGTGGGATTTCGTTAATGGTGATATTGATGAAGTAGATGGCAGGACTGCCTTTGAATGTTCTAAAAAGGGAGACGAATCTGCAATCAAGGTAGTGGAATTATATGAAGACTACCTAACCATTGGATTAATCAATTATTCGAATATATTTAGACCGGATGCGATTATATTAGGTGGAGGGGTATCTAACCAAAAAGAATACCTTACTTCTGCTCTTACTAAGAAACTTGCTTCCTATAACTACGGATTCAAGGGAACTCCAGAAGTAAAAATAGTTGTTTCTAATCTTGGAAACGATGCCGGGATTCTTGGAGCAGCTGCCTTATTTTTCTAATCCAAGCGACCCGTGTATTTAAATTCGTTAGTCTTAAATGCCAAATAAAAATAAAACATGACTGGTAAACCAAATAATTTTCCTAATTAAAAAGTACTTATTTTCCCTATTTTGAATATTTATGGTTTATTTTCTCATTTTATTTTATAAAATAATGTTTGTTGAGGTAATTTTATGCGCATTTTAATTGCAGATGATGAAAAAGAATTTGTTAAGGCTTTATCCGTCCTTCTAAGAAATGCCAACTATTCGGTTGACTTTGCTCTAGATGGAGAAGAAGCCATGGATTGTTTGCATGGGGCTAGTTATGACGCGGTCATTCTAGACATCAATATGCCAAAGATGAATGGTTATGACGTTTTAAAGCAAATGAGGAAAGAAGGAATCAAGACCCCTGTTATTTTCCTAACTGCTAGAAGCCAAATCGATGACAAGATCGAAGGATTCAATTTAGGTGCGGATGATTATTTACCAAAGCCATTCTCTACTGATGAACTTATCGTTAGGCTTCGTGCCATTATCATTAGAAGCCAAGGCGGAGTCGGAAACCTATTGAAGTTTGGCGATTTGACTCTTGACCTAGCCAAATACAAATTATATTGCGGGGAATCTTTCCTTTCCTTATCTAACAAGGAATTCCAAATCATGGAATTGCTATTAAGTTCGCCAGAAACAGTACATTCTTCCCAACAAATATTAGAATCAGCCTGGGATTTTGATTCCGAGACCGATTTCTCTTCTGTCTGGGTATATATATCTTCCTTAAGAAAGAAATTAGTCCAGTTAGGGTCTAAAGTCGTAATCAAATCCAATAGAGGTGCCGGTTATTCTTTAGACATGCCAAATGATTTATAAACTAAGAAGAAGGATATCAATTTTAATTTCAGGGGTTTCTTTTGCCATATTGTTTTTGATTTGCCTTATCTTGAATTTATCTATTACCTTTAGGACTGAAGCAACATTAAAAAGCTATATCAATACAATATATGAATCATCAACCTCATCTAGTAGCATTCATGATAGTTCTTCCTTTTTGCCTAGATATTTCACGGGTTTTATTTTAAAAGGACATGAAAACGAGATCCAAAAATATACTTATATTGATAAAAACCAATTCTTCTATTCTGATTATAGCCATATGAAGGCAATGGTAAATGAAGCCTATTATAAAAAAGATGATTTCAATAGGATTGGTTTTTCCTATGGTAGTAGGTTTGAGGAAAAGGATAGGTATTATTTTGTGTTCGTCGAGGCAAGAAGCGATATAGCAGTCATGGATGCAACATTATATTCATCCATATGCGTATCTATTGTTACTTTTGTTTCCATTACCTTGATTGAATCTTTACTTGCTGCTAAAGCTGTCGCCCCTTATGAAGAATTAGAAAAGAAAGAACAATCATTCTTGACCGATGCCTCCCATGAATTAAAGACCCCGTTAGCCATAATAAGTGCGAATACGGATGTACTTGATATTACTTATCCAAATGATGAATATATCCAGTCAACCAAATCCCAGATTAAAAGATTATCGACTCTTATTAATAACATGGTCTCCTTGTTTAAAAGCAGGGAATACATCAATAAAGGTAAATTCGAGGAAATCGATTTAACTGAATTGCTTCTAGATTCATGTGTCCCTTTCAAGCCAAATTTCCTCTCTAAGGGAGTAAAGGTAACTTCTTCTATTGCAGAAAGGGTAAAAGTAAAGGCTAATGGAGAATCATTAGCGAAGCTATTTTCCATTCTAGTAGAAAATGCGACCAAATATGTTAATGATAACGGGGAATTCAATTTGAAACTATATCATGATAAGAAGAATGCCTACATTGTCTTCTACAATACATGCGAGCATTATGACAAAAAGAAATTGCCACATATCTTCGATAGGTTCTATTCCCTAGATGAATCTAGGTCAAGAGAAAAAAGCGGTTATGGGATTGGTTTATCGGTGGCAAAGGAAATAATTGAGGCCAATAATGCCGAGATCAAGGCCATGTCATCCACCGGGGATGATATTACTTTCTTCCTTAGGTTTAAAAAATAGATATTTCATTTATCTTTATTTATAATATTCCAATGAATTTATTTACCCCGTTTTTATTAATATCTAGTTCCTTGTCTTCTAATATCAGCCTGAGCGCATATGCTCCTACTAAAGGAGAGGAATTTAAAATAACCGCGACAGTTGATATAGATTTAGATTCCCCAGTCTATTCATGGAAAAAGGATGGGATTGATTTAGTTTGTTCTTCTTTAGAATATGTCATTCCTTCTTTTGATGATGATGATTTCGGGACATATACATTTACTTTAGTCTATAAAGAAAACGAAGAAGAGATAACTAAAAGCAAGGATATAGTAATTGATCATTACCAGCTACATCCAAAAGAAGCCCCAAATTATTTAATTCCGTTAATCGCAGGGGTAGGCGCGTTGGGTCTAACATTCCTAGTCTTATCAATCGTATTCTTCAACAAGAAGAAATCCAAATCCAAGAAAAAGAAGAAATGACTTTATTTTTAACATTAATACGATTTATTAATATTTTGGGATAAAAAGGTTTATCATAATGACGTTATGAAAAACATTAATTATTCTTGTTATGACGATCGCTTATTCAAGGGAATCGCCCACCGTGGACTTCATGATGAAGAGAATACGGAAAATGGATTAAATGCCTTTAAAAGGGCTATTGAAAATAATCTAGCTTTTGAGCTTGATGTTCATTTGACTATCGATAAGAAATTAGTCGTATGTCATGATTCTGACTTGAAGCGAGTCACTAATAAAGACGGGATTATAGAAGAACTTACTTTAGAAGAAATAAAATCCAATTATTCTCTTCTAGATGGGGAAAAGCTTCCTACTTTACAAGAAGTACTAGAATTAAATAACGAAAGGGTTCCGATTGTCGTGGAACTTAAATCATATAATGGCAACCATCATCGCCTTGCTAAAGAAGTGGACAAGGCTCTTTCTACTATTAAGAATAAGAAGACCATATCAATGATTTCTTTTGATCCACGTGCCTTGCTTTATTTTGCTTTCAAGAAGAAGTTCACGACTGGATTATTAATTGGATCAAATAGACTAGATATCCTAGCATTCAGGAATTTCTTCGATTATCTAGATATCGATTTCAATATAGTCGATAACAAGAAGATAATATCCTTTAGGAAAAAGAAGCCGATAAATGTCTGGACTATAAGGAACTTAGACCAATTAGATAAAGTAGTCAATAAGACTGACATGGTTACTTTTGAACATATAAAGATTGAAGATATTTCTAAGGTCAAAGAGGCTTCTAGAAGATGGAAGGAATAGATTATAGCTATCTATCTTCTATTGCATCTAAAGCTAAATTAGTCATCTTTTTAGGTGGGGCAGGCGTATCTACTGCCTCAGGTATTCCAGATTTTAGATCCCCAAGTGGGTTATATAATCAAAAGAAGGAATATGGATATGATTACGAGACTATTCTTTCTTCTTCTTTTTTCTATTCCCATACTGAATTATTCTATAAGTTCTATTTTGACAAGATGGTATTTAAAGATGCTAAACCGAATAAGGCCCATTTAGCGTTGTCTAAATTTGAAAAACAAGGACACCATATAGTTGTTATCACCCAGAATATAGATGGATTACATCAAGAAGCTGGGAGTAAAGATGTAATTGAATTACATGGGACGACTAGGTCATATCATTGCTTATCTTGCTATAAACATTATGGACTTGATGAAATTAATCTAAATGACATCCCTAGATGTAGCTGTGGGGGAATTATCAAGCCTGATGTAGTTTTGTATGAAGAACCATTAGATGGAACAAAACTAAATAGATCCATAGAATTGATCCAAAAGGCAGATCTATTAATTGTAGGGGGTACTTCTTTAGCGGTGGAACCTTTTGCAAGCCTTCCTTTATTCTATCCATCATATAAACCATCCATATTGATAAATAAAGAAAAGACACATAAGGATGATTTATTTAAATATGTAATACATGACGATATAGGGAATAGTTTAGAGAAGATATTATTAGGGGAATATAAATAAGAGTCACTTCATTGTATGGGAGTGGTTTTTATTGTGCTTCAGACCAAATGAAAACGGGCTCCATTTAAGGAACCCGTAGTTGATCTATTTTTTTATTATTAGCAATAGAAGGTGGTCAAATTGGAGAGATAGAAGAAGTGGCCGTTAGCGTTACTTGCTGTTAGCTTGAGTGACAATGGTTCGGTTCCGTTTAATTGACCTTCTGTTAATGTAAATTGATATTTTTCAGCAGTATTTTTATTATATACAGTAAGTCCATCAAAGCGATCAACAGTGGCTTGCCAGTTGTGCCAGGTTTTTTCAATGATTTCTCTAGTATAATTATTGGTATTGAAATATTGATGATCCTTATTATCAATATTAGGCTTGACGTATGAACCGCCTAAAGAAGTATAGTCAACGCCTTCCTTATAGTAAATCGTGTCGGTTCCGTTCCAAACCCCAATTGTGAATTTCACGCCTTGAGAATTGTCTAGAAGAGCTTTGTAATTTACCTTGAATTCAAGGGTGGCAGCATTCTTTGAATCATTTCCAAGAATGCCAATGCCATCTGATTCGCCCGAGATGACTGGGCTATTGTACCATTGCCCGTGAGGTGCAGTTTTAGGACTGTAGGTCGCATCTGCTTGCTCTGATATTGTTTGAGCCCTAGTTTTTAAAACGGCGTTTCCGACTGTTATGTTGCCTTCGGTGATGGTATTTAAAGCAACGTTATCATCGTTATAAACAAATGGTTTACCAATCCAGTAGTATCTTGAGCCGGCTTGACCGTGCACAAACCTTAAACTTTCGGTTCCGTTGGCTTGAGCATCCGTTAAAACTGTTTCCCAAATTCTTTGTTCCCCATCCATGTTAAACAAATCTACAGTAGAATCGTCACATGTCATATGGATTTTGTTGTCATTGCCTTTATAGAATGAAACTAACACTTTTGTTAAGAATTGGGTTCCGTCTTCACTAGGGCTATTTCTAATAATGCGCTTTGTTTCATTTGACGAAGTAACAAAGTTTAACATGTTATTATTAGCGTTGGCCCCTAATTTCATAAATATTTTTTTGCCGGCGGGGATTGTTTCTAAGAAGTTAATTTTCGGTAAGTCAATGTAGCTTCCTTTTCCGTTGGCTCTCATAAAGACGCCAGTGTCATCCGAAACACTTTGAACGCTACAAGCTTTATTAAAGTCTACCGTAAAAGATTGCTTTTTAGCATCTCCCCATCCCCAAGTCAGACCATTTAATGCACCTGCAACACTATTAATGTCAGAGGCTGTTCCACCTTCGGTGCCAGTTACGCCCATCCCAAAATTGGCTTTAGCCCAACCAATATCCAAATATGATGGGGCTTGTTTTCCTGGAACCCATTTTGGAGTAAATCTTTCTTCTGTGGTTATTGGTTTACTGAAATCATATTTTCCGGTTTCTGAATACCAGCCTGCAAATAAATAAGATTCATATAGATCATCAGCAGGTCTAGTTGTTCTTGCTGGTGTTTTAAATTCCTTTTTGCTAACTAAGGTTGGATTGGACAACCAATAATGCCTACCATATTTATTTGTTCCAAAATTATAAACAATACGCTTTGTTCCATTTGCTTCTTCGGTGCTTAAAGAAGAAATGACTTCTTTCCTTAAATATTTTGAATAAGTTGTATCGGCTGAATCTTTTTCTAAGATTATGAAACTAACTTTGACAGCGCCATTATCTAAATAGAAATAGGCCTTCACTTTTGTTAAATAAGAAACTGAAGCAGTGCTATTGCTAAACAATTTAGTTCCATTGAATTTGATATAACCTTGTCCAGTACGGCATCCTAATTCCATGGAAATAACGCCACCATCCTTTAATTCTTGTAAGAAATTAATTTCTGGTAGAGTAATAGAAGCATCAGCTAGTTTTTCTCCTAGTTCAGTCTTGCCTGTTTTTATGAAGATGCCATCATTTTCTTTAGAAGAACCACCAAATTCTTCAATGATTTTAGCTTTTTCACCATAATCGGTTGCTCCAGCTTTCCAAGCTAATTCATCCATAGCATTGCTAAATGGCATGATACTGCTGCCCTCATCCTTGATTACTGTTACGTTTTCGCTAGACAATGTAGCAACTGTTCTGCTTGAAAGTGGGGCAACATATCTAGCATCATCTGGAGTTAATTCATCAAACCACGGAGTTGCTTTAAAATCTAAGTTTTCTTTTTGAATTTTGCCTTTTACCGGCTTTTCAAAACGAAATTGTCCTGGGATTGAGCAATTGGCCCAGAATTCTTTTGAACCATGGGAATCGATTGTAGGAGCTACCGCTTTATAATGATTCCAAATATAAGAATCTTCGTTGTCAGCAGCGAGAATGTTAGCGACCCCCCCCGTTTGAGTTGAAGCTACTACCCCAAGTAAAGCTCCAGCAGATAAAATACTTGCTAAAGCAAGGACGAGTGTCTTTTTGTTCTTTTTCATATATTTCCCTCCGGCAAAATTCCAAATTACGCTACACATGAGTCGTAACAAACACAAAACATAAGGAATCTATTTGCCTTGGCTCTATTAAAAAACTCAAAAGACTTGAAAACAAGAAAACAGGCCGTTTAAGTAAAAGATTGATACTGATTAATCAAAAATGATACCGCTTACATTACCCTTATTATCTATATTATTTATAGGAAAGAGTTTGCTTACTCCCTTTTACATTACTAGAATAATCGAGTACGAATTATGAAAAAGTTCTTTGGCCATCTATTCTTGATATTACGTCATCGTCACCAGGTAATTAGGAATGCTTCTCACTGTGGCATATTCTTTCACGCTCTTAAGCATGATTTATCTAAATTCTCATTCAAGGAATTCTTTCCCTCAGTCAAATATTTTGCAGGGGACCATTCTCCTGTATACGAACAAAGAATGGCTAATTCCTATTTTTCTTCTATTTGCCAACACCATACAAGACGGAACCCGCATCACTGGGAATATTGGACTGATTTCTTTAAAGGGGCAATACTAGTAAAGGCAATGCCATATAAATATGCAGTTGAATATGTATGCGATATGCTAAGTGCATCAAAAACCTATGATCCAAAGCATTTCTCTGGCAAGACTGCATTAAATTATTTTGATTCAAGAAGTTCCTATTATTATATGAATTCAGGGACTAGGGAATTCATTAGGTGGTGCCTAGTTAGATATGCTGAACTAGGTTTTAAAGGATTAAAGAAAAAAGATACTTTAGCAAAATATAAAGAAATTAGCTCCACCCATAAAGATGTCGAAGTCATCACTAAATTAACACCCAATATTGAAAATATATCCATTGTTGAATAATTGATATAGAGTCGATGAAGTGTATAATTGCTTTTGCTTATGAGAAACAAGAACATTATTATCGGATGTGGAAGACTTGGCGCTTCGATTGCTAATTATGAAGCCTCATTAGGAGGGGATGTCATCGTTATTGATTCAAATGGTGAATCTTTTGATAGGCTAGATGAACTGTTTTCAGGTTATACCATTGTAGCGGATGCTACCGATGTTGATGAACTTGAAGAAGTAGGGATAGCCAATGCTAAGCAAGTAGTAATAACTACAGGAGATGATAATGTAAATCTATTCTTGGCCCATCTATGTGCAAAAGTATATGAAGTGCCTTATATCTATGTACGTTTTGATGATCCTGACAAGGGGTTATTGATACAGGGCATGAATATAAAGGCCATCTATCCATTCCAGTTATCGAAAGATAGATTCAATTTGTTACGTATGGGGGTAGATAAATGAAGATAGTCATTGCTGGTGGTAATAGCGAAGCTGAATTCATCATCAAGATGTTTTCTGGCAAAGATGATGAACTTATTGTCATCAATCCATCCAAGGAAATGGCAGAGACCATCCTAAAAAGATGCCAGGTAAAGGTATATGTAGGTTCTCCTTGGAGGAAATTTGCCCTAGAAGAAGCTAATGCCTATGATGCCGATGCTTTTATTTCCCTTTGCCCTTCTGATACGGATAATTATGCTTCTTGTCTACTAGCCAAGAAGTGTTTCAACGCGAAAAAATGCGTATGTTTAGTAAATAATCCAAAGAATGTCGATATCTATAAGAAACTAGGTATCGATTCAGTTATTTCTTCTTCCTACTTGTTAGGTCAATCAGTCAAATCTGAATCATCAGTCGAAAACATCATGAAGACATTGTCTTTAGAAAACGACAAGATAATAATGATTGAAGCACTTATATTGTCTAGATATAAAATCGCGAACAAGACTTTAAAAGAAGTGGGGTTCCCAAGCTTTGCTTCTATTTGCTGTATATATAGGACTCCAGAAGTAATTATCCCTAAAGGCGATACGGTCATCAAACCCAAGGATAAGCTTTTGATAGTATGTGCTCCAAATGACCAAAAGAAGGTAATGGCCTTCTTAAAAGGTGAAAATAATGACCAATAGTCCTTTCAAAAGGAAATTCGGGGCAGGATATAGATTGATATTCGGCTATCTATCTCTTTTTGTCTCTTTTGCAGGATTGATGCTTCTTTTGCCTTTGATCATGCTTATTTTCTACCCAGAGGAATATGCCTGTTATAAATCATTTTTGATTCCAGGGGCCATTTCTATTGTAGTAGGGCTTCTTCTTTCTTTTGTCTTGATGAAAGGAGAAGAGAAGGCTAGATTAGGTAAACACCAAGATTCAGTCTTATTATGCCTAATTTGGATATTGACCGTCTTATTGGGTTCCCTTCCATTTTATTTATCACAGTTTTTCTATCCTGAAATAGAAGTAATCAAGATGAGTTTTAGCGAATCCGTCTTTGAATCTGTATCTGGATTTGCTGCTGCTGGGTTTACTGTTTTCAGGAACTTATTGGATGCAGAAGTTGCCTATGGGTTAAATACATTCTCCCCACATGTATATTTGTTCTATAGGGCTTTGACCCAGTTCTTTGGCGGCATTGGGCTTGTTCTAGTTGTTGCTAGCGCGGTTAGCGATAGATATGGGATGAAATTATTCTATGCCGAAGGGCATAATGATAGGTTGCTCCCTAATTTAGCCAAGACTGCTAAGATTACTTTCTCTATCTATTGCCTTATCATTGCCTTAGGCACCTTAGGATTATGGATGTCAGGGATGGACGGTTTCGAGGCGCTTTGCCATTCGATGACTGGCATGGCTACTGGGGGATTTTCTACTAGAAGTACTGGCTTTTATTATTTTGAATCTAGCGCCTATACCGGAAATGGCATATTTACCTATAATCCAATCGCAGCCGAAATTGTTACTTGCATCATCATGCTTCTAGGGGCGACTTCATTCCTATTAATCTATAATTTGCTTAGAGGCAAGGTAAAGAATTTCTTCAAGGACTGCGAGATCAGGTTTGCCTGTTTTATCCTTATATTTTTTATACTATCTGCTTCAATCATGTGCATGTATGAATTCGATTATGCCTCCTCTTCAATTAGTGGACCTATAGATTATCTAACTTCCCTTAGATATAGCGGTTTCCAAATAATATCGTGTCTAACTACGACTGGATTTGGCAATGTCCCTAATATTGCCTATTTGGGTCCAGGGGTTATCTATCTATCTATATTGGCCATGATTATCGGAGGCGGAGTTGGTTCGACTGCTGGGGCGATTAAGCAATATAGGGTAGTGATTATATTAAAGGAACTAAAATGGTCGATTAAATATAAATTAACTCCTAGAAGGCAACTATATCCCCATAATGTCACTAGGGCAGGAAAGACAGTTGAAGTAACTCCAGAAGTATTTAGGGATGCTTCTTTATATGCTTCTTTATATATAGTTGTATTGTTTGTCCTTTCTTTGGCATTGGTATTCCTCCCTAATATATCGATTACAGATTCTATTTATGAAGTCTCCAGTGCTTTATCAGGAACAGGCAACAGTATTTTGGATTTCCTTGCATATAAAACAAATAACACCTTATATTGTTATGATATATTGCTTTGGATATTATCTTTAGCGATGTTACTTGGCCGACTAGAAATAATGCCTTTCTATTATTTCCTTGTCAGGACTATTAAAGATATTGCTCACCAAGAGACAAATTAAGGAATATAATTTAATTAACGAGGGAACATTTATGTTAATTGATGAAATAAAGAAAGCTAATATAAAGGCCATGAAAGAACATGACCAAAATGCCAGGACAGCCTATTCGATGGTAATTTCTTCTTACCAATCCCTTTTGACTTCTGGATCAAATAAGGAAGTAGGGGATACTGATTTAATTAAGATCATTGTTAAATTCGGTAAGGAATTAGATGAAGAAGGCAATGGATATAAAGAGGCCAATAGGGAAGAGGATTATAAAAATATCCTAGCCCAAAAAGAAGCCATCATGAAATTCCTTCCAAAGATGATGGATGAAACTGAGATTAGATCAATCATTGATAAGCTAGAAGATAAATCCATTCCTGCCGTCATGAAGCATTTCAAATTGAATTATAACGGAAAAGTAGATATGGGGCTTGTCAACAAAGTCCTAAAAGGGCTATAATTCTCGCACGCTTAGATATCTAAGCTATAGGAGCTTGGTTTAATGGTAGAACAGAGGTCTCCAAAACCTTTAGTGAGGGTTCGATTCCTTCAGCTCCTGCCAACTTTGTATTAAGCGATTAATACAAAACATAGATTCTTACAGGTTTCCAATACTTAAATAGTATTCCTGAAGATAGCAAGATCCTTAATTAAAGCCACAGGCTTTACTGGTTGGGACGAGTGAGGACTTGCGATAAAAAGACTCCTTGATGGAGTTTTTTTCGTTTTTAAGTGCGGTTTTGATCGTTCGAATTCGTTCGAACTGTTCGATCCTTAATTCGATTTTCCACTTTTTTGGTACTCCACTTTTTTGGGGGGTCAACGTGGGGTTTCCGTGGGTCGAATCCCTTTTTCAGGCCTAGATGACCCCCTAAATTTAGTAGAGAAATAAAAATCCTCCATAATAGTAGCGCCAACTGCAATAAGGATGATTGTCAAAATAGACATAAACATTTTATCATTGTTTGGCATTAATGTTGAGATTTTAGAACTATATAAGGAATTGATTATTAATTTTAAGCGGTGGTTTGAGAGTATCCGTTTAATTGTGTAAACATTCCTGAATGAAATGAAGGGATGGTTG
>ENA-ORPK01001405-ORPK01001405.1-human-gut-metagenome-genome-assembly--contig:-NODE-1405-length-19081-cov-5.169452_pt1 | contig 19081 bp, 17 predicted proteins | sample MGYA00242139_ERZ509068 | MGnify/ENA primary metagenome ERZ509068 (study PRJEB26280, sample SAMEA2338687) | human gut metagenome | biome: human gut; feature: human-associated habitat; material: faeces... | reverse complement strand
TGGTAAACATTCTTGATAAAATTTTTTACATAGCTCTTACCCTTGGAAACATGGGTGTAGTCAAAATCCTTGGCACGCACCGTAAAGTACGCCGCATAAAATTCCTTGGGATAATGCACCTTGCAATAGGCAATACGGTAAGCCATAAGAACGTACGCAACAGCGTGCGCCTTCGGGAATAGATACTGTACCTTTTCGCAGGACTTTATATACCATTCGGGAATATTTACCGCGCGCATAGCCTCGAGCATCTTCGGCTCCAGACCTTTTTTCGCCGCCTTGCCCTTACGCACATGCTCCATCGTCTTAAATGCCAGACTGGGCTCTACGCCCTTGGAAATCAAGTGCGTCATAACGTCGTCACGCGTAGAGATAGTTTCGGCAACAGGCTTGCCTTCCTTGATCAAATCCTGCGCATTGTTCAGCCATACGTCAGTACCGTGCGAATAACCGGATACACGCACAACCTCACTGAATTTTTTCGGCTGTACGTCGCTGATCATCTGACGTACAAACTTGGTGCCGCATTCAGGGATACCGAAGGTGCCAACAGCACTGTCAATCTGCTCCGGCGTAACGCCGAGGGAAGATGTATCCTGGAAGATACGCATTGTTGCCTCATCGCCCACAGGAATCTTCTTGGGATCAAAGTTTGGATCCACATCCTCCTGCAGATATTTTTCCAGCATCTTCAGAACCATCGGATCATCGTGGCCCAGAATATCCAGCTTAACCAGACGGTCATTGATGCTGTGATAATCGTAGTGAGTAGTAATCGTAGTGCCATCCTTATCATCGGCAGGACGGTTCATCGGCGTAATATAATGGATATCCATATTACGCGGTACAACCATGATGCCGCCGGGATGCTGGCCCGTAGTGCGCTTGATACCGGCAAAGCCTTCGACAAGCGCTGCCACATGCGCCGGGTGCACATGCAGATTCTTGCTCTCGTAATATTTTCTAATAAAGCCTATCGCCGTTTTGTTGGCGATGGTAGCAATCGTACCGGCGCGGCAAACATTGTCGCGGCCGAAAAGCTCCTCGGTGTACTTGTGCGCTACACTCTGGTCAGACATAGCGGACGGATCATCGGGATCGATACCACCGGAGAAGTTCAAATCAATATCAGGAACCTTGTCGCCATGGAAGCCCAGGAAAACCGCGAACGGGATATCATGACCGTCGCGCAGCATTCTGGTGCCGCATTCGGGGCAATCCTTCGGCGGCAGGTCAAAGCCGCTGTCGACCTCATTATTCATAAAGAATTCGCTGTGACGGCAATGCGGACAGCGGTAATGCGGCTTCAGCGCGTTAACCTCGGTAATATCCAGCATCGTAGCAACAAAGGACGAGCCTACGCTGCCACGCGAGCCTACCAAGTAACCGCGGTCGATAGAATGCTTAACCAGCTTATGCGCAATGTAATACAATACGGAGAAGCCGTGGCCGATAATAGCATCCAGCTCCATCTTTAGGCGATCCTCAACAATCTGCGGCAGCGTTTCTCCGTACCATTCATGCGCCTTGGCATAGGACAAATCACGCACTGCATCCTCCGCACCGGGAATAGAAGGCGAATACAGCTGGTCGCGGTCGGGAACAGGCTTAATACGCTCAATCATATCAGCAATCTTATTGGTATTGGTAACAACAACCTCGTAGGCTGCATCTTCACCAAGATAAGAGAACTCCTCGAGCATCTCCTCCGTAGTGTGCAAGTACAGCGGTGGCTGCAAATCCGCATCTTTATAGCCCTGACCTGCCTGCAGAATCGCACGCAGCTGCGCATCCTCAGGATTAAGGAAATGCACGTCGCAGGTTGCTACAGTAAGCTTGCCTAAGCGCTTGCCAAGCTCGTAGATTTTGCGGTTATGCTCCCGCAAATCCTCTTCGGTGCAATAGTTTTCACGCACCAGGAACTGGTTATTGCCTGTAGGCTGAATCTCCAAATAATCATAAAAGCCGGCGATTTCCTCCAGCTCCTCATCGCTCGCACCTAAGCGCACCGCACGATAAAGCTCGCCAGCCTCGCAGGCCGAGCCGAGAATCAGACCTTCACGATGCTCCTCGATAACGGCGCGTGGCAGCAACGGACGCTTATTCAGATAACGCAGATGGCTGATAGTAACAAGCTGGTACAGGTTACGCAGACCAACCTCATTCTTCGCCAGAATAATAATATGATGGCTGCTGATTTTGCTTTTGCCCTTAGTCGCAGCATCGGGATTTTCCGTATCAACGGCATCGTCCTTCGTCTTGCGGTCGCTGATAAGATAACCCTCCATGCCGAAAATCAGCTTCAGGTCACTGCCCTCCGCCGCATCAAAGCAGAACGGAAAGGCCTGCACTACACCATGATCAGTAATCGCCAAAGCCTTGTGGCCCCAACGGATAGCCTGATTTACAAGGCCCTCCATCGGTGTCAGGCCATCAAGCTTACTCATCTTCGTATGGCAATGCAGCTCAACCCTCTTGACCTCCGCATTATCCATGCGCTCCTCCTTGGCATCGAGCTTCATAATGCCGCGAGGCACCATGCACATCTCGTCAAAGGCAAAGCGGTCGGGGGCAACATCACCCTGCAGACGCAGGCGCATACCGGGCTTCAGCAGATTTTTAAACTCGTTGCATTCCTTGCGCGGGTCGCCGCCGTCACGTTTGTCAAAACGCAGCTTGACGAAAATACCGCCGGTATCATCGCTCACGTTAAAGGTAAGCACAATGGAACCGACGCGCGTTTCCTTATCAATAAAGGTCTGCAACGCACCGTCCTTATCCAAGCTTTTGACAAAGGTACCTTCAATAACAACGTTGCGCTCTTCCTCAGTCACGGTATCCAGCTTACGCGGTGTGCCCTTGATTTTTTTGCCCCACAGCTGGCCGTCAGCCTTCTTTTCACCGTATAAGGCAGCCATCGCCTGCAAATAATCCGGATCCTCCTCCGGATTGTTATAGGACGTTTCACATGGAGGCTCCGGCGGCAGAGTTTCGCCGATTTCAATATCCGGCGGCTCGGGAGGTAAAGAAATTTCCTCCGGCAGCGGCTCGCCGGTGCAGTCGGTAATATCTACCTCTGCCTGCGGCTCGCGTTGCATCATCTGGCATTTGGAGCCATCGCCGTCGCAAATCATATCTACACTTTGCAAAGAAAAAGCGGCTGCAAGCTGCTGCGCCGCCTTCTGCAGCAAGCCGCCGGTAAGATGGGCGGCACAGCTGAAGTGTACCTCCCACTGACAGGCAGACTCGTCTACACAAATCTGATTAATATGCATCAGCTTCAGCTGCATCAATTCCACCGGAGAAAAGGTCAGCGAAGCCAAAAAACTATAAAATTTTTCTTCATCAGGAATCAGACAATATTTTTTATTCACATTAAATCCTTTCCTAATAATGACGGGAGAAGTTGTTGGATTATGATGACGTACTATCTTCCTCTATTTTTTGGAGATAAGCTAGAGTGCATCAGATGCCAGGGCGGATGCCGACGGCGTACTTTTAGTACGTCGAGGCGACGCAACAACGCAGATGGCGTGCTATAGGTTATCTCATGTTTTCGACCCCGACAACACCCTCTATCCCCTGCAACCCCTTGACAATATCTCCGCCATCGGGCGCAGTTTTGCCAAGCTTCAGAAAGACCTCCAGCACCAGACGATTCTTTTCCTTATCGCGTTTTACGTTCAGCGATTTTACCTGTACGCCGTTAAGGGACAGATAACCGGTAACATCGGTTATGGCACCGGAGCGATTGGTAGTAATGATGCGGACAAACTGGCGGTCGCTGCGGTTGTTGGCAGCAAAACGCTTTTCCCAGGTATGAAAGGTAACCAAAGTTATCATGGTGATAATGGTTGCCACGCTGCTGAGAAAGTACATACCGCTGCCGGCAGCAAGGCCGATTGCAGAAACCATCCACAGGCTGGCAGCAGTTGTCAGACCGCGAATAGTTAAACCCTCGTGCAGAATGGTGCCTGCACCGAGAAAGCCTATGCCGCTGACAACCTGGGCTGCGATACGCGCCGAGTCACGGCGTTGGCCGATATCCTCCTCCAGCTTGGCAGTTTGAGGATAGACATCATCAAAGCCGTAAAGCGAAACGAGCATAAACAGCGCCGAGCCCACGCACACAAGAATATGCGTACGGAAACCGGCAGGGCGGTCGCCACTGCCTCTTTCTATACCGACAATACCGCCGAGAATTGCAGCAACAACCAGCCTGATAACCATAACAACCTCTTTGTTATGCAAAAAAGAAGTATTAATCAAATCCATGCCAGTATCACCTCACAGCTTCCGTTCCCTCTGCCTGCGCCGGGCGCAGACATGGGAACTGACTTATTTTTACAGCTTTTGCAGCATCTCCCTGATAGCAGCGATATAGTCACTATCCAACGGCAGCATGCTTACTTCGCCGGTCTTACGAACTTTAACTTCCAGCTCGCCGGTCTGCAGAGTCTTAGGACCTACAACTACGCGCAGCGGATAGCCGATTAAATCTGCGTCCTTGAATTTTACGCCCGGACGCTCCTTGCGGTCGTCGATAACAACCTCAACGCCTGCCTTGTGCAGCTCGTTGTAGATTTCCTCAGCCTTGGCAAAGGATGCTTCGTCCTTTACGTTTACAGGCACAACGAGTACCTCATACGGAGCGATAGCAACAGGCCAGATCATACCGTCGGCATCATGGCTCTGTTCAACGCAGGCAGCCATAGTACGGCCTACGCCGATACCATAGCAGCCCATTACCATCGGCTGCTCTTTGCCGTTTTCATCCAGATAGGTGCATTTCATAGCTGCACTGTATTTGGTGTGCAACTTGAATACCTGACCTGCTTCAATGCCGCGAGCCTTAGCAATCGGAGCGCCGCAGTGCGGGCAGGGATCGCCTTCAGCCATCAGACGGATATCGGCAACGTAGGTCGGAGTGAAGTCACGTCCCGGGTTAGCGTTGATGTAGTGGAAGCCTTCATGGTTAGCACCACAGCAAACATTGTGCATATTCATAACGGTTGCATCGCAAACGATAATAAACTTTTCAGGGTCAAGGCCTACAGGGCCCATGTAACCGCCGACAGTGCCGGCTTTAGCCAGCAGCTCTGCCTCTGCCATTTCCAGCTCAACTGCGCCTACAGTGTTTTGTACTTTTGTTTCGTTAACCTCGTGGTCACCGCGAACGAAGCACAGTACCAGGCCTTTTTCGCATTGGTAAGCAACAGCCTTTACGGATTTTTCAATCGGAGCGTTGAGGAAAGCACAAACATCGGCAATGGTCTTGCAGTTCGGAGTTGCAACCTCGCTCAGCTCCTGCATTTCTTCTGCCGGAGCCTCTATCGGATACAGCTCTGCCTTTTCGATATCGGCAGCGTAATCGCATTTGGTGCAGTAGGTAATTTCTGCTTCACCGCTGTCTGCCAGCACCATGAACTCATGGCTGCCGGTACCGCCGATAGCACCGCTATCTGCTTCTACCGGGCGGAAGTTCAGACCGCAGCGGGTAAAGATTTTGTCATAAGCATCATACATTGCCTTATAGGAAACGTCCAGACCTGCTTCATCACGGTCGAAGGAATAGCCATCCTTCATGATGAAGTCACGGCTACGCATCAGACCAAAGCGCGGACGGCGTTCGTCACGGAATTTGTCCTGAATCTGGTACAGGTTCAGCGGCAGCTGACGGTAGGAACGTACATCGTTCTTAACCAGGGTAGTAACCATTTCCTCGTGGGTAGGACCAAGGCAGTATTCATGGCCGTGACGGTCCTTCAAGCGTACCATTTCTGCGCCGTAAGCGTCCCAACGGCCGCTTTCCTTCCAGATTTCTGCCGGCTGCATAATCGGCATCATGATTTCCTGGCAGCCTGCATGGTCCATCTCTTCACGGATAATATTTTCGATTTTTTTAATAACACGCCAAGCCAGCGGCAGATAGGTGTACATGCCATTGGTGGATTTACGCATAAAACCGGCACGCAGCAGCAGCTGATGGCTCGGAATTTCAGCCTCGGACGGAACCTCACGCAGAGTGGGTGCATACATTTTAGAAACTTTCATTAACGGGATACCTTCCTCTCAAGTAAAATTTTATCTATTTCAGCAAAAAGCTCGCCTACAAGCTGATCTTCAGGAACCTTACGCAGGATTTCACCCTTGCGGAAAACAAGTCCCTCGCCGATGCCGCCGGCAATGCCGACGTCAGCCTCACGCGCTTCACCGGGTCCGTTGACCACACATCCCATAACGGCAACCGTAATGGGTTCTTCAACATCCGCCAGACGGCGTTCAACCTCCAGCGCCAGCTTTTCCAGACTGATGCGGGTGCGACCGCAGGTAGGACAGCTGATTAACGTCGGTCCGTGCTCACGCAGACCAAGGGATTTCAGAATGTCATAGGCTACACGCACCTCGTTCACCGGGTCGCCGGTCAGCGAAACGCGAATAGTATCGCCGATGCCCTCGGCCAGCAGTGTACCGATGCCTACTGCGGATTTGATAATACCGCTGTTGACGGTGCCTGCCTCCGTAATGCCGACATGCAGCGGATAATCACACTGCGCAGCCATCAGGCGATAAGCCTCCAGTGTCAGCGGCACATCATGCGCCTTGAGCGAAATCTTAATGTTACGGTAATCCATCGCTTCGAGAATGCGGACGTGGCGCCAAGCCGCCTCCACAAGAGCCTCCGCGGTGGGATGGCCGTACTTTTCCTGCAAATCCTTCGGCAGGGAGCCGGCGTTGACACCGATGCGGATAGGAATATTGCGTTCCTTCGCTGCTTCCACCACAGCGCGCACCTTCTCCTCGCCGCCGATATTGCCGGGGTTTAAGCGCAGGCCGTCAACGCCTGCTTCAATCGCTGCCAAAGCCAGCTTATAATCAAAATGAATATCGGCAATGACAGGAATCGGACTTTCCTTACAAATTGTTTTCAGGCCCTCCGCCGCTGCCATATCAGGCACAGCACAGCGGATAATATCACAGCCTGCATCTGCCAGACGCTTAATCTGCTCCAAGGTTGCAGCAGCATCGTCTGTATGTGTGTTAGTCATAGACTGAACGGCAATCGGAGCATCGCCGCCCACAGCCACGCTGCCTACGTGCAGCTGACGGGTTTTTCTACGTTCTATCACTTTCGTTCACCTCTTAACGTGTTATATCCTTAAAGGTGGAAAATACTGTCAGCGCCAAAATCAGCGCAATACCAACCATCTGGATGTTTGTCATAGCCTTGCTGCCGAGCGGTTTACCGCGCAGGCCTTCCAAAAGCAGCAGTACAAAATGTCCGCCATCCAGAGCCGGCAGCGGCAGCAGGTTGATAACGCCCAGGTTGATGCTCAAAAAGGCAACAAAGGTAATCAACGGCAGCATGCCCTTTTCCGCCACCTGACCGGCCATCTGCGCCACACCGATAGGACCGGCCACCTCAGCCGGAGCCTTACCGGAAACAATCTTGTACAGACCATTCAGCATGGAAACGATAATATTTTTGGTATATACGCAGCCCTCTTTAATCGAGCCGAAAAAGCCTAGGCTTACCTTGTTGAACTTAGGACTGATGCCGATTAAAGGACGGCCGGCCTCCCTGTCATACACAGGAGTCATGGTGTAGCTTTTTACAGCTCCCTTACTTTCTGCAGTCAGCATTACCGGATTAGTTCCGCTCGCACGCAAATTGGTAACAACCTCAGTCCAGGTAGCGACAGGCTTATTGTTAATCGTCAGAATGCGGTCGCCGTTACGCAGGCCTGCTCTTTCCGCAGCCATGCCGTCTACAACAGTGCCCAGGATTGGCTCATTCACTAGCTCCTGTCTGCCCTCCAGCATAAAAATACCGCTGAAAAGAATAATAGGCAACAGGAAATTCATCAGCGCACCTGCCAGAATAACCAGCATTCTGGACGGTATCGGCTTAGATTTAAAGGTTCCCGGTTCAGGCGGATCATCGGGATCCATACCTGCGATTTTATTATAGCCACCCAACGGAATAGCCCGCAGGCTGTACAGAGTATCGCCGTCCTTTTGCTGATACAGCTTGGGACCGAAGCCGATGGCAAATTCATCAACACGCATACCTGTGAGCTTCGCCGTAATAAAATGACCGAATTCGTGTACCGTAACCAGCACACCAAAAACAAAAACAGCGGCTAATATTGTTAGCATTTTACCTCCTTACGATAGTCGGCAAGCTTTGCCGGCCTTCAGTCTATAATTTAGCAATAACCCCTTGGGCAGCAGCACGCGCCCAGGCATCCGTTGCTTCAATATCCTCCAGCTGCGGACGCAGAACATTGTTATGCTGCGCTGTAACCGTAGCAGTGATATAAGGGATATCCAGATATTTAATTTTGCCTGCCAAAAAGGCATATACAGCCTCCTCGTTGGCAGCATTGAAGGCACATGGCAGAGTGCCACCGGCCTTACCGCAGTCAATAGCAATCTTCAAGGAAGGAAATGCTTCTAAATCAGGTGCTTCAAAGGTAAGATTACCCGCAGCAACAAGATCAAGCTGTTCAAAGCTGTAATTATAGCGCTCCGGCCAGCTCAAAGCGAACTGAATCGGCAGACGCATATCAGGCACCCCCAGTTGGGCAATCACACTGCCGTCGCAGAATTCTACCAGACTGTGTACAATGCTCTGCGGATGTACAACAACCGCAATTTTATCATAAGGCATATCAAACAGCCAATGTGCCTCCATAACCTCCAGGCCCTTATTGGCCAATGTAGAGGAATCAAGCGTTACCTTTTGCCCCATGCTCCAGTTTGGGTGATTGAGGCATTGCGCCAAAGTTACATTTTCCAGCTCACTGCGTTTTTTACCGCGGAAGGGACCGCCGCTCGCCGTAATAATCAAGCGCTTGACTTCCTTTTCCGTGCCACCGCGCAAGGATTGGAAAATAGCGCTGTGCTCGCTGTCCACAGGAGTCAGGCTTACGCCGTGCTTACGCACGGCTTCCATAACAATGCTGCCGGCAGCAACAAGCGTTTCCTTATTGGCCAGCGCAATGTTCTTGCCACAGGCAATAGCAGCCAGCGTCGGACGCAGGCCGGCATAGCCTACCATGGAACCAAGCACCGTATCCGCTCCCTCGTAGGTAGCGGCAGTCAGAAGGCCTTCCTCCCCGGCTAAGATTTCCGTCTTGCCGTGATAGCGGTCAGCCAAGCGCTTAGCAGCGTCCTTATCCGTCAAAACGGCAATATCAGGCTCAAACTGCTTAATCTGCTGCTCCAAAAGCTCATCGCTTTTATGCGCAGCCAACGCGCGTACCTTCAGCTTTTCAGGATTGGCAGCAGCAACCTCCAAGGTCTGACGGCCGATAGAGCCTGTACTGCCCAAAATAGAAATATTCTTCATTTGCTATCCTCTATTCTTGAAACATAGATAAAGCGCTGATAATCATCAGCAGATAATACACAACCGGTGCCGTAAACAGCAGGCTGTCAAAACGGTCCAGCACACCGCCGTGACCGGGGAAAATCTTACCGGAATCCTTGATATCAAAGCTGCGTTTGACAATTGATTCAATCAAATCGCCTACCGGAGCAAAAATTGCCACCGCCAGCGCCACTGCCACAGCATGCCACAGAGCAATACCCAGGCAGATAATGCACAAAAACAGTACGGTCACAAAACAGCCAACAAAGCCGCAGACAGCGCCCTCAAAGGATTTCTTCGGGCTGACGCTGCAGAACGGAGTCTTGCCGAAGGCACGGCCGAAGAAATAAGCAAAGGTATCGCTTGCCCAGGTGCCCAAAAGCACAATCCACAGGCAGATTTCGCCGTACTCAAATACGCGGAAGCCCAAATCGATATGCGGACCGCCGTCAAAGGAGCGCAACAGAATAATGTGCGCAAACAAAAGACCGCAGTACAGCATGCCCCAGGCAGTAAGCGCACTGTTTTCTGCCCAATGCTGCTCGCCTCTGTTGCAATGCAGCCACAGGCCTTCAATCGTGCTGAAAATGAAGAACAGCGCTGTGAGCATCACAATAAATGCCAGCGTATAAACGCCCTCCAGCTCAAAATAATAGCCTGCACCGGCAACCAGCACCATCAGCAATGCGCCCACGCCACCGGTCAGCGTGTAGGCATGATAGCCCTTGTTCTCCACCATCTTGTGGTATTCGTACCAGGCCACAGCAGCCAAAACAGTAACAGCCGCATTAAAAAGCATACCACCCTTGGTGATAATGCCGACTGCCGCAATAATACCGATTACACCGGTAATAATACGTGTTAACATAGTTAAAATACATCCTTCTTTGAATTATAAAATTGATTGGAGCCCTGACAACGTATACGGCTTCTTACCGGCTGACTAGGCCGCCGAAGCGGCGCTCGCGCCCTTGATAAGCCAAAATCGCCTCCACCAGATGATCCGGCGTAAACTCCGGCCAGAACACCTTAGTCGTCCAGATTTCCGCATAAGCAATCTGCCACAGCAAAAAGTTGCTGATACGCAAATCACCGCCCGGACGGATAAGCAGATCCGGCGCAGGCAGGCCCTTGGTATACAAATGGTTTTCAATTACATTACTATCTATATCTTCTACGGCCAGAGTACCGTTGGCAGCTTCCGCCGCAATAGTACGCACAGCATGCAGTATTTCTGCCTGTCCGCCGTAGTTTATAGCCAAATTCAAAATAATACCGGTGTTGTTTTTCGTTGCCTCTATTGCGTGCTCCATCTTCTGCTGCACTATCTCAGGCAGACCTTTACGCGAGCCGATAAAACGCACCTGTACGTTATTTTCGTTAAATTCGTCAATTTCGTTGGTCAGATAACGGCTCAAAAGCTCCATGATGAAGTTTACTTCCGTCACCGGACGCTTCCAGTTTTCGGTTGAAAATGCATAAGCACTGATAACCTTAACTCCCAGCTTATCAGCTGCACGGACAATAGTTTTCAGTGTTTCCGCTCCGGCCTGATGGCCAAAGGTGCGCACCTTGCCCTGAGCCTTAGCCCAGCGACCGTTGCCGTCCATAATAATAGCAATATGCTGAGGAATATTCTGCATATCCAGATCCTCAGTATGCATTACGATATTATTCTTAGTCTTATTTTTTGTTTGAAACAAGCCTCTAAACACAAGCATCAAGCCCTTCGCTAAAATTTGTAACTTGCTTTTAGTTTTCTTTACTTTTCCCCTGATTAAAGAAGAGGCGTGCCTCCCCCTTGCGGGAGGCCGCCTTCCTGATTTTGCATTGCAGTCTTGAATTACTCAATAGCGCCAACCGGGCAGCTAGCAGCGCAAGCGCCGCATTCTACGCAGTCTTCACCGATTTCGTATTTACCGTCAACTTCAGTAATAGCGCCAACGGGGCAGGTAGCAGCACAAGTACCGCAGCCTACGCAAGAATCCTTATCAATTTTCAGAGCCATTCGTCGCACCTCCTTCCTTATCTATACACAATGGTAAGAGCTAATCTATTAGCAGACAACTGCTGTTGTCTTACTACATATCTGCGCACCTCACGTCCTTCAAAGTCTGCCTCGCTTGCACGCGGCGGCAGCAGAAGCTGCACCTCATAGGTGCAACCTGCGGCCTCCAGGCGACGGGCAGCTTCCTTGAGAGGCAGTGCCAAAACCTGTGGAATTTCCATTATACTTCCATTACTTCTTTTTCTTTGTTAGCGGCTGCAGCGTCGATTTCCTTCATAACCTTATCTGTCAGCTTCTGTACCTTTTCAGTACCCTTCTTAGCCTCGTCCTCAGTGATTTCCTTAGCCTTTTCGGTCTTTTTGATAGCATCGTTGGCATCACGGCGCAGGTTGCGGACTACAACACGGTATTCCTCAGCTTTTTTATGTACAACCTTCACCAGATCCTTACGACGTTCTTCGGTCAGCTGCGGCAGGTTCAGACGAATGCAGATACCGTCGCTGTTCGGGTTCAGACCGAGGTCGGATTTCATAATTGCTTTTTCGATATCCTTCAGAATGTTTTTCTCCCAAGGTTGAATAACAATCATGCGCGGTTCCGGTACGGTTACGCTTGCAACCTGAGTGACAGGTGTCGGGGAACCATAGTAATCAACCATAACCTTCTCCAGCAGAGAGGGAGTTGCACGACCAGCACGCAGGCTTGCCAGATCCACACGCAGAGCAGCAACGGATTTTTCCATCTTGCTCTCGATACCGCTGATAATTTCATTAACTGTTGCCATTATTCCTTACCTCCTACCAGGGTACCAATTTTTTCGCCTGCAGCAGCACGCAGAATGTTACCCGGTTCATCAATATTAAATACTACAATAGGAATGTTGTTATCCATGCACAGGCTGATTGCAGTGGAATCCATTACGCTGAGATGACGTTTGATAACCTCGATGTAAGGCAGCTCATCAAATTTCTTCGCATCCGGATTAACTGCCGGGTCGCTGTCATAAACACCATCTACGCCTTTTTTAGCCATCAGGATAGCGTCTGCTTCGATTTCCGCAGCACGCAAAGCAGCGGTGGTATCGGTGGAGAAATAGGGGTTACCGGTACCTGCGGCAAAAATAACGACTCTTGCTTTTTCCATATGGCGGATAGCACGGCGACGAATGTAGGGTTCTGCAATCTGACGCATTTCAATAGCGGTCTGCACACGGGTCGGAACCTCTAAGTTTTCCAAAGCATCCTGCAACGCCAAAGAGTTGATAACGGTTGCCAGCATTCCCATGTAGTCAGCAGTAGCACGGTCCATGCCTTTGTTGCTGCCGCTGAGTCCGCGCCAGAAGTTACCGCCGCCGTTAACGATAGCAACCTCTACACCTGTCTCAACTACAGCCTTGATTTGCTTGGCCAAGGCATATACTACTGTCGGATCAATGCCAAAGCCTTTTTCACCGGCCAGGGCTTCACCACTAAGCTTTAAAACTACACGTTTGAATTTCTTAAGTTCTGTCACGATAGCGACCTCCCATTTTTTTACTTATTCCTATACTCTATTCAATAATTATACCAAAAATCCTTCTAGCTGTCGATAAATATTATGCTTATAAGGCAAGGCTCCCATGCCGCTTCATATATTACACTTCCAAAAAACACCCGCTTTTTCTTCATAAGACTCATTTTTTTAAACTCAAAATAAACTCACCGGCTGCTTAAAATCATGCAGCAAATCCGCAGGCTTACAGCAAAAAAAGCTGCCCTATAAAGGACAGCTTTGATTTATTCGTCAAATTGGATAATATTAACCCACGCCGCGGCTAATTTTCCTCGCTCGCTGATGGGGTCGCTTTTGGACGCTTCTTCCAATTCTATGTCTTCGCATTTTTCAAGTAAGGCTTCTATTTCTTCCGGGCCCATCGCACACGCTTCCTCGAAAGGAAGGTTGAATTCATCGACTAAAAATTGCTTAAGACGGGCAACAAATTCATCGTTCTGCATTTCTGTTTCCCCCTTGGCAGGCTCAATAATGATTGAAGTGTAATCGGCAACAGCTTCCACTTCCTTCGGGAAATATTTATAACAAAACTATTCCCTTTTCCACTCTGCATGCTTATACGGACATTGCTTAGTGCCGTCAAGATACTCCGCCGGCTTAAAATCAGCAAAGCCTTCCTTATCTGTGCCGGGGTATTTTTGGCAGCGCTGAAGCTCAAAACCGCTCTGCTCAACCCTCTCGTCGCACCTTATATCCTCAGCTGCGTAAATGCAGCCCTTGCAGCCGGGAAAGCGTACAGCAGGCCAGGCTTTTTCCTGTACCAGCTCCTTATATTTTTGGTCATACATTCCCGCACCTGGACAATTATTCGAAAAAACACGCATAATCCAAGCATCGACTTTTGCGAAGTCCTCCGCAAGCCTTTCTTTGTTGGCCTCCAGCAGCTCTTCGGCCAGCTTTCTGTCTTCCGCAAAAATTTTCAAGGGCTGCTCGTACTCGCAGTGAAACATCAGATTGTACGGACCGTGTTCTACACTAACCGCCTTTTCAAAAAAATCGACCATTATATATCTGTGCGGTCCTAGCTTCACAAATAAGCCTGTCTTAGGCTTATACGCACAAATGCCTATGGGAAAATATTGATCTAACGAATCTACTCTGCTCATAACATCACCGTCCTTATAGCAAAATAATAACTCTCATATAAAATATTTGCAAGTCAATTTACAACTCTTTTCTGCTGCAATCAACCATAATAAAAACAGCTCCCGTAATCTGGCCATAGATAATTTTTCTGTTCTGGCAATATTATTATAACCAAACAGCGATATAATAGTTTTTATCATCTTATAAAGAGGGGAATGTTTATATGGAACATATAGAACGTAACGCACAAAAAAGTAACGCCACCCTGGCAATCTGCATCACCGCACTGTTTATGGCGCTCAATATTATGATGAGCTCTTTCGGTCTGCCGGTACCGGGCGGCCATTTATATCTCAATGATGTTATCATCTGCACGGCAGCAATTCTGCTGGACGACCCCAAGGCTGCCTTCATCGTCGGCGGCGTTGGTGCCTTCTTGGGCGATTTATTCTTCTACCCGACACCGATGTTCGTTTCTCTGGTTACTCACGGCATTCAGGCTGTTGTCATCTGCCTCTTGGCACACCGCGGCGGCAAAGTAAGCTTCAAGGGCGCTGCTCTCGGCGTAATTTTAGGCGCTGTTATCATGGTTGTGGGCTATTCTCTGGGACGTGCCTTTATTTACAGCACACCGCACTACGCTTATATCAAACTGCCCTACCAGATTCTGCAGGCAGCTGTAGGCGCTGTCGGCGGCCTGGTGCTTTGCTTCAAGGCCGGTCTGCTGGAGCGCTTCAACAAAATGTTCCGCAAATAATTTTTTACCGCTAAAACAAAAGCTGTTGTACGCAAGCAAACGTACAACAGCTTTTTTATTTTGTAAATTCCGGCACCCGGTATGCTTATATCAGCAGTTTCTCCAAGTAACAGCCTTCAGATATATGCTTACCTTTCCAAAAGACTTGGCAGCATGCACAAGCGACTTTTTCAATTATGCGCTCAGCTTAGAGGCCAGCTCGCGCACCTCTGCTTCCGACAGCTTGGAATGACGCACGGTAAACTCAATGCTCATACCATCAGCCAAGAGTCCCTTGGCAAATTCAATCTTATTTTCTTTAGTAGTTGCTTCTGCTGCTTCCTTAGCTCTTTTTGCTGCAAATTTTTCAAATACATCGCCCATGTTCGTCAACCCCTTTTCCGTTTCCTTAAAATATCTTGCTTTTTCTGCCAACTGCAGAACGCCTTGGAAGCTAAGAATAAGTAAAAGCTTTAATATTATTTTTTCAATTCAAGCACTTTTCTTATCGAATTGAGTATAGCATAAATTATACTTAATGCATTCTTTAAATCATAGTGCGTCCTTAAACACGCTGCCGCCGATAAATTCGCGCAGGATAGAGTTATTGGGAATAACCTCATCCTCCAACGGCTTAACGTAGCTTAAAATGTTCAGCAGGCGGCGCGCAGTAGTATAGGCCATGCCTGCGGACTGCGGTACAGCACGCAGCAGCGGCTCCGCATATTTTTTCAGTACAGCAAATTCATAAATCAGCGTGGTGTTGAAAATAATATCGGCACTGCTCTGGTACGGGAAGATGTATTTTTCTTCACCCTCACGCACGTCTGCCCAAGTCCTCAGCGTAGTTTCCGCATCATGCGAACGGAACTGACTGTCGCGCACCATACGGCGCAGCAGACGCATATCGGTAGTACGGATGCGGTTGTACTCGTCAAAAGACATGGGCGTCAGCGCACTGACGTAAATTTTGATTTTATGTTCCGCCGGTACGGACGGTGTCAGCTTTTCATTCAGGCCGTGAATGCCTTCGATAACCAGCACGGAATTTTCCTGCAGCTGCAGCTCATTGCCGCGATATTCACGGCAGCCGGTGCGGAAATTGTACTTGGGCATTTTCACTTTTTCACCTGCCAGCAGACGCTGCAGATGCTCATTGAACAGTTCTAGGTCGATAGCCTCCAGGCATTCAAAGTCATAGCTGCCATCAGCCTTGCGCGGTGAATCGACACGGTTTTTATAATAATCGTCCATGGAAATGGCTATCGGACGCAGGCCGTTGACAGCCATCTGAATGCTCAAACGCTGTGCCGTAGAGGTCTTGCCGGAAGAGGACGGGCCTGCAATCAGCACCAGCTTCAGCTCATGGTGACTTGCCAGAATATCGGCAATATTAGCCAGCTTCTTTTCATGCAGCGCTTCCGCTACCTGAATAATCTTTTCGGCATAGCCTAAATCAATAATTTTATTCAGCTTGCCAACAGTATTGCAATGAATCATGGCAGACCATTCTTCTGCTTCCTGATAGGCATCGTTAAGGCGCGGCTGGTCTACAAAGGGCGGCAGCCCCTGCCAGTTGCCGTCGTCAGGGTAATTGATAATCACACCGTCAGCATACGGCAGCAGCTCAAAGTAAGGCACATAACCGGCATCCGGGCACATGGGGCCGAAGAGATAACCGGGTACGCCCTCCAGAAGGTTAATCGTCAACACGGTGTCATCCGGCACCTGAGCCAGCAGCGCCAGGTTATCATCGCTGCAGATGGCGCAGGCCATATCAATAGCCTCGGATTTAGGCAGACGCAGCAGCTTAATAGGCTCCCTGCGTTCTGCCATTTTATGCATATATTCTTCAATGCTGCGAATATCTTCAGCGGTGAGCTTACGCTCGCTGTTATCCTTGCAGTAGAGCGCGCTTCCCAGGGAATTGCGCACCTCCAGATGTACATCGGGATAAAGCTTTTTGGTTGCCGCAATCAGCATAAACAGCAGCGTGCGCACATAAACACGCATGCCTACGGAATTGTTGACTTCCACGAAATCAACAGTGCCGTCGGCAGTAAGCGGACGCTGCAGGTCACATTCCTCACCGTTATAGAGTCCCATAACGATGGGAGAAGCATATTTATCGCTCAATTTTTGAGCTAAAGGCAGCAGAGTGCTGCCCTCCTCTACTTCGATAATTTGTCCATTGGACAACTGCAGCTTAAGCATTTTATTCGCCAACGGCTTGCATTGCAGCGTTGACCTTAGCAGCCATGCCTTTGATTTTCTTCAGAGGTACGGCGCAAACAGCGATACGCACACCTGCAGCCAGCGGAACTGCAAAAATGTTGTCCTCATGCAGCTTTTCGCAGATTGCATCCGGGTTTTTAGCGGGGATAGACAGGAAGAAGCCTGCTACATACGGCAGCATAGGCAGGCCGCATTCTTCTGCTTCCTTGGTAAACAGGTCGGCACGTGCCTTAATCATCTGATAATAGTAATCACGCTCGGCGCAAACCTTCGCCAACAGCTCGGGATTGCTGTAAATGGTTGCCAGAGTGCGCATTGCCGGACGGTTGATGTTGGACCAGGTTGCACGGCTGGTGTATTGGTTGATAGCAGCGAACTCGTCAATAACGCTCTTGTCGGAGGAAACGCCAATCATAGCGCCGGTACGCTGACCGTACATGGTGAAGCCTTTGGACATGCTGTAGCCTACGATGCAAAGAATGTTGGCAGGCAGACCGGAAAGCTTTTTAAAGATTTTGCGTACTACTTCTTTTTCGCCGGCATAATCGATATAAGCAACGTCCAGGAAGAAAACGATATTTTTGCCCGGTACGGCAGCTTCCTTCAGAATTGCCAGCACGCCGTCCATATCCTCGCCGCTCAGGCTGTAGCCGGTAGGATTGTGCGCCGGAGTGTTCAGCAGATACAGCAGGTTATCCTGCTTAGCAAGCAGCTCGTCAACCTTTTCCTTCAAAGCAGGTAGGTTGAACTTATTGTTTTCGTCCAGCATTTTATAGGTGGTAAAATTACGGCCCATATCCTGGCACAGTACTTTGTAAGCGCCCCAGTACCAGTCGGAGCAGAGCACGGTGTCACCGTTATCGGTGTAGTTCCAGATAGCATGGTGGATAGCACCGGTGCCGCCTGCAGTTGCAACTGCAGAAATGTAGCCTTCCGGACGGGAGTTGCCGAAGGCAGCAGTCAGTACGCAGTCCAGATATTCAGGCAAACCGCTGATAGGTGCGTAAGCAATCATTTCGTTAGTGGAAAGGCCGCGGAAAACCTCCTCTACAGTCGGCAGGCAGACGAGCTTTTCATCCTCGTCTAAAATAGAGCCGATGGTAGCGTTGGTAACGGCATCCTTGCCGTATTTGGCAGCAGCTGCCACTGCAGCAGCGTTAGCTCCGAAAATTTTATCTTTGGCAGATTTACCCTTAGCGTGTTTTGCAGCAATACTCATAGTCATAGTTAACTACTCCTTTCAAAATTACAAATCAATCACCGTAGCGCCACTGCCACCGGCCTCCAACGCTGCCGTTTCCAGCTTCTTGACAAAGCGGTTGGTCGACAGATACGCTGTCAGACCGGCGCGCAAGGCACCGGTTCCTTTGCCATGGATGAGGCGCAGCTGGCCGATACCGGCAATCAGCGCATCATCAATAGCTTTATCTACAACGGGAATTGCTTCATCCAGCGTCATCCCGCGCAAATCAATTTCCTGTTTGGCACTGCCTGATTTGGCAATAAACATCTGGTGTGCGTAATTGGCAGCAGCATTCTTGCTGAAGCCCTTACGCTTTTTAGGCGCAGCATCGGTATGCGCTGGCTGTGCCTTGGTCAGCAGGCATTTTTTTGCCGGCACCGTCATTTTCAGGATACCCACCTGTACTGTTACATCGTTGCCGTTGACATCGGTGATAATGCCGTTCTTCCCTAAGGAAACAACAAAGACATTCAGGCCCTTCTTGGCTGTCTTGGCTGATAACGGTGCGCCCTCCGGCAGCGGTGCGTCCTCGCTCAGTGTTTTGTTGAGCTTCTTGCGCGCCTCTTCGGCCGCCTGCTCCAGGCGCTTCGTATCGAAGTCAGCCTTCATGGAGCGCAGCTCCTTCAGCACTGCTTCGGATTCACGACGGCTGCGGCGATAAATCTCGTCCGCCTGCTCACGCGCCTTGCGCAGCATTTCATTCTTGCGGCGCTCAAACTCGCTCTTGGAATAAGCCAGCGCGTTGCGCAGCTGCTCGCTTTCGCGGCGCAGGTCCTCAATCTCCTTACTGCCGCTTTCATAACGGCGACGTTCGCTGTCCAGCTCCTGCAGTACATTTTCCATATG
>ENA-ORPK01001397-ORPK01001397.1-human-gut-metagenome-genome-assembly--contig:-NODE-1397-length-19193-cov-13.357352_pt1 | contig 19193 bp, 17 predicted proteins | sample MGYA00242139_ERZ509068 | MGnify/ENA primary metagenome ERZ509068 (study PRJEB26280, sample SAMEA2338687) | human gut metagenome | biome: human gut; feature: human-associated habitat; material: faeces... | reverse complement strand
TTTGAGGCGATCAACCTCTGATAATTCAAGTACTTTTATTGGTTTCATAATTCTACTTTTTCTATAAAACGAAAAATGAGCCATGTTAGTACTTATATATAAAAATAATTTAGATCACTTACTTAGTAAAAAAGTATTACAAATAAAAATTTGATTCTAGAGATTTTGAAAGTCGTTTATGATGGTTCTTGCATCGAAAAATACCGGCTACTCTTCAATTAAGGGTTTCTTTGCATTGCAAATGGACTACATTTGGAAGGCAAATGGAGTACAGTTGCAATGCAAATGGAGTACAGTTGGAGTGTAAAAGTAGTCGTTTTACAATAAAATGTAGAGTTTTTACATTCCTGTTTATTGCCATTCTTCGTCGTGAGTGATGTAACCTGTTGTTTATAAGGAACTTATATTGAGTTGTTCAAAACTCACGAATTTCGAGCTAAAGATTTTCTCGTGCGTTCAACTCATAGTATTGAGCGATAATAATGCAAATATAATACAAGTGTAACGTATTAATACGTAAGTGTAGATGATAACTAAACCTATAATAAAAGTTAAATACAAAAAATAATACTGTAAATACATTTACGGTTAATTCTTTATTATTATATTTGTCAACGAAATCAAGTTACTATGCTTAATGGTTTGTAAGATACATAAAAAACATTATAGATATGGCAGAAATAATATCACATATATATCAAAACAAAACAGGACATTGGGTTATACAATCCAATGAGGATCACTCTGCTGGTGTTGCAAAACTTGCTTCACAATTTGCAGGTGAATTTGAAATGGGCGAATGGGGTAAAGTATTAGGTTTACTCCACGATAAAGGAAAAGAATCTGCTGCCTTTCAACAATACATTAGAAAAGAAAGCGGATATGAACCAAACATTAAAATTAGCGGCAGACATAACCACGCATATATTGGAGGCATATTAGCTCGAAAATATTATGGAATGACTTCCGACAATTTCTTTGTTAACCAAATTATATCCCATCACACGGGACTGCATGATTCTGACGAAATCAAAGGAATTATAGATCATGAGATTCCGTCCGAAATAAATATCTACCATATAAAGGAAAAACTAAATAGACCCGCATTAAATATACAAAGGAATGATTTTCATCATTTGGCTCGTATGTTATTCTCATGTTTAGTAGATGCAGACTTTCTGGATACAGAAGCATTCATTGACATGGAATCTTCTGCGTTAAGACAAAACAAGGATACATTAAAAGATTTACTGCCGTTGCTTGAAAACAAGCTTAAAGACTTAAAAACGAAAGCAGACAGTTCAGAAATAAACATTATAAGAAACCAAATTCAGCAACAATGTATAAAAATGGCTGACACACCCATTGGTTTCTTTAGTTTGACTGTGCCAACTGGTGGAGGCAAAACATTGTCCTCACTGGTTTGGGCTATAAAACATGCAATACATAATGGACAGAAGAGAATCATAATTGCCATTCCTTACACAAGTATTATTGTTCAGACAGCATCTGTTCTGAGAAGTATCTTTGGAAAAGAGAATGTTCTGGAACATCATAGCTGTGTGGACCCAGAGCAGATAAAAGACGAGAAACTGAAAGAGAAGATGAAGTTGGCAACAGAGAATTGGGATTATCCTATTATTGTTACCACCAATGTACAACTGTTTGAGTCGATGTTTAGTAACAAGCCATCGGCTTGCAGAAAACTTCACAATATAGTAAACAGCGTGATAATTCTGGATGAGGTGCAGACTCTTCCAATGAATTATCTGCAGCCTATAGTGGATTCGCTGAAAACATATAATAAACTGTTCAATGTATCCTTTCTGTTTACAACAGCAAGTCAACCTGTACTCAGTGGGCTTATTGAAGGATGCAATCCACAAGCAACCTTCAAAGGAATAGAGCATGTCACAGAAATCATCCCTAATGACCTGAAACTATATGACAAGCTACGTAGAGTTCAGTTGAATATAAACAACGAAGGAAAGACTTATGATGAAGTTGTTGAGATGTTGAACAAACACAAAAGAGTGCTCTGCATTGTCAACACGCGTAGGGATGCTAAAGAGATTTACGAACGACTTCCGCAAGAGGGTATCACATTGCATCTTTCCAAAATGATGTGTCCTGATCATATAAGCGAAACAATAGAAACAATCAAAACCGCTCTAAAAGACAATAAAAACGATATCATTCGTGTTGTCTCCACTCAATTAATTGAAGCTGGAGTAGACATAGATTTTCCCGTTGTATTCCGTCAAGAGGCAGGATTAGATTCTATTCTGCAAGCTGCGGGTAGATGCAATCGTGAAGGAAAGAATGGATTAAGTACCACTTACGTCTTTTCTTTGTCCAAAGAGCACAACCTTCCAAAGGGAGATATACAGGCAGCAAATAGCGCAAGACTGAATCTCGGAGAATATCAAGATTGGTTTGCACCTGAAACAATGACATCTTATTTCAAACAGCTATATTGCAGAAAGGATGGTTTCGACAAGAAAGACATGAAGAGTTATCTATATAATATAGCAGACATTCTATTCCAGAAGGCTGCAACAGAGTTTAAACTGATAGAAGAAGATAGTATAAATGTCGTTGTATGCTGGAAGAATAGTATGGATATTATCCAACAAATATTGGATAATGGACCATCATATTCTCTAATGAGAAAGCTATCAAAGTATACTGTAAATATCTACAAATCTGACTTCAAAGCATTAGCAGACATGGGTGTTATCAGCGAAAAGAAAGAAAGTCTCTATATTGTCGACTACAAACAACAGTATGATGAACATATTGGACTTAGAACCGACAATAATTGGGCAAACGAAAATATTATCATTTAAAAATAGAAACAAAATGGAAAACAAGAACTCTATAAAACTATTTGGCGATGATAAAATTCGCGCCATTTGGGACGAACAAGAGAAATGGTATTTTTCTGTTGTTGATGTTGTGGCAGTTTTGACGAATAGTAAAGATTTCCAAACTGCAAGAAAATATTGGAATAAACTAAAACAACGTTTAAAGGAAGAAGGTTTTGAACCGGTGACAAATTGTCACCAGTTGAAAATGCGCGCTGCTGATGGCAAAATGCGTTTAACGGATGTTGCTGACACTGAACAACTTCTGCGCATCATCCAGTCTGTACCATCGCCAAAAGCGGAGCCATTTAAGGCATGGCTTGCCAAAGTAGGAGCAGAACGACTTGACCAAATGCAAGACCCAGAGCTCAGCATACAGCAAGCAATGATAGACTACAAACGGTTGGGGTATTCTGATAATTGGATAAATCAACGTCTGAAGAGTATTGAGATACGCAAGGATTTGACAGACCAATGGAAACTCCACAATGTTGAAGAAGGTGTGCAATACGCATCCTTAACTGATATCATATATCAGACATGGGCTGGAAAAACCGCAAAAGAATACAAACAGCTCAAAGGCTTGAAGAAAGAAAACCTTCGCGACAACATGACCAACGAGGAACTTGTGCTGAATATGCTTGCAGAACTATCTACAACAAGCATAACAAAAGCTAAAAATCCCCAAACATTGGATGAAAACAAAACATGTGCAAAAGGGGGAGGAGATGTAGCGCGTGTTGCAAGAGAAGAATTGGAAGCAAAAACCGGACGACAAGTTGTGTCTCCACTTTCAGCAAAACGATTCTTTGAAGCTCAAAAACCAGAAGAAAAATTAGAGGATAAACCGAATAACGATAACAAGGAAGATAAATAACAATATGGAATATACAGACAGAGAATTTTGTTTGGAGGTGTGGGGCGATATGGCTTGCTTCACCCGACCAGAACTTAAAGTAGAGCGTGTCAGCTATGACGTGATTACACCGTCGGCAGCACGTGCCATATTCGAAGCTATATTCTGGAAACCTGCCATTCATTGGCAGATAACCAAGATAGAAGTACTTAATCCTATCAAGTGGACATCAGTGAGAAGAAATGAAGTTGGGGCAGTTGCCAGTAAATCAGTCATATATATTGAAGACAAACGCCAACAGAAGAATTCTTTATTGCTTAAAGATGTTCATTATAGAATTTGGGCTAAAATGGAATATCGTTCTGTTGCCAAACGTAAAATTGAAAGAGACTTGTTTTCACACGAACCAGGCAAGGACGAGAACCCTATGAAATATTATCAAATGTTTGAACGAAGAGCAAGCAAGGGACAATGTTTTAATCAACCTTACCTTGGTACCCGTGAATTCTCAGCAGCATTCCGCTTGGTAAATCCTGATGACGAGGCTTTGATTCCTCCCATATCCGAAGAGCAGGGAGGCACAAAAGATCTTGGCATCATGCTCTATGACATGGATTTCAAAGATCCGAAGAATATCCAGCCAATGTTCTATCGTCCACAGATGAAAGATGGCGTTATCATTGTTCCACCAATAAATAGTGAGGAGATTTTAAGATGATACTAAAAGCATTATACGATTACTATAACAGATGTAATAATCTTCCTGCTTCAGGCATGGAGGAAAAAGAAATCGGTTTTGTAATTGTTATTTCAAAAGAAGGCAACTTTGTTCGTTTCGAGGATTGTCGTATAGACAATAAACAGGCAAGAACCTATCTTGTTAAAAAGCATGTGGGTAGATCAAGCGCTGTTGTTGCCAATTATCTATACGATAATAGTGCCTATGTGTTAGGCTATGCCGAAAATGAAAAAGCAAAGAAAGATGTGGATAACCAGACAAAGAAACGTTCAGACAAGGAAAACGCTTGTCTTGAAGCTTTTAAAGAGAAAGTTCTTTCTATCTACAAAATTTATCCTGAAAGTAATGATTTAGCTGCAATCAGTAAATTCTATCAACAAAGCAAAGAAGAGATACTATCATGTGTTTCGCAAGATAATTTATGGGAAGATATAAAGAAGAATTTATCAAAGAAGTACTCGACATTCTCGTTCAGAATTGACGGTGACCTAAAAATTGTAGCCGAGAAAAAAGAACTATTACAATTAGAAGATTCTGAAGACGACAATAAAGGAAACGCTCTTTGCTTGATAACTGGAAATAAGGGAACTACCGTTGATACAACAACTGCAACAATGATTTCAGGAAGTCAAGCAACAGCTAAACTTGTGGCTTTTCAGGTTAATTCCGGCTACGATTCTTATGGCAAGAAAAAATGTGGAAATGCACCAATTTCAAAGGACGCAGAATTTGCCTATACCACAGCTCTTAATGCCATGCTACAGAAGGGCTCTCATAACAAATTTGGTGTAGGCAATCGGACCTTCGTATTTTGGGCTTCTTCCAATACAGATGCAGCAGAACAAACAGAAGAGAGTCTATTCGACCTATTGGGATTTACCGACGAAGAACAGGATGACCCAAATGCCAAGATTAATCAAGTGCGTAAAGTCTTTACCTCAATTTATTCAGGTACATTGAAGACCTCATTAGACGACCGCTTCTATATACTGGGACTTGCTCCGAACTCTGCTCGAATTGCTGTTGTGTATTGGTCGGAATGTTCCCTTAAAGAGTTTGCAGGAAAGATTCTTCGTCATTTTGACGATATGGAGATTATTGATACTCGCAAAGATGGAAAACCATACATGGGAATCAAGGATATGCTTGCAGCAATCACTCTTAATGGGAAACAGTCAGAAGCTACTCCTAATCTCCCAGAGGCTATTGTCAAAAGCATATTCCAAGGAACACCGTATCCGTTCACGTTGTTTTCGGCATGTATTCGCAGAATAAGAGCAGAGTCTGGTAACAAAGACAAAAATGCAATTCGCATAGCTCGCATGGCTATCATCAAAGCTTATCTTAACAGAATAAATGATAATAACAAAAAAATAGACACTATGTTAGACAAAAGTAACACAAATCAAGGCTACCTATGTGGTCGCCTCTTTGCAGTTCTTGACAAGATCCAAGAAGATGCAAACAGAATTAGCAGCATACGTGAAAGATACATGAATGCCGCAAGTGCAACACCTGCTTCTGTGTTTGCTACCATCCTCAATCTTTCTTCACATCACATGGAGAAATTGGCTAACGAAAGCAGAAGAATATTTTATGAGAAGATAAAGCAAGAAATCATAGACAAGATTCCCGCAACAGGTTTTCCTGCACATCTTGACCTTCAAGACCAAGGCAGATTCTTCATAGGATACTACCACCAGAGACAAGATTTCTTTACAAAGAAAGAGGATTAAAAAATATTGATATATTAACACTTTAAATAACTTATTATGGCTGAAATTAATAATAGAATCGACTTCGTTTACATGTTTGATGTACAGGATGGCAATCCTAATGGTGATCCCGATGCAGGAAATCTTCCTCGTGTTGATGCCGAGACTGGTATGGGCTTAGTGACAGACGTTTGCTTGAAACGCAAAGTTCGCAACTACGTACAAGTTGCAAAAGATTTATCAGACGGTTATGACATCTTCATAAAAGAGAAAGCAGTTCTTAACAGTGAGATAGATAAGGCTCATGATGACGAAGAAGTAAAGAATGCAAAAGACAAGACTGCTGCCGCTCGTCTATTCATGTGCAAGAACTATTATGACATCCGCACATTTGGAGCAGTAATGTCAACTGGTAAGAATGCCGGACAGGTAAGAGGTCCTATCCAGTTCACCTTTGCTCGTTCTGTTGCTCCTATAGCAACCGCTGAGCATTCTATCACACGTATGGCTGTGGCAACAGAAAATGAAGCTGAAAAGCAAAAAGGAGATAATAGAACTATGGGACGCAAGGCTACAGTTCCTTACGGACTCTATGTCTGCCACGGCTTTATCTCAGCCAACCTTGCTAAGCAAACTGGCTTCTCAGAAGAAGACTTACAGCTTTTCTTCGAGGCATTAAAGAATATGTTTGATGTTGACCGTTCTGCTGCACGTGGACTGATGAGTGCACAGAAACTCATTGTTTTCCGTCATGATTCTATACTTGGCAATGCTCCAGCAAACAAGCTGTTCGACTTGGTGAAAATCAAGAAGAACACAGATGCCGCACCAAGATCATTCACCGACTATGATGTCACAATAGACAAGGACTTTGTTCCTAACGGTGTAACCATTGAAGAATTGATTTAGTATCATCATGTATACTGAAGACGAAATGCTCATGTTGTCGGGGATACAACACTTTATGTTCTGCCCCCGACAATGGGCTTTGATTCATATCGAGCAACAATGGGCAGAAAACAAACTGACGACTGAAGGACAAATCCTACACAAGAATGTGGACAACCCCTTCTATCGTCAGAAAAATGGTGATGTCATAACACTTCGTTCCCTACATATCGCCTCAAAAGAATTAGGACTATATGGCATAACTGATGCAGTAGAACTTATACCATCAGATAGTTCAGAGGATGCCATTACCCACAATCGCTACAAGGGTTATTGGAAGCCATACCCTGTAGAATACAAAAGAGGGCATCATAAACCAGACGAGAGAGATGAGGTGCAATTGGCAGCACAGGCAATGTGCTTGGAAGAGATGTATGGCATTAACATTCCTTATGGAGCGTTGTTTTATGATGAGGTGAAGCATAGAGAAACTATCTCTATTACCGAATCGTTAAGAAACACCACCATTCAGTGTGCTAAGCAAATGCACGAAATATTTAAAACAGGTGTTTTACCTAAAGCCAACAAACAGCGCCATTGTAAGAACTGTTCGTTAGTAAATATTTGTATGCCAGAAATGAGTGACTGCGCTCAAGTGTCAACCTATTTAAGCAAAAACCTATATGAGGATATTACTTAACACACTATACGTAACAACACCAGAAGCCTATCTTAGCAAAGACGGGCTTAATGTAGTAGTATCCGTTAAACAAAACGAGATATTCCGCATTCCTATTCACAACATTGAACAAATTATCACCTTTGGCTATATGGGCGCAAGTCCAGGACTTATGAAATTATGTGCTGACAACAACGTCTCCTTGACTTTCCTGTCACCACAGGGTAGATACATAAGTCGTTCTCAAGGACCGACAAAAGGGAACGTATTGCTAAGAAAAGCTCAATACAGAAATACTGACGAGCCTAATTATGCCCTTCATCTCTGCAAACTTTTTATAGGAGGGAAAATTCAAAACTATCGTAATATTCTGCGTCGTTTTATTCGTGACAATGGAGATGATGCTGATATAGCAGAGGTTGCAGAGAATTTACTAAGATGTAAAAGAAAGGTTTTGAATGCAGATTCGATTGATAGTGTGAGAGGTATAGAAGGGGAAGCTGCTACTTATTACTTCAGTGTTTTCTCTCGTCTTCTCCTCAACCAAAAAGAAGATTTTGTTTTCAATGGGAGAAACCGCCGCCCTCCAAGAGATGCAATCAATGCAATGCTGTCTTTCATATATACTCTGATATGCAATGATATGATGTCTGCTTTGGAAACAGTAGGATTAGATCCATATGTTGGGTTTATGCATACATTAAGACCGGGACGTGCATCATTGGCTTTGGATATGATTGAGGAATTAAGAGCATATTTAGGAGACAGATTAGTTTTGTCTTTAATAAATAGAAAACAAATCACTATTAAGGATTTCGTCAAACAGGGTGATGAAGGAATAGTTATGACTGATTCCTGTCGTAAGACCATAATATCTGCTTGGCAAAATAGGAAAAAGGAGCAGATAACTCACCCTTACCTAAATGAAAAAGTAAGTATAGGGCTTCTTCCTTATATTCAAGCAGTGCTGTTGGCGAGATTTATCCGTAAGGATATTGATGATTATCCAGTATTTTTAATCAAATAGCTAATGTTTGTACTAATTACTTATGATGTAAATATCACTTCACCCTATGGCGCGAAACGTTTACGTAATGTGGCAAAAGCGTGTATGGATTATGGAAAACGTGTTCAAAACTCAGTTTTTGAATGTATTCTGACGGAAGCTCAGTATGTACTATTGAAAAATAAATTAAATAATATTATTGATACGGAGCAAGATAGTATCAGATTTTATATGTTAGGGAAGAATTGGAAAAACAAGGTGGAGACAATAGGAAAAGACATAGGAATAGACTTTACTGGAGACTTAATTATATAATAAGGTGCGAACCTTTAGCTTTGCATAAAAAGCCAATAGGTTCGCACATACAGATATTCAATGTATTATGCTATTTTCTGACAATCTTTATTTTTTAATTGTTTTGTTTTGATAACTTACGCAAAATAGGTAACTTTGTAGAGTGATATTCAGACATTTGCTGAATATGCAGTCGCACCCTACGTGGGTGCGTGGATTGAAACTTCTCTATTTCTTCAACAATGTTATTGAACTCCTCGTCGCACCCTACGTGGGTGCGTGGATTGAAACTTCTACTTGTTTTAAAAACTCCTCCAACGTGTCGGTCGCACCCTACGTGGGTGCGTGGATTGAAACATTCTACTTCTTTCCCTTCCATTGGCACTAAAGGTGTCGCACCCTACGTGGGTGCGTGGATTGAAACTGCTGAAGAGGAGACCAAAGGCCATCACGCAACAGTCGCACCCTACGTGGGTGCGTGGATTGAAACTCAATGTCTTGACCTGCCTTAACGGAAGCATTAAGTCGCACCCTACGTGGGTGCGTGGATTGAAACAGAGGCAAGTTGCGCACGAGAGAAAGTACGCAGGTCGCACCCTACGTGGGTGCGTGGATTGAAACGTTGTTAGGATACATAAACAAAAACACGCACACGGTCGCACCCTACGTGGGTGCGTGGATTGAAACAAGAACCTCCCTCAGAGCGTCCGCACATACAACGGTCGCACCCTACGTGGGTGCGTGGATTGAAACTAGAGAGTTTATTGAAGAGATGACAGCTAGACTTGTCGCACCCTACGTGGGTGCGTGGATTGAAACGAAAGATTTGAACGATGAATACTGACAAAATCGTCGCACCCTACGTGGGTGCGTGGATTGAAACAAAGCCGAGTGCATCGAATTCGGGTTGTGGAATGTCGCACCCTACGTGGGTGCGTGGATTGAAACGATTAATTTGACAAGGGAGAAACAATTAGTAGTGTCGCACCCTACGTGGGTGCGTGGATTGAAACTCTCACCTCTTGCAATACCTCTAAATCTGTAGATGTCGCACCCTACGTGGGTGCGTGGATTGAAACCCAATAAAAGACTTGTTCAGCAAATGGACACAAGGTCGCACCCTACGTGGGTGCGTGGATTGAAACATTTGTTTTCTTTACAAATTTTTTATGACATATTGGTCGCACCCTACGTGGGTGCGTGGATTGAAACTTCAAGTTCAGCGTTATATCGAGCTAACAAAGCCGTCGCACCCTACGTGGGTGCGTGGATTGAAACATTACGCATTTTGAAAGCATACCACAGGTATTCACGTCGCACCCTACGTGGGTGCGTGGATTGAAACTGAAAAGCAAGTATAGTATTAAAAGAATCCTCGTGTCGCACCCTACGTGGGTGCGTGGATTGAAACTTACTAGATAAGGAATGCTTTCATCAGGATGTCTTGTCGCACCCTACGTGGGTGCGTGGATTGAAACAACTGCTCATAGGGAAGCGACGTGACGGTGTGCGTCGCACCCTACGTGGGTGCGTGGATTGAAACTTGATGCCTATAAGTTGTATCTTAAAGCAAACTCAGTCGCACCCTACGTGGGTGCGTGGATTGAAACCTGCTCCTTGGTACTCAAGCTATCCTCGTTGTTGTCGCACCCTACGTGGGTGCGTGGATTGAAACCGCTCGTGCACGTCTCGTGATCCTCACGCTGTATGTCGCACCCTACGTGGGTGCGTGGATTGAAATTCGCTGACACCATCGAACTTTGTGGCGGCGGGATTTCGTAGGTTCTGGGGCTTTATATCGTCACTCACGAGTGTTAGTAATATTCAATACTATGCTGGTTCGTGCGAATAAATGTAAGTTTATGGTGAATATTCGTGCAAAAAAATGTAGATATGAAGAGAAATATTTTTGTGAAGATGCTCCTCAATATCATGTAGCCGTAGCAGGTTTGTTACTTGGCATTTCGCTTCATCGTGACACATCGTTCCCTGTAGGTAAGGTTGATATGATAAAGATGTATCCGATGACTTTCGACGAGTTTCAAGAAGTGCCCCACATCAATATGGTATGGGACTCTATACCCGCGCAACTTGCCAAAGAGAACAAGAAATTCATCTTTGGTGCATTGAAGAAAGGGGCAAGAGTTTCTGAGTTTGAAATTGCCATACAGTGGCTCTTGGATGCTGGACTCATATATCAGATCTATCGAATTACGACACCTTCAGTTCCATTGAAATTCTATGAAGAGATGTCCGTATTCAAACTGTTTGTACTTGACATTGGATTGATGGGGGCTATGGCTGATGCTCCGGCAGAAAGCGTCATTGTGGCTGACACTCTGTTTAAAGAATATAAAGGTGCTTTTACTGAGTTGTTTGTCCTGACGCAATTGATAACTGAGGACTTGCCTATATATTATTTTAGCAGCAATGATTCGAGGGTCGAAATCGACTTGATAGTGCAAAAGGGGGCTACGGTTGTTCCTATTGAGGTTAAGGCAGAAGAGAATGTGCATGCCAAATCATTGCGGACATTTATAGGCAAACATCCAGAACTTAAAGGCTTGCGTCTTTCAATGATGCCATACCAAGACCAGGAATGGATGGAAAACAGACCCTTGTATGCTGTTGGCAATTGGGTATAGACTGGAGTTTTGAAATTTGAGTTTTGAATTGTCGCCGTTGGCGATTTTGAGTTATTATATCTTGTGGAACGCCAGGCGTTCGTCGCCGTTGGCTACGTGTATGATTCCGCAGTAGTGGAAGCCGTGCTTTTCGAGCAGGTGTCGCATGATGGTGTTGTCGCAGAAGGTGTCGATGCGTATGTTGCTGCAGATGCCGAAGCTGTAGTTGAGTACGGCGGCGAAGGTGCCGTGAGTTTCGGGCAGACTTGTAACGCGGTGGACTACATAGTAAGGCTCGTCGTTGAGCCAAGCGCCGTTGTAGATTTTAGAGTAGGTAGGGTCGGGGCCTGGTTTCAGGGCGAACGATCCTACCGCTTTGCCTTCAGACATGAGGATGTAGCAGGTGTGGGATGTGATGTCGTCCATGATGATGTCTTCGCCGGGATAGCCGTCTTTCCATTGTCCGGTGTTACCGCTGTTGTGCATTATCTGGATAGCCGACTTCACGAGCTGCATGATGGTGGGGAGGTCGGCTTCGGTGGCGGGGCGTACTGTGAATTGTGGTTTTGTTGTCATATTGTTTGTGTGATTATTGATGAAGGATTGTTTTTCTGTCATTTCAGTTTGATTATGTCTTTCCATCGTGTCGTGGGGCAGGGGCTCTTGTGCTCGTGCCTTATGGCATCGGCAAACTTGCGGCTCTGAGGGTATTGCTGCGACGAGAGCAGCACGGTCTCGGTGCCGTCTACCTTGTTGATCTTGTCGACAGCGGCGTCAAGCTGCATCATGCGGCCCTGGCGTAGGGCGTCGAAGGTGAAGAGGTCGGGCTGTATGGCTGTGTCTGGCACCACGCCTATGAGCAATACTCCGGCTCGCTTGTAGTAGATGTCGGGGCGATAGATGCGGCGCAGGCAGGCGGTGGCTGCCTTGACGATGTCGATGGTGGACGACGACGGGGTGGCGAGGTTTTGCTCGGTCATGTTGGAGTATTGCTGCAGTTCTGGCCGGAAATGGTTGGAGTCGACAAACACGCCTACGATGCTGGCTGCCGACTGCTGCTTGCGCAGCTTCTCGGCGCAGCGTGCTGCAAAGTTGGCTATGTGGGTGCGCAGGGTTTCGAAGTCGTGCACCATGCCGTCGAAGCTGCGGCTTGTGCATATGCTCTTCTTGCGTGCCGGGAGGTCGTCGGGTATGCAGTCGATGGTGTTGAGTTCGGCCCACGTGCGCTCTATGACTATGTTGCGGAATGTGGAGTGTATCCATGTGGATGAATGGCTGGCAAAGTCGTGGGCGGTGTTGATGCCCATGCTGTTGAGGCGTGCGGCGTAGCGTCGGCCTATGCCCCACACCTCGTCGATGGGGTAGAGGCGCGATGCCTTGATGCGGCGCTCGTCTGTGTCGATGATGCAGCAGTGGTTGTAGCCGGGATGCTTCTTGGCAAAGTGTGACGCCATCTTGGCGAGGGTCTTTGTGGGGGCTATGCCTATGCTGAGGGGCATTCCTACCGACTGCAGCACTCGGTCGTGGAGCTGTGTGCCCCACTGCTTGAGCTGAGTGGGCGTGAAACCGTCGAGTATGGCGAACGCTTCGTCGATGGAGTAGCGGAAGCACATGGGTGACATGTCGCGTATGATGGCCATGACGCGTGCTGTCAGTTCGCCATACAGTTCGTAGTTGGACGAGAACGCTTCAATCCTGACATTGGGCAGCTGCTGAAGCAACTGATAGTAGGGTGTGCCTGCCTTGATGCCGAGCTGCTTGGCCTCCTTGCTGCGTGCCACGACGCAGCCGTCGTTGTTGGAGAGCACGACGACGGGCTTGCCTTCCAGGTCGGGCCGGAAGACACGCTCGCAACTGACGTAGCAGTTGTCGCAATCGCAGATGGCATACCATTTCATGTTTTCTTGTATTTATATGTTGTTATTGTCAGCGTCTCCATTGCTTGATGGTCCACACCACTACGCCCCACACGCGGAAGTTGTCGTCGGCATCGATGCGTATGGGTGAGTAGGCGGGGTTGGCGGGCAGCAGCTCGACGTAGCCCTCTGCCATGTGGCTGAGGTTGAGTCGCTTGATGGTGAATTCGCCATTGACGAAGGCTACTATCACGTCACCGTCGAGCGGCTGGAGCGAGCGGTCGATGACGGCAATGTCGCCGTCGCAGATGCCTGCCTCAATCATGGAGTCGCCCGACACGCGACCGTAGAATGTGGCTTCGGGATTCTTGATCATGTCGCGGTTGAAGTCGAGACTGTCGTGCAGATAGTCGTCGGCAGGACTGGGGAATCCGGCTTTTATGGTAGGGGCGAGTGCCAATGACAGCTGGCTGGCGAAGTCGCCCTTGAGTAGTTCTATCTTTTCCATGTAATGCAAAATTACATCATAATTGCTGTATAGAGGTGCTGTGGGTTGTTAAAAAAACTAACGGCGTTGGATTGCCGTAGTTTGAAATATAATGTTTATCTTTGCAGCATTACTGAAAATCGTAACTAAAAACAGAATTGCAAAGAAATGAAAACTCCACTTTATATTCTTTTAGCTTCAGCCCTGATGCTTGTGGGCTGTACTAATAATAAGAAAGCTGACAACAGCGCCCGGAAGCAGACTACTGAACAGAAGACTGATGCCGCTGCATCTGACGGAGGAGCGGTGACGCAGCTCTCGGCTGCCGACTTCCGCCTGAAGATTATGGACTATGAGGCGCATCAGACGGAATGGGTGTTTGAGGGCAAGCGCCCTGCTGTAATAGACTTCTACACCACGTGGTGCGGACCGTGCAAGATGATGGCTCCTATTGTAGAGGAGATGGCCAAGGCGTATGCCGGCAAGGTGGACTTCTATAAGGTGGACATCGACAAGGAGCAGGAACTGGCCCAGACGTTCGGCATTCAGAGCATACCTACATTCCTGTTCATCCCCGTCAAAGGCAAGCCCACAATGCAAATGGGGGCTATGCCCAAGGAGACGTTCGAGAAGATGGTGAAGGAAATCAGAAACTGACGCTCATACGGGCACAAAGCACGGCGAAGTCGCCATTGTCATTATTGATGTACTGGAATGATGGCTGCAGGGCGATTGTCTTGTTGAGCTGTCGGCGCCAGGTGAGTTCGACGGAGCACTCGGTGCCCTGATGGAAGCGGGCGTATTTGGCAGACAGTCCGCACTCGTTGCTGTTGTCGGCGTAGGCGCATCCTGCTTCGGCGTATCGGCGACAGCCATTGTCGTGGCATGTGTTCTCGGAATACTGTGCCATGCACGCTACGCTTCGGTCGGCTGCCGCCCATACTGTCTGCTCGCCATATATCCACCATGCACATGTGGTGTGGCTAAAGGATTCTTCGGCTGTAGCCATTTCGCCATCCTCATTGATGGGAAACTGACGGTTGTGGACAGCTGCTCCGGCAAAGAAATGTGAGCCTCCGTGCGAATATTCGAGTTGCGAGATGTTGAAGATGCCGTCTTTCTTAGGGCGCACGAGGAAGGGATTGTCATGGCGCTTCCATCCGTTGTAGCCTACGCCATTGTAGAGGCTGTTGCGGAATGTCCATGCGCCCCTTGTGATGTCAAAATAGAGGGTGAGTCCCGACAGAGGATAGTTGGCTATGGGATAGCTGGCGGCAATGGTGGGGAAGATGCCTTCTGAACCATTTAAGAAAAGCGACGTAACGTCGGACGTAAAGAAGTCTTCGTTGACATTGCGCACGCCCAAGAATACATGTCCCGACTTCCACTCGTGCATGAAGCCCAGCACGGCAATGGCGGCAAACATGTTGTCGGCCTCGATATTGGAGAATCCCTGCCAATCGTCAACGATGGTGTCGTCGGTCTTGGCTACGTGAAGCGTTGCCGCCTCTATAGAATTGTTGCCCTTGCCCAAGGGGAGGCTCATGTCGAGACGAAGCTGATTGACCCAATTGGTCTTCTGCTTCATGTTCCACTGCCATTCGGTAGTATATACGCCGCTGATGCTCTGTGCGCTTGACTGGCAGACATTGATGCTACATAATAATAAGATGATAAATAATATTCTATTCATAATGTTATCTTGTTATTGTATAAATCTTGTTGTAGTTCAGTTTTTGGGAACTGCAAAAGTACGACTTTTTTCACACTTAGAAGAAGTACTTTGCCTTTATAATCTATTAAAATAGGCAAAAATGGCATTTTTAGACGCTATATGTGCTGTAAAGTCATAAAAAAATAGTAATTTTACACTTTGAAAGCAACTGCTGTAAATCGCTTAGAAGCAAAATAAACGGCAAAATAGACGATTTTGTGTGTTTTGAGGCTTGTCGAAAGGAGCGTGCAGCGTGCTTCAGGATGAGACTGTAAAAACAATATAATATAAAATGGACGAAAATCAGACATTTGATCAGGACAGGATTCTGAAGATTAACATCGAGGAGGAGATGAAATCCTCGTACATCGACTATAGTATGTCGGTGATTGTTGCTCGTGCCCTGCCTGATGTACGCGACGGATTCAAGCCCGTGCATCGCCGCATTCTATACGGAATGCTTGGCATCGGAAACACAAGCTCTAACCCGTACAAGAAATGTGCCCGCGTAGTAGGTGAGGTGCTGGGTAAGTATCACCCGCACGGCGACTCTTCGGTTTACGGTGCACTGGTGCGTATGGGTCAGGACTGGAATATGCGATACATGCTTGTAGACGGTCAGGGTAACTTCGGCTCGGTGGACGGCGACTCGCCGGCTGCCATGCGTTATACGGAGTGCCGACTCTCGAAGATGGGCGAGCACATCATGGACGACCTTGAGAAGGACACCGTAGACATGACGCCTAACTTTGACGACACCCTTCTGGAGCCGTCAGTAATGCCTACAAAGATTCCTAACCTACTGGTGAACGGCGGTAACGGTATTGCTGTGGGTATGGCTACGAACATTCCGACACACAACCTCGGCGAGGTGATTGACGGCTGCTGCGCATATATCGACAATCCGGACATTGACGTTGACGGACTGATGGAGTATATCAAGGCTCCGGACTTCCCTACGGGTGCTTATATCTACGGTCTGACTGGTGTGAAGCAGGCTTACGAGACTGGACGCGGACGCATCATGATGCGCGCCAAGTCGGAAATCGAAAGCGGCGACTCGCACGACAAAATTGTCATCACTGAGATTCCTTACGGCGTAAACAAGGCCGACCTCGTGGCTGGCATTGCCGACCTAGTGAAGGAGGGTAAGATTACCGGCATATCGAACGTTAACGACGAGTCGGGCCGCCAGGGTATGCGTATCGTAGTAGACGTGAAGCGCGACGCCAATGCCAATGTAATCCTCAACAAGCTGTATAAGATGACTGCAATGCAGTCGTCGTTCTCGGTGAACTGCATCGCTCTGGTGAAGGGACGCCCACGTCTGTTGACGCTGAAGGAGTGTGTGAAGTACTTCGTAGAGCATCGTCACGACGTGACTATACGCCGCACAAAGTTCGACCTGAAGAAGGCGCAGGAGCGTGCCCACATTCTCGAAGGACTCATCATCGCTTGCGACAACATCGACGAGGTGGTGCACATCATACGCGCTTCGAAGACTCCGAGCGACGCTCAGCGCAACTTGGAGAAGCGATTCGACCTGGACGAAATACAGTCGAAGGCTATCGTAGACATGCGACTCTCGCAGTTGACTGGATTGCGTATGGATCAGCTGCATGCTGAGTTTGAGGAACTGGAGCGTCAGATTGCTTATCTGCAGTCGATACTCGACGACCCCGAATTGTGCAAGAAGGTGATGAAGGACGAGCTGAACGAGGTGAAGGAGAAGTATGGCGACGAGCGTCGTACTGAAATCAAGCCTTTCGAACATGAGTTCAACGCTGAGGACTTCTATCCTAACGACCCGGTGGTTATCACTGTGAGCCACATGGGATACATCAAGCGCACTCCGCTGAGCGAGTTCCGCGAGCAGGCTCGTGGTGGTGTAGGCTCGAAGGGTGCACGTACACGCGAGCAGGACTTCACCGAATATATATATCCTGCCACAATGCACCAGACCATGCTGTTCTTCACACGCAAGGGTCGCTGCTACTGGCTCAAGTGCTACGAGATACCTGAGGGTGACAAGAACTTCAAGGGTCGCGCCATTCAGAACATGCTCAACATCGAGCCGGACGACTCGGTAAATGCAATGCTGCGTCTGCGCGGACTGAACGACGAGGAGTTTGTAAATTCGCACTACGTTGTGTTTGCCACCAAGAACGGTACCATCAAGAAGACTTGTCTGGAGGCTTACTCACGTCCACGTACCAATGGTGTGAACGCCATTAACATCGTAGAGGGTGACGAGGTGGTAGACGTTCGTCTGACCAACGGCAAGAACGAGATTATCCTTGCCAACCGCAACGGTCGTGCCGTACGCTTCGACGAGAATACAGTACGCGCTATGGGACGTGTTTCGACTGGTGTACGCGGTATGCAGCTCGACGGCGACGACGACCAGGTAGTGGGCATGATTATCGTAAACGATGCCGAGACTGAGACCGTAATGGTGGTATCGGAGAATGGTTACGGCAAGCGTTCGCAGGTAGCCGACTATCGCATCACCAACCGCGGTGGTTTGGGTATCCGCAACTACAACAACGGCGGCGTGGCCGGCATCAAGATCGTGGACGATACAGACGACCTGATTTTGATCAGCCAGAACGGAATCCTCATCCGCATCCATGCAGCTGACATCAACACTCAGAGCCGCTACGGCAGCGGTGTCCGCGTCATGCGCCTGGTCGAGGACGACAAGGTGGCCGTGGTCGCCCGCGTGGACCGCGACAACGACGCCGAGACCGCAAAAATCGAGGATACCGGCGAGACCGACCCGACCCCCGAGGAGCTGGCGGCCATCGAGGCCGAGGAGCTGGCGCAGGAGGCCGCGGAGGACGCAGCCCCCGAGAACGAGACCGAAGAATAAACCAATACAGGGGAGAGGCCGCGGGTCGGCCTCTCCTTTTTGGTGGATTTGTAGGGAGCGGTCTTGACCGCTCCGGGAAGTTTGCCATGCCTTTCACGGGCACGGAGGGGTCAAGACCCCTCCCTACAAGCATTTGAAATTTTTTCGCCGAAGCCTTTTTTATAAAAAAGGCTGGAAAAACACCGCGTATTCATGGTATTCTAAAGTATTCCCATAAAAAAAGGAGCACCCACATGGAACTGCATACAACCATCTGCGCGCTGGCGACCCCACCGGGCGAGGGCGGCATTGCCACCGTCCGCGTGTCCGGGCCGGACGCCTACGGCATCGTCGGCAAAATCTTTGCGCCGGTGCGGCAGGGGAAAAGCGTGGCCGACGCGAAGGGCTACACCGCCATGCTGGGCCACTACCTGCTGCACGGGGCCGAGATGGACGAGTGTGTGGCGCTGTTTTTCCGGGCGCCGCACTCCTACACCGGCGAGGAAGTCATCGAGCTGTCGGTACACGGTGGCACGGCGATGGCAGACGGCCTGCAGGAGGCGCTGATCACGGCAGGCTGTGTACCGGCCGGGCCGGGGGAGTTTACCCGCCGCGCA
>ENA-ORPK01001396-ORPK01001396.1-human-gut-metagenome-genome-assembly--contig:-NODE-1396-length-19197-cov-3.783356_pt1 | contig 19197 bp, 29 predicted proteins | sample MGYA00242139_ERZ509068 | MGnify/ENA primary metagenome ERZ509068 (study PRJEB26280, sample SAMEA2338687) | human gut metagenome | biome: human gut; feature: human-associated habitat; material: faeces... | reverse complement strand
ATTCTTTATTTTTTACTTTTGTAGTATCATCTTTTTTATCATCAGAATCATTAGGAGGTTTAGAAGATCCATCTGGATCTACACTAAAATCAGGATCTAGCTAATTTTGTTTGTCTCTCTAAGTACCTCTATACCAAGAATCAGGAACACCAAACCCAGGATCTAAATCAGGAGTATTGGGTTTATCAGGATAACCTATTGGCTCGTCATCAGAAGAACTGTTATCATCTGAAGTATCTTCTTCATCTTTTTTAGGATAAACTCCAAAAGCCAAATGGGTAAAATCAATAATATCAGTTAAATCTTCAAGATATATAAAATCAATAATCTCTCTATTTAATAATACTACTTTATAATATCTTATCTAGTCAGAAAAAATAATCTTATAATATAAGATAAACTGATCACCATTGTAAAAAGAATAATTCTATAAAATATTATCCATCATATCTTTCTTAATTGCTGTTTCTATTGAGCTATCAGTAATTTCACTGTGATTTTCAGTATAAATTATTTCAATAGCTTTTTGTTCAGGAGTCTAGTTATAATTATTTTTTTCATATTCAAATAAATAATAAGCATGATCTCCATTGCCTCTGGTGATATCCCACATATACTAATTAGCTAAATTAATTTGTGGTTTTTCATCAATAGCTAAATGATATTGAATCGTTTTAGTGACCCCATTAGCATTTGTTTTATCACCCCAAACAATAAAATCATTTTTTATATTTTCATATTTAGGGCTATTATAATAAGATAAAGCATCTTTAGCATCAATAAAAGTATAATAATACTTACTATCAGAAAAAGCTTTAATATAATAATTATCATTAATCTAAGTAATTGGAGTATAATAATAATTTAAATAATTCTTTTTCTGCTAAAATACAAAATGACCATCTAAATCGTAAAAATATTCATAATTGCCTAAAGATTCAATAATTTTATCAAGAACAGAAGTTACTGTATCTCCTGCAGAAAAGACTAATTCTCCGGGATAAGTAAAATCTGTTTCTTGATATCCGACATCTTGTCCATAAATAAATTTATGCTATAAAAAATTTTCATCTTCGGGTGCATTTTCACTAATTACAAAACTTTTATAGTCTTTTGAAAACCATATAGGATTTTGGCCTACATATTTTGTACTAAGTTTAGCTGTCATGTCTACATCATTAATTATAACATTCTATTCTGGCTCTTTGCCAAAATGCGTTACACATTCTTTAATAATAGTAAATATAGGTATTTGTTCTATAGAAATATCTCCATTATCATCTTCATACTATGTTTCATGGAAAGTAACAGCTGAAGGTAATGTACCTCCGCAAGTTCCATCAAGCATGCACATTTTATCTTTGCCTGAAATAGAAATATTTGCTGAAGAAGCAGTAGTAGAGGTAGTGGCTTGATTAATTACATAAGTACCAAGAGGGAACCAGATAATATCTCCATAATTTTTATAATCTTCAAATGGATTTTCAAGCCCTACTTCTATCTTTACTTTTTTATTTATTGAAATTATATTTTCAATATTATTAATATCATTTTCATTTTCTATTCCACTTACTGTTAAGCTTATTGTGCGACGTAATGCCGCTTGCCCGTTAACAGTAATAGATCCAGCCGTAGCTATTCCCTAAATTTCACGCAAAGGTTTTTCATCTACAAATGATAATACAGTAATTTTGGCGTAATGGTTTTTTATACGCATCTCATCTAACATAGATAAGAATTTTGAATCAGTCAAATATTCTCTCATATTATTTACTCCTCATTTGTATTAATATATCCTTTTAGCTCTAAGGAAGAAACAGCTTTATAATTAATAATAGCATAAGAAGGACGAGCAAACTCTAATGATTTAATTGTGCTTTTTAAAGGATTTAATACTATTTTATTTGTTGGTCCAACTCGAATATGGTTACCCTCGTTGGCTGGAGAAAGAGAACCAGTGCTACTATCAATTTCATTATTTCTGCCAAATACAATATCTGTATTGGCATCAGCTTCAATTTCAAGACTTTCAATACCATTAAAATTATAAACTACCAATTGATTTGAACCATTCATCCAAGCATCAGTCTAGTCATTTAAAACTAATCCAGATAACGGACGATATTCTTCTAATAATTCAGTTCCTTCAATTAACAAATCTTCAATAGAATTTGTGTCGTCATCTATTTTATCTAAAAACTCATTTATTTTATTATATAAAATTTCAAAAGAAGAATTTATTTTTTCTCCACTATAATCATTTAAAATAGAAGTATGTATCTTTTCTTTCAATACTTCCATAATATTTCGAGTAGAATATAAACTATAATTATAATTTTCATTAACTATATTACTATCATCATTTCTAAAAAACTAATGATTATCTAATATATCTTTAGTATCAGTAAATACTCCTCCTATTTGCCCCCATTGAACAAATTCTCGTGTTGCTACTGTTACCATTTGTAAATAATCTTCTTCTTCTATTTCAGCTATATAATTAATTAAAATAGGTCGAGTAAATTTTAAATACATAGATTGTAAATTCATATCATCAATATGGTATATACGACTAGGCATCATCGAAATTTCTTTACCATTAATTATCATAGTTATTATATTAGTTTGATTTTTTTCATATTCTTTTAATAACTATTCACAACGTAATAATTCAACAGCATTTTCTAGCTATTCAATCATAGATAAACCATTTTGATGTTTTAAATACTCAATCCTATTTTTTAAACTTAACTTAGGATACTACTCAACCCAAATCGCGCGAACTTTCATTAGTGTATATTTTTTTTCTTCACTAATTTCAACTTCTTCCTATAATTTAATAGCTTCATAAATATTATCATATTTTTCATTAAATTTAGGATTAGAAATAATTTTTAAAGAATTTCCATTTACTTCTTTATCTAATTGACCATTAAATGTTCTAGCCACCTAACCAATAACTACTTTATTTTTAGTACTAGCATCTTGTATAGCTAATTTAGAATTATTAGATAAAGTAGTTAAAGGATTTATATTATATAATTTAATATTATCACAATTAAACTCTGCTACTTCATAAGCTGTAGAATTAAAATCATAAATCATTCTTCCTAAAGAAGCCTACGGAGTCCAAGAGACATTAGTTAAAGTGATAATATGGTTGCCCTCTGTGGCTGATTTAAATAATTTATATCCACCGTCATTAAGAAATTCTTCTACCCAATGACGATAAATACGCTCCATATAAATATTATTATTGGTCGGCGAAGTATTAAATACAGAAGCATCGATATTTGTATATTGACCTAATGTTAATTTATCATTGTAAGGTACTTGTAAATCTCGTGTAAAATTTTCTATATATTTATCTTTAGAAATAACTATATCACCATACCAACTGTGATAATAGCCACCCTTAGTATCATTACGCATCAAGAAAGAAGAATCTTCATCACTAAGTAAAGAAATTTTAGCACCTAACTAAAATTCAGCATAATGTGCAAGGCCATTTCGCAATATAATAGGATATTTAGAATTTAAACTATCCTATTTCTAAAATAGAGTAGTATGTTTATAACTATTTATTTTACAATCAAAATTTAAACGAATTTGAATACCATTATTATAAATATAACTATACTAAAAATTAGACCAGTGAGCTGGTGAAGTATCAATATCAGACGCTTCATATTTAGGAGCACTTCTAAGACCAGCTAAATTTTTCTTTTGTAAAGCATATTTATATTTAACTCCACTTTCAATAGTAAAATCTTCATATAATAATGTTAATTCATTATCATAATTAGATTCATTATACCAATCAAATTGAGCAATATCTTCCCATTGAGTGTAATTATCTTTTTCACAAGCCCTAGATAAAATAAAAGTTCCATCAAGAGGTTGATATTTTAAAATTACTTTATCGTATTCTATTTTTTCACCAGTAATAGTAGTATCAGTGGTATGTTCTGTTACTTTATAAGGATTATTTTTTATATAAATTTCTAAACTAGCATTCTCATCAGAACGGATATTATGACTAAAATTTTCAACTGCTTTTACTCTAGTATTACGAGATAAAATATGTTCTTTGGCATCTATACCAACAATGCCTGTTCTATAAACAATATCACCAGCTTGATAATTTATTCCATTCTCAATACAATCATCAAAGTATCCTCTAAGATAAGTAGGATTTTCACCTTCAATATTAAAATAACTCTTATAAGTTTCAAAGCTAACTTCATTTGTATTAAATAGTCTTTGCTAAATTGTAGTATCTCCAGTGTTATCCTTAATAATAAATACTAAAGATTCTAACTATTTTAAATAACTTTCAGTAATTGTAAAATTATAAAATTCAGAAGACTTCTAATAACCATTAGCAGTTATTACATCTAAAACGACAGAATAAGTTTTATGACCTAAATAGTCTAACTATCTATTAAAACTATATTCAACCAATCCTGTGTAATAATCTTGGCCGCCTCCATTAAACTATAGCCATCCGCTAGACAAATAAGGATCAAGAGTCGGCTAATTTAAACTATTATAAACTCCCTCATATAACCTAAAACGATATTTATCCATAGGTTCTTCAGCCGCACAATGATAACCGCCCTAAAATTTAGGGAATCTAGTTGTTTCTACATTTTCACTTTTAGTTAATATAAAACCAACATCAAGATTGGTTATTTCTTTATTATTTAAGATATTTACTATAGGTTCTTCTATTGCTTTAGTAATTATAACATTAGACCATTCTGAAAATCCATTTATTAATGTTTGCGTTTTTTTCCATTTAAAAAACGCAATTTTATTTTTTTCATAATCTAACTTACTATATCCAAATCGGATTTGTATTTTATAAAAAGTATTAGAAACCCAACCAATGGTATCTCCTAATTTTATATCAGAATTTTTTACAGTAACCGTATATATTCCATTAGTAGAGGTAGTAGGCTTTTCCATATAAATAATTCCATCATAATAAATATCTGTATTTACAACACTTTTATTATTTGACTATTGGCTAAATTTTATTGAAATATTTTTTACATCATCATAATTCAATGATTTAGGCAAAGAAAAATTTATATTTAAAGATTCCGCAGTAGCTAAATACGCTGGTATTGAACTATTTACAATTGGCGGATATACTCTATTTACATTTATTGTAGATGTTGCCATTTATTGACCTCCTTTAACTCTTATTTCTATTAATTTTTAAAAATTATATATTGTAAACATACTATTTTGGTCCAAATAAAAAAAAAGAATGATGGATAAAAATCCATCATTCTTCAACATACCAATTACGTATTTTGATATTCTTCTAAGGCGGAGGAACTATATTATTAGTTAATTCCTATCTAAACTCTATGTTAGAGGTTAATTCATTTAACAATCTTGCTATAGTTAAAATATTGCTTGGAGTTTTTTCATTTAAAGTTAAATTACCATCAATATCAATAGTTAATTTATCTCCTCCTAATTTAACTAATCCATCTGCTCGTAAAATATTAGTAGGAATATCATCATTATCATATTGATATAATCCAGATACATAACCGCTAGTATCTGTTTCATTTGTTAAAGATCGTACCTTTCGTATTGAAGGGTTTGTGGGTTCTACCGGATTAGTGATAGGAATTTTACGGCGTTTTTCCCAAGTATCTCCTATATAAGTTTTTCCACCCAAGTATTTTTTCTATTCATTTTCCTAAGATCTGGCTATCTAATCATATTTACCACCCTAATGAGAAAAACTAGGTTTCATAGGTTTAGTAAATTCTGGGTTTTCTTCATCTATTACTGTAATATTAGTACCGTCATCTTCTTCTTCTACATTGCTAACATTTCCATCTCGTTCTATTAACATTACTATTGGATAAATTAAATATCTTTTAGTACTGCTTTCCCATCTATTACCAGGAATAGCAATATAAATAGCACCCATTGGAGAGGTACTTACAGTGTCAGTTTCTTCAGCAAAATAAGCTCCTCCAAAAGTAGAAGTAGGAACTAATTTGTATTCTCCTGTTTTTTTCTTATTTTCTTCTAAAGGATATAAAAATAAATTAGAAGTCATAGAATAAGTCTAAGAATTAATAAGCTAAGTATCTCGTTTATTATAATAATATATAAATGAAATAGCTTTTAATGAATGATAACTTGCTGTGCCAGAACTATCATAAGTAATTCGATCAGGAATATTTATTTCTTTTATATTATTAATATCAATATTCTCACTAACCATTATAGGCTACCAATAATTTAATACTTTAGTTCCTTCAGTCTTTCCTTTAATACCAACAATAAGACTAAACTTAATAAAATACTATCCTTGCTTATCTTCAGTAAAATTATTTACTTTATATATAGTATCAGTTAATTTTTCACTAGAAACATGAATGTCAGTACGTTTTAAATTTAAATTATAACTGCCTAATACATTTCCTTCTTCATCTTTGTATTTAGTATCAGCAGTAATAATTTCTCCATCAAGCCGCAATTCAGCTTTAAAATAAATAGGGCTATAATTATCTCCAATTTTATTTAATGGTTTTTTAGAAACTTCATTTCCATTTTCATCACACTATTTAATTATAAATGTGTAATCTCTACCATTTAAATCATATTCACCCTATTTATTAAAATAAATAGTTTTATTAAAATAATATTCTTTATCAGTTAATGTAATAACTTTTAAAATTAATGTATTATTAGTATAATTAGCAATACGTTTTTGTCGGATATTAAAATGTACTGAATTATCTTTAGGATTAACCCATAATCTAGAAATCATTGAATTAGTTATTTTAGTAGTAGCATATTCAAATAACTAACCTCCATCAGGTGAATACCAAGTAACCGTTTTAATACCTACATTATCTTTATTAACTGTAATAGTAGGAGTAATAATCATTTCTGATTCTGACTGATCCACAGTAATACTATTATTTTTATCATACTAAAAAGTATCATTACCATTAAATATTACTCGTACTGGAATATCAGACTAATAATTAGTTAACTTATATTCACAAGGTACATATTTGCCGTCTTCTAATAAACTAACTGTATAAAACATTACAGTACCATAATCTAAATATTTAGATACATCAATAGAACTGACATTTTTATCTAAAGCAACGTATGAACCATCCATAAGATCAACATACCAATCTGCCGTTTCAGTTTTTTCACGTCCATCAACTATTTCTAATTTAACTTCTGTGTCACTTACATCATTACGAATTATTGTAAAACGTTCATTATAATATTTCACAACTCTTACATTTTTACTTAATGTAACTGAAGAATTATAAATTACTACTAATTTATACCTCATCTATTGATAAACATCTTTTCCAGAAACAGTTAATTCATTAAAATTAACTTTTGTTTTATCATTAATTAATTCCCATCCTGGGCCTGCAATTTTATCATATTTTTCATCACCAGATAAAACAGCAGGATTTTGTTTATACCAATAACAAACACAATTTTTTTTATCTAGTATATCTTTATTAGCATAATAAAATACACCCTTTAAAACAATAGAGTCTGTATCATATATTAATGATAAGCCTTGAGGAGCACTTATACCTACATAATACAAATCTTTTGTTGTATCTTGTAAATCTACAAAACAGAGTTTTATATTTTTACAAAAAATATTTGGATCTTCATTATAAGTTTGAATTAATTCATTTTTACTATTATATACTTTATCATAATCAATAAACCGTTCTTGGAAAAATGTAATTTTTCTTACACCAAGTAAATTAATTCCTTGAAAATTATAAATAGCATACTAAGGTGAAAATACTTCATAGTTATAAATACTACCTGAAAAATTAGTAATATCTAAACGACGAGTAAAAATAACTCCAGTATCTTTTTCTTCAAATTCTATCTTTAAACCATAATTACCAGCAACCATAGTGCCATAAAACTAAGTCCTAAAATTTGCGGAAATCATAATATTTGGATAGGTACTAATCAAACTGGTAAAAATAGAATTGTCCTCTAATTTTTCATTACTATAAATTACTTTTTCATAATAAGTATTGCCTTCTGGTGCATATGCTAAAATACCATATTCATTACCATCGCTATGAATTTCATTTACTTCAATAACCTATTGAGATAAATCTTCATACTCTTCTTCTGTATAAGAAGACGCTGACACTTTTCCTTCTATTGTTTTTTTCTATGTAAAATCTCCACCTGGAATTTTTACATAAACATTAGTTCCTTTAGAATAAGTATAATTAATTCCAATAGGCGCATAAGCTCTAAATTTACCTTTTTGGTATTCAACAAAATACTCACCAGTATCTGCATTATTAAGGCTTACAATTTCAGCAATTATAGTTTTATCAAAAGACAACTCGGCATCACGCGCTCGCGCTATATAATCAATAGTCTCTAATAATTCATTAGTAATCTATTTAGGCTATTTTACAACAGCTAAATATTCTTCTTTTCTATTATAAGCCATGTTAGCTCCTTTCTCTCCTCAAAATGAGGAGGAAATTAATCCTCCTCATTTAGATTTATTAGCACTTATGTATTGAGCAGCATTATTACTAAGATTAGACAATGCTTCTTCAATTTCATAATGATCAGTCACTCCTGGAAAATCAGCTTGGATAGTAACTTCTTGCTTAATTGGTTGAGTTTCATAAACAGGAGGAGTGGCTTTATCAATTAAATTACCTAATTTAGTCTATCCATAATTAACCATTGACTAAACTTGCTTATCAACCCAGTCATTCATATTACGGACAATATCAACTGCACGAAGTATATTAGAAGTATCCTTTTGGTTAAGAATTAATTCTTTAGGATGAACTTTAATAATTCTGCCATTGTCCGGTCCAAATCCTTGACCATTAGCCCAATTGCCTGTATAAGCGCCAGAGGCAGCACCATTGCCTAAGACTTTTTCTAACCATTGTTCATTTTTATTAGTTGTGATATCCTTTTTTTCTGCTTCAGACCAATAATCTGTAGAAGAACCATTCTTTAAAATCTATGAACCTTCCTACGCCATATCAGATAATTTTAAATTACGAATATCTTTTAAAGTATTGATATCATTAGTAGTCCAAGTGCGGCCACTTTCATCAGTATATGTACCGCCATTTTTACTTAAAGAAATAATTGCAGCGCTATAGTCAACTCCAATATCGTAAGCTGCTCCACCGCCAGATGAAGCAAAGTTGCCATCAATATATTGTTCATTCTTAGCTAATTCCTAATCAGTTCGTTTAGAATATTTCTATTCCCAATCAAGAACCATTCCAATAGACTAAGAAATGTATTGCATTAATACATTGACAAGCTCTTCAATTTCATCACATAACTTTTGGATATGTTCTTCAAGACTATCAAGAGTACCTCCCATATCAGTACCAAAGTTATCCCAAGAAGTACCAGCTACTCCCATTGCTGTTTCAACAACTTTTTGCCAATCCTTATAATTGGTTTGTAATTCACTAATCGTAGTATTAGAATTATTAACAAATTGCATATAAGCATCATTATAATCATACAAATCAGTCATTTGGCCATAAAGAGTATCATGGAATGTTAATCCACTATTTGTTACACCTTTATTTAATTCATCAAGTAAATATCTTTGTCTTTCAACATAGTATTCTTGTAATGATAATAACTAATTTGAATAATCGGCAGAATTTTTATCGAGATCTTGCAATGCTTCCTTAAAATCAATTTGATTCTAAATTAACTATTCACTTACATCATTAATATAATCTTTACTAAGTGATCCTAATTCATGGACAGCATCTTCATATTTCTATGTAGCATCTTCAATTTTTTCTTCATCTGCATCATAAGCATAAGTCCAGTTACCTGCGGCATCACGTACTAAGCGCATTGAAGTTTTTGAATTCTGCTGCTCCATAAGAGCGATCTCAGCAAGCTGTAGATCATATTTTTTCTATAAGTATTCAAGGTCATATTGGCTCATCTGGACGCCATCGGCCTGAAGATCGTGAATCTCTTGCTAAATGTCTCTAAGTTTTTGTTTAGCTAAAAGGTCATTAGCATCAGCTAGCTATAAATTTAGCTAACGATTTAATTTATTCAACTCATATAAACGGTCAGCATCATCAAGGTATTGCTCATTAATAGTTTTTGCTTTTTCATATTTATCTTGGAAATCTTCAAGAGTTTCAAATGGTGATAAAGCATTGCTTAATATATTAACTGCCATTTCAACACGCATTTCAAATAAATCCTGAGCTGCTTCAAGAGTTTCTTCCCAAGAAGCTAAAAATTCATCAGAAGCTTTTTCAGTTTCTTGCTTCAATACTTCAACTTGATTTTCCCAGAATTTTACAGAAGACGTATCTCCATCAGCCTAACGATCAGCAAGTGCCGCCTATGCTTCTTTAGTAGCCTTAGTCAAACCATCCATTTGACCTTTTAAGGATTTCATTTTACCTAACATTGTTTCTACTTTAGTAGCACCAATCTAAGTTTTTAATCCCATATCAAGCATTGAACGGCCAGACAAATCAATAATATTATTAAGATGATCAAGCATTGATGTATAAGTATCAAGACGTTCTATCTACTTATCAATTTCATCAAGTGCCAAATCTAAAACGTTCTAGACCAAATCTTCAATATCATTACGTAAGTCTAGAATAGCCTCATTAACATCAATTAAATCACTTTGATATTCAAGTATTTGCTCATCAAACATCTACTCATAACCTGGATATTTAGCTTTCGCGGCATTTAACTAATCAATACCCTAGCGTAATGTGGCGCCTTTGTCAAAGAGCTATAGCATTTCTTGCTCTTGGTAAGCAAATCCTTCAAGCATTGCTTCAATAGTTTGTTTATTACCATGAGCCTATTTAAGAAGTTTTTCTTGATAATAATTAAGACGTTTAATCTAAAAATCAATCTACTTAACTTTCCAGTCAATCTATTTTGTAATAGCTTCAAGTTCAAGTTCAGCAGCTTCTTTTTCTTTCTGAGCAATAAGAGCGACATTTTCATCAATATTCTATTGAATACCCATAGGGCCATCAAGACTATCTTTAATTTTAGTAAACCATTCATTTAGGTCTTCTTCGCTCATACCATCTTCAAGATTTTTTTGATATTGCGCCCAAACTTTACCCCATAATTCAGAAGCATTAGCAATTTCACCATCATCAGTAAGTTTTATTTCAAACTCTGGATGTTCTTTATTAAATTCTTCTACTTTAAGTTTTAATAATTTTTTCCAAGATTTAATCTAATCTTCAAGAATGTCTTGTTCTTCTTCTAATAATTTTATTTCTTCTTGAATATATTTAGCAGAATCTTCTGGATTAGCTCCCTCACGTAAAGCTTCAAGACGATCACGTTTCTTTTCTTTAGTTTTTAATAATTCATCTTGAATTTCTTTGCCAATATCATTAGCAGATTTAGTAGATTTACCTCCACCACCTCCACCACCTTTAGAACCACCACTTTCATATCTATAGGTTGGTTCTATATTAGCAGTACGACCTTCTCCATTAAAAGTTAATATATTATTTAAATCTTGGTTATTTGCAGCCCAATCAGCTACAGCTTGTAAATCTCCAGAAGTTAAAGCTTGAGCTAATTCTTGTAATTTTTCTAACCCATCTGTAGTGATAGATATCTAAGTACCTAAAATACTAGATAATAAACCTCCTGCTATTTTTGCATTTTCGGTAGTACCTTCTAATGCTCCAATTACTCCCATAATAGCTGCAACAGCTTGTCCACTATCTCCAGTTAAAACAATATTTCCCTAAGCATCTAATTCTATATCAGGAATAGCATTTTGAATAGTCTAAGCTGCTTCAGGACCAAACTATTGTGCAAATTGATCTAATTTACTCTAAGTTTCGTTAGTATCAATTTCAGCTTGGAATTTAATTGTATTAGCAGCACTCTAACGCTCTTCTAATGTTTCACCACTAAGCATTTTATCAATTTCATCTTGATATTTTTCAATGAAATCATCATCTACCTTGATATCAAGCATTTTATTGAGCTATTTTTTTACATTGCCTAGTTCTTCTTCATAGTCTTCGCCGGCTTTTTTTGCTTCTTTTAATTTATCATTATAATTTCCTAATTCTTTTGCCTATTCCTTATATTCTAAACCTTGACTATCTTTAATGAATTGATTAGTTATTTTATCCCATTCTTCAGTACCTTTAGTGACATTTTTTATTTCATCCTAATATTTATGTAATAATTCTAAACCTTCCTCTGACCCGGCTAATTTTCCACTAATAGCTTCAATTCCAGAATCTGATACAGATCCCTCTTCATCGCGGAACCCTTCCATCTAAGTCATTTCATTTATAGAGTCTGAACTATTATATAAATGAGAAGTGGTTATAACACCAGTATCAGTTTGTCCATTATAAACACTATTAATTCCCTTTACTATTGCATCAACAATTTCAGCCCGTCCCTAAGAAGTTATACTATTTAAATATTCATCAGAAAAATTATCCTAATCCCATCCAGTTATAGTAGCAGCATTTTCAATGCCTCCAATGCTGTCAATATAACTCTTTACATAAGAAGGACTTAAGTTATCCCATTCTCCTGAAATATACTTGTCACCATATTTTCCCCAACTATCTACTTTAGATTGTACCTAAGCCTAATTCTAATCATTAGCGCCATAAATTATTTCATTTTTTTCTTCCGCAGTTTGAATTTGTTGTTCATAAGCTTTATTTTTTTCTTCAGTAGTATAATCTCTAGTTTTAACATATTCGTCTGAACCAACTTGAGCATAATGCCCTTCAATATCATATCCGCCTAATGTTAATTTATCAATATCTTCCTAAGAAAAAATTGAACCAACATCTTTACCTAATAATTTGTATATATCTTCTAAAATATCTCGTAAATTAGTTAATTTATCTATCGGTAAATTATTAGCTGCTTCAGCCATTTGACTAGAAAATCTTTTCCAGGCTTCAGTATTATCATCAGTTAAAATACCTAAATCTTCTAAAGCTGATATAAAATTATCAATAGCTCCACTCTAAGTCCAATCAAAATCTCCAATTAAATCTAATAATTCTGGAGTTAAATCAGATCCGTATTTAGATATTATTTCTTTAAAGACAGCAATTCCTTCTTCTCCACTTACTCTAAAAACATCTACAAAAGTAGATTTTAATTTTTTTTGTACCTCTAAAGTAAATGAATTTAGATTTTCTGCTGTAGCCCATTTACCATAAAATGAATTAGCAATTTTCTCTGTTTCTTTTCCATAATTTATAATAGCTGTATTAAACTATTCAACAAATTCTTCTCCGGAATCAACTCCAACAGCCCCATAAATAGCTATTAGCTAATCATCTAATTCAGCTAACTATTCTTTAGTAGCTTTAGCATAATCAAATCCCATAGCAGCAGCTACACGCTCTTTTAAAGTATCCTCAGTTAATTCTCCTAAATTATCTATTTCTTCCTAAGTTAATTCAGTTAAATCCTTATTACCAATAAAACTGCTTAAACCTTTTCCTAAAGTTCCTCCAGATTCAATTTTCTACTTAGTTTCATCAGTGTATTGAATTTTTCCAAGATTAGTTAAAAAATTTGTAGCTGCCTAATTTAATTCAATTAAGAAATTACCCTAATCCACTTCATACTAAGCAACTGCCTAAATAACTTCTTCAAAAGAAACTTTCTAGTCTTGGCCATAAACAAAATATCTATCTTGTCCTTTACCTTTTACAGAATTTTGCTAATTTAGTCTATAATCACTATCATTTATATCAATACTCTATGATTTTAAATATACATCCCATAAATCTTTAACCTATTGGCTGTTACGAGCATTTTTACCATGAGTACCAATTTCTAGTCCATCATAAGTTATTGTTCCATTCCATTTGCCATCCCAAATGCTAGTTGCTTTTTTCATTTCAGATATTTTATCTTCAATAGCATTATTATAAGCTTCTGTGGTTAATTTAACTTCTTGAGAAGACATATTAGTCTTACCTAACTTCTATTGAACGACACTTTCTTGTTCCGCTTGCAAAGTAGCATCTGTATTTTCTTCTATAGTAGAAATCAAAGACTATAAAGTAGGATTAATTTCATTTATAAACTAAGTTAATTTTTCCTAATAGGCCTAACCTTCAATATTATTATATCCTTCTTTATTTAAATAAGAGTAAATATCCTTAAGAATTAAATCATCTGAATAACCTTTATAATTCTAGAAATTATTTCTAATATATTCTAAAGCATTAAAAGTTCTTTCATCTTTTTCAGGACGATAAGAACCTTCTAAATCATTAAAAGTAGCTCCATAAGACAAAGTTATATCATTAAAATTATTTTTCCAAGCTATAGCATTTTTAAGTTCATTACTATTCTAATTTTGTCTAGCTAAATTATAAGACTGAGATAAAATTTTATTATCATATTCAGATTGTAAACCCTTTAGCGCCGATTCATCAATCCAAATTTCTCCTGTATCTTTTTTACCCCAAGCGCCTTCAATATTTTTTAATTCTGGATAATTTTTTAATATTTCTATGGCTGTTTCATTAGTCTCTTGAAGTTTCTTTCGCCATTCTTCTGTTCCTATAGTACATTCATCTAAAGATTTTTTAATATTTTTATAATTATTAAAAACATTTTTTAATTCTTCAGCTTTAGATTTTGTTTTTTCTAATTGTTTTTCAAAATTTGCAGCAGCCTCTTCAGAACGAGCTAACTAAGATTCTAAAGTTTTAGTTTTTGCTACTTCATTTAAATGGACTATAACTACAATAATTGCAGCTATTGCAGCAGCGATGGCTATATAAATGCCTAAAGATCCAGCTACAGCTTTAATACCAGCCTTTAAAGCTGCGGTACCAGCAGCCTATTCAGCCATAGCTTGAGTTAATCCATTAGCTCCAGCTTTAGCTCCTTCCAGGCTAGTATTATAAGCATCAGTCATAGCTTTTAGAGCTTTAAACCTTAAACCAGAAGTATTGCTAGCTGCACTTAATTTCTATAATTCAGCACCTAAATTTGCCTCTTTAATTTCATTTAACCCAGTAACTAACTATAAAATATTGGTTCCAATTAATCCTTTACTACTATTAATACTCTATATACTTTTTTGTAAATTAGTAAAACCATTTATAATAGAAGGAATCGCTATAGATAGCGATGTAGTCATCTAAAATACTTTTTCACCAAAGGTTAAATCTTCGTTATTTAAAGCCTATATAGCACCATGGATACTGTTAATACCAATAGCAAACTAAGAAATTCCCTACGCGCCCGAAACCAATCCCTAAGAAAAAGTCATAACGGCTCCTTGGCTTTTTGCCAAAGTTTTCTCGAAATCATTTATTGAGTCTGTATATTTTTTATTGGCATTATTACTTTGTATTACAGCTTCTTTTTCTTTTACATACCCATTTAAACATTGACGTAATGCTTCAATCTATTTTCTAGTTGCTCCATCGGCACTAGCTTTATTGTTTACATATTTATCTAAAACTACATTAACATCTTTTAAATTATTTATTTCTTCTATAATCTAATTTCTATATCGAGACTAAATATTACTTGGCTTATTAGAAGCTCCTTTAGCTTTATTTAATAACTGATTTAATTTGTCAAATCTCTAATCAGTATTTAATCCTTTAATATTATCAAATTTAGCCAAAAAATTCTAATAAGAATCACTATTATCAAATTTCTAAGAATTTAACTATTTTAAAACCTTATTATTATAAAAACTATCAATTAATTTTTGTCCAGCTTTATAATTTTTATCAAAATATTTTACGCCAGTTTCTCCACCAAAATTTTCATTAGTAGTAAGAAAAATCTAATTTCTTGCATCTCGTAAATTATTCTAAGTCTACTGCTGCTAGACTTCAATACTTCTTTTAGCCTATACAGCGATATCTCCATAAACCTAAGAAATTTTTAGTAAAGTCTAAAGTCTTAATTTATCTGTTTCATTTAATTGGCTATTAGCTATCTATAAATCATAAGATGCCTAAGCTGCATTAATCATTGTAGTAGTTTCTAATGTGACAGAACCCTAATCTGATAATTCCATTTTAGATTCAGGCGAGAAAGATTGTAATGTCTAAATCATCGCTTTTTTCATAACCGCAGCCTGATTTTCAGCAGCTCCGCTATCAATAAACAAATTAGAAGCCATACGTTGCATGTTATTTACAATATCAGGACCGAAACTCTTTAACATTAAAGTAGAAATGACACTTAATACGCCAGGTAATCCACCTAATGAATCAATTAATTTACTTGTAATATTTAATGTATCACTTAATGTATCAGGATGCCCTTTTCCCTTTCTTTCAACAATTTCATAATTATCACGACCCAATTCAGGTTTAAGTACTAAAGTTATATTTTTTCTCATTTAATTATTCTCCTCCTATAAATTTTTCTAAACAAGCATATGCTTCGTCGTCCGTTTTTTGAATTAATGGATGCTTATAAAAATACATGCTAGGTTCTACAATTGTTCCAGATAATTTTCTATCTAATGCCAACTTACAACAACGTATTGCATCAATCACTACTCCAGCAGAATTTGGAGAGTCTTCAACACTTAATTGTGCATCTAAAGTTATAGGTACATCTCCAAAAATTCTTCCTTCGATTCTTATAAAACATTTCTTATTATCATTTTGCCAAGAAACATAATCACTAGGGCCAACATGTATATTATTATTTGAAAGTTTTTCTCTCATAATTGAACGAACAGCTTCAGTTTTTGAAATCTTTTTTGATTCAAGCCGATTTCTATTTAGCATATTTAAAAAATCCATGTTGCCACCGGTATTTAACTGATAAGTTCTATCTATTATACCACCACGTTTTTCAAATAATTCGGTTAAAACTCGATGCACAATAGTAGCACCGAATTGGGATTTAATATCATCTCCCAATATAGGTAATCCGGCATTTCTAAATTTTTTATTCCAAACATCATCACTTGCGATAAAAACAGGAATATTATTTATAAATCCGGTTTTTGCATCAAGAGCACATTCTGCGTAAAACTTAGAAGCATCTGAAGAACCAACGGGTAAATAGTTGATTAAAATATCTGCTTTAGATTTTTTAATTATATCAACAATACTTTCTTTAGTAACATCATTATCATTCACAGGAGAAAAAAATTTATCATTTAATTTATTAGTAGTATGTAAAGAAACACCATCTAATATTTTCCCTTTTGAAACTATGACACTATTACAACCATCAAAATTATTTTGAAATACTTTTGTACAATTTGGTTGTTCAAAAATTGCATCATAAATATTCTTGCCAACTTTTCGTTCATCAACATCAAAAGCACAAACAACTTCAATATCATCCGGCGTATAACCTCCTATACTCCAATGCATTAATCCCACACTTTTTTCATCTTTATTTTTATAGTATTGTAATCCCTGTATAAGGGAACTAGCACAATTTCCAACACCAATAATTCCTATTTTAATTTTTTTCATTCTAAATAATCCTTTCTTAATGTAACTTTTTGTTATTTTTTACCACGTCAAATCATTCGTCATCCAGAATCACCTCCAAATTCTTTAATTCTTTTTCTTGCATAGCTAGTCTTAGCTATATCAGCCCATTCTTTTCTAGGCCCATATGACAAAATATCTGTTACAATTCTAACTCTATCTTTATTCTTAAGTACATAATCTACTGAAACACACTCATCATTAACAAATGCACATACCATAGTGTTTCCTATATCAGTATGAATTTTATATGCAAAATCAATCGGTGTAGAACCTTTAGGTAATTCTATTATATCTCCTTTTGGTGTATAAACATATACTTTATCAGAAAATAATTCTTGTTTAACCCTAGTTACAAATTCTTGATTGTCCCCAAACATTGAATTAATTTCCACTAATGATTTAAAAAACTGATATTTACTTTTTAAATCATCTTGCATTCTATCTCTGATGTTTCCTTTTTTAATATCCCAATAAGCTGTAAGTCCAAAAGAATCTACTTTATCCATATCAAAAGTTCTTATCTGTGTTTGGACTAATCTATCTTCTGGACCAAACACAGTTGTATGTAAACTTTGATACATATTTGTCTTTGGATTACAAATAAAATCTTTAAATTTATCATTTATTGGATGATACTTACTATGAATTAGACCTAAAACTTTATAACATTCATCAACTTCTTCTACCATAATTTTTAAGGCTAATAAATCATGAATATCACACAACTTTTGCCCTGCAGCTATTTTTTTATAAATACCATAAATATTTTTTGTCCTAACCTTTATCTCATTAGGTACTTCTTTACTTTCTAATAATTCTTTAATTTTTAAAAGCATTTCCTGTAAACAAGCTTTATTATCTTCTTCAATTTTTTCTTTTTGGTCTGCTATTCTTTTATAATTATCAGGCATCAAATATTGAAGTGATAAATCCTCCAACTCAGATTTTATTCTATAAGCTCCGATATAATAAGCCAAAGGAACAAATATATCCATAGTTTCTAAAGAATTTTCTTTTTGTTTAAATTCTGATTTAAATCCTAATGTCCTCATATTATGAAGTCTATCAGCAAGCTTAATGATAATAATTCTTACATCTTCAGTTATACCAGTAATTATTTTTCTTGTATTAGCATTATTTTGATCTTGCTTAGAAGAAAAATTCATTTTAGAAATTTTTGTAACTCCATCAACTAATGTTGCAACTGTTTGATTAAAATCATGTGATATATCTTCTTTTGTAACATGAGTATCTTCAAGAGTATCATGAAGAAGTCCAGCACACACCGTATCAATATCAGCATGCATTTCTGCTAAAATATAAGCAACATTTAATGGATGAATTATATAAGGTTCTCCACTTTGCCTATATTGACCTTCATGCAAAACTTTTGCATAATCATAAGCTTTTTTCACAACATCAATTTTTGTTGGTTCATATTCACTAACTTTTGCAATTAATGACTCTAATGTAATATTCAAAATTTCACCTCCATATATACAAAAAAATCGGTGTCAAAAACGCACTTGTTTTTAATCACCGATTTTTTCATCATTTTTTATCATAGAAAAACAGCATGAGCAATAAACACAGCAATAGTGTTTTTTTATTTTAATATCTAAACTTCTTTTTA
>ENA-ORPK01001384-ORPK01001384.1-human-gut-metagenome-genome-assembly--contig:-NODE-1384-length-19263-cov-10.952780_pt1 | contig 19263 bp, 10 predicted proteins | sample MGYA00242139_ERZ509068 | MGnify/ENA primary metagenome ERZ509068 (study PRJEB26280, sample SAMEA2338687) | human gut metagenome | biome: human gut; feature: human-associated habitat; material: faeces... | reverse complement strand
TAGGGCCATTAAGTCGGACAGAGCAAAAGTCGTTATGACCGCAGGCTGTATTTCGGAAACTGTTGACATAACGACTTATATTTTTGATACTAGGGAGAGATAGCCAACTCGGCAAATCAGAATTTATAATGGCAATGTATATAGCAGGCCTGTAAAAAATAATTCAGCTTGATAATTTGGAGGGGGGAATTTACAATATAGATAATGTATATTTTGGATAAATATGGATGGTGATAGAATGCAGGCTTTATTAAAGGCTATGCTGAAGGATAAGGCTATAAAGGAAATAGCTGATAGATATGGGGCGAAGAAGGCCAGGACTCTGGCTTATGGCTTGGCAGGCACCCAAAAGCATGCTGCTGTGGCAGCTTGTTTTTCTTTGGCTGGTCCTTTGGCCATTATTGTCAGTGATCAGCAGGAGCTGAATCAGTGGAAGGACGATTTGGGCTGTTTGCTGCCAGAGACAGAGGTACTGGAACTGCCAGTGCTGGATATGGCAGAATTCAATGCCGCAGCCAAGGGGATACATCGCTTAGCTCGCCGTATGGATGTTTTGGGGCGACTACTGCAGGGAGAGCAGTGTATAGTTTTGGCCACTGTTGAGGCAGCCATGCAGAAAGGCATAGGCACCAGAGAATATAGGGAGCTGAGTCTCAGCCTCCATACAGGAGAAATTCTAGAACGGGAGGAGCTGTTGAAGCAGCTGGTCAAGCTTGGCTATGAGCGCAATGATCAGGTAGAAATGGCTGGGGATTTCAGTGTGCGAGGCGGCATAGTAGATGTTTTCCCCCTCAACAGCCCTCACCCTTATCGGATAGAATTTTTTGATAACGAAATAGAATCCATTAGGCAGTTCAACATTGCTACTCAGCGGTCTATGGGACAGCTGGAGGCGGTGGAGATACTGCCTTTTGGCGGTGTTGCCGACAAGCAAAAAAAATATTGCTTTGGGGATTTTTTGCCTGAAAATGGACGGGTAATTATAGATGAGCCTTTGAAATCCAGAGAAGAAAGCATCAAGCTGTTAAAGGAAAATCCTGATATTAAAACCAGAATGTTTTCTTGGGATGAGCTGGTGGAGAACCTGCAAGGGCGTAATATGCTGCTGTTATCCTTGATTTTGTCAGATTTGCATGGCATAAAGCCAGATAAAATCATTAGTGTTCAGATTCAGGGTATTACCTCCTATCAGAAGCAAATGAATATTTTGTTGTCGGAAACAGGAGATTGGCTGGCTGAGGGGCGCTCTATCCTTATGGTACTGGGGGATAAGGCCAAAGCTCAGGCTATGCGAGAGCAGCTGGCTCGTAATAGGCTGGCCTCTGTGGAAGCCAATGGGGAAGAGCCTTTAAAGAATGGACGGGTAAACATTATTCAGGGAGCGCTGCTGAATGGCTTTGAGCTATCTGGTGCCAACCTGGTAGTAATTACGGAAAAGGATATATTTGGCCGTCAGAAAAAACGCTTAAATCGAGTAAGCAGTGAGGAACGCATTAGTCATTTCCGGGAAATCAATGTGGGAGACTATGTGGTTCACAACCAGCATGGTATTGGCAAATATCTTGGCGTGAAAACTATGGAAATTGAGGGGATTCGCCGAGATTATTTGCGTATTCAATATGGCGGAGATGATCAGCTGTATGTGCCTACGGATCAGGTAGGAATGCTGCAAAAATATATTGGCGCAGAGGGGGAGATTCCTCGTCTTCACAAGATGGGCAGCACTGTCTGGGCCAAAACCAAGGCCAAAGCCAAGGCGGCAGCAGAAGACATAGCCCAGGAATTGATTCAGCTTTATGCCAAAAGAAAAAAATCCCAGGGGTTTGCCTGCGGGCCAGATACTGTATGGCAGCAGGAATTTGAGGATGCCTTTCCCTTTGAGGAAACTCCGGATCAGCTGAGAGCCATCAGGGAAATCAAAAAAGATATGGAAAAGCCTCAGCCTATGGATAGATTGCTTTGCGGTGATGTGGGCTTTGGCAAAACCGAAGTAGCTATACGAGCAGCCTTCAAGGCAGTTATGGCCGGCAAGCAGGTAGCGGTGTTGGTGCCTACAACGGTTTTAGCGCAGCAGCACTATCAGACCTTTGAGGAACGACTGAGAAATTTTGGCCCTCATGTGGATGTCATTAACAGATTCCGCAGTCTCAAGGAGCAAAGGGCCACCTTGAAGGATACAGCTGAGGGACAAGTAGATATTCTTATTGGTACCCACGCTATTCTGAATCAGAAAAAAGTACAGTTTAAAAATCTCGGTTTGCTGATAGTGGACGAGGAGCAGCGTTTTGGTGTCAAGCAAAAGGAAAAAATTAAGAGCATGGCCTTGGGCATTGATGTACTTACCCTTAGTGCTACCCCTATCCCTCGGACTCTCCATATGTCCTTGGCAGGGGCCAGGGATATGAGTATTATTGGTTCCCCACCCCAGGAAAGATTTCCTGTACAGACCTATGTGGTGGAAAACAGTAATGCCATTATTCGCAATGCGGTTCGTCGCGAACTAAAGCGAGGGGGGCAGGTTTATTTTGTCTATAATCGAGTAGAATCCATTGAAGAAATGCGATTGAAGCTGGAGGAGATTGTGCCAGATGCGCTGATTCAGGTGGCACATGGTCAGATGCCAGAGGCTCAGCTGGAAAGGGCTATGGTGGAGTTCTATGAAGGCAAATACGATATTCTATTGGCCACCAGTATTATTGAAAGCGGCTTGGATATTGCCAATGCCAATACCATTATTGTCTATGATGCTGACCGCTTTGGCCTGGCGCAGTTATACCAGATGCGGGGACGGGTAGGACGGTCCAACCATATAGCCTATGCTTATTTGCTGTATCGTCAGAACAAGGTTCTCAGCGAGGTGGCAGAAAAGCGTTTGCAGGCTATCAAGGAATTTGCGGAGTTGGGAGCAGGCTTCAAAATTGCCATGCGGGATCTGGAAATCCGTGGCGCAGGCAATCTGCTAGGCTCTCAGCAGCATGGACATATTGCCAGTGTAGGTTTTGAAATGTATTGTCGCCTTTTGGATGAGGCTATGCAGCAGCTAAAAACTGGCAAGCCAGTAGAGGTTATTCCAGATCCTTTGATAGAGCTGCAGGTAGAGGCATATCTGGACAATGATTATATTGGGGATGCCATGCACAAGATTGAAATTTATCAGCGGATTGCTGCCGTACAGAATAATCAGCAGTTAGAGGAGATTGCTGGAGAGCTGGCAGACCGCTTTGGTCAGCCACCACAGCCAGTAAAGAATCTGTTAACAGTAGCCAGGATTCGCAATTATGCCAGAGATATGGGGATAGAAAAAATCCTTCAAGCTCCTTTGTTCTTGGAGATTCATTTTCGAGATACCCCTCATATTCGCCCAGAGGGGATGGTGGAGCTGTCAGGTTGGTTAAAATCCTATCTTAAGGTTATCCAGGATAGAAATCTTATTCGTATTTCTGTCAAGGCCTTGGCCAAGCAACGGGTTCAGGATTTTGTTCTGCGGCTGGTTCAAACTTTGGCAGGTTAAAAATAGCAAAAAAATAGACTGCTTATTTGAGGTATCTGTATCGACCTCCATAAGCAGTCTATTTTATTAAAGTTTAAATTTGCTGGTGCTATCCTGCAATTCTACAGCCATTTGAGCCAGAGCATTGGAGGAAGAAGCAATTTCCTCAGAGGAAGCGGATTGTTCCTGAGCTGCAGCAGAAATAGTCTGGGTATGTGCGGCAGTTTCCCGGCTTACCTCGTCAATGGAATCCACAGCTCCTACAATCTTGGTAGCTCCATTGGTAATTCGCTCAGAAGCCTTCTGGAAGGAATCTATCTTTTCCTTAATATTATTTACCTGCTTCATAATATCAGCGAATTGACGGCCTACCTCCTTGATGGACTGAGTGCCCTGTTGTACCTCAGTGGTGCCATTTTCCATAGCCACTACAGCATGATCCGTGTCAGCCTGAATGGAGGATATTTTGCTCTGAATCTGCTCCGCTGCAGACTGGGATTCCGCTGCCAGCTTTCGAACTTCCTCAGCTACTACGGCAAAGCCCTTGCCAGCCTCCCCAGCTCTAGCCGCCTCAATAGCAGCATTGAGGGCCAACAGATTGGTCTGGTCAGCAATGGAAACAATGGTGTCTACAATCATGCTGATTTCCTTGGAGTTTTCTCCTAGAACTCGAACCGTATTGGCAGAGGACATAACGCTGTTCTCAATATGCTCCATTTTGTTCATAGCCTCAGTCATTAACTTTTCGCCTAGCTTGGCTGCTTCCGCTGTGTCATTGGAGGTATTGGCAATATCCTTGGTATTAGTACCCATCGTCTGTATTTCACTAAAGAGGCTGTCCACCTCATGTTTGGCTGCCTCAATATTGTTGGTCTGTCTTTGCATACCATTGGCAATATGAGTAATAGTTTCTGCTATATTGGTAGCAGACTCGGCAGACTGGCTGGCGCCAGCAGTAAGCTCCTGGGAGGAAGCTGCCACCTGTTGGGAGACGGTGCTCATACCCTTAATCAGCTTGTGAAGATGTTCCTTCATGGTGTTGAAAGAAGTAGTCAGTTCGCCAAATTCATTGCTGTCCTGAACCGCCAAATCTGCTACGGACAAATCGCCCATCAGCTAAGGCCAGAGCATGGTCATTGAGGCGTACAACAGTGTTGGAAATTTTGTTGGCAAATACCATACCGCCAATGCCAGTAATCAGCATGGAAATAACAAAGATTATGCCGTATACCAGCTTCAGTTTATTTAGTGGGGCAAATACGTAGTCAGCAGGCACGAAAAAGGCTACAATCATGCCGGTTTCTTCCAAGGTGGTGTAGGCAAAAAGCATATCCTCGCCATGTCTTATGATTGGAAAAAATCCCGTGGGTTTATCCATTTGTTCATCAATATTAGCTAATTCAGGATCATCCATAACCTGACTCATAATTTCTTCAGTACCAGAGCTGGCTAGAATCTGTCTTTTCTTGTCTGTAATCAGGGATGTTCCTTGACCTTCATAATTTATTTCCTCTACAAATTTATCCAATGTATCTAAGTCGATGTCCTCACAAAGAGCACCGATAAAATTACCATTAGTGTCAATAAGTGGCATGGCATAAGAAACTACCATTTTGCCGTCCATAACGCCGCCTTTATTTACATAGGCACTGGTAAAAATACCTTTTTGAGCAGATTTTACATCCTTGTACCAATCTCTGGTGCGAGGATCAAAATCCGGGCCGGAAAGATCTCCATCCAAGTAGCTGTAGGCATTGCCACTTTCTAAGCCATTGGTAATATCCAAAATATTCTTATCTGTCGAAGCTGTGTTCAAAAGAGGAACAGAGGCTGTTGAGTCTATCACTTCTGCTGGTTGCTTAGACAGCACAGCCGCTGTACCGTTCAGCATGGCAGTCTTGGTGGCGAACCAGTTATCCAAATCATTGCCCTTGCCTTTGACAATAGTTGTTAGTTGTTGTTCTATGCTATTAGATAGCATGGATTGAGCCATATAGTAGCCGACACCACAGGTAATTGCCATGAATAGGCCTACTACCATAGTAACAGCAGCGAATTGTTGTTTAATTTTCATAGATAAATCCTCCCCATAATCTAGTACAAATGTTGTAAAATACATTATAAACAATACAAAACTAGATAAAAATATCTACTGTATTTTTGTAATTGTATCCTATAGCTGTAAAACTTTACAATATTACAATATAATTATACATCTAATTTGCTATTGTTTCAATATTTTATACTGTAAAAAATAGTAAATTGGATAAGATAATTGACAAAAAAATACTGAGACAACATCGCCTCAGATTGTTCATAAAAACTATGAATCTTTGCTTTAAAGTAAATAAGACCTGCTCTCAAAAGAGAACAGGTCTTTATTTCTCATGCAAATTATTTAGCTAAAGCGTTAACTTTGCGAGCTAAACGAGACTTCTTGCGGTTTGCTGCATTCTTGTGATATACATGATTTGCAGCAGCCTGATCGATAGCCTTGCAAGCGACAGTAAGGAGGGCTTTTGCTTCATCAGCGTTGCCAGCCTCAACAGCGTCCAATACATTGCGGGAAGCAGTGCGAACACGGGACTTCTCAGCCAGATTCTTTGCATGACGCTTTGCGTCAGTCTTTACACTCAAAATAGAAGATTTAATATTTGGCAATTAATTCACCCCCTTGAAAGTTCAATACCTGCCTATTTTAGCATGAAGCAAGGAAAAATGCAACTTCTTTTTTAGTAGTTGCGATAAAATATTCTTCCATGCTATAATATTATGGTTTATAAGTGTGTTTGAGAGGAAGAAGATATAGATGGACACCAAGAAAATTCGTAATTTTTCTATTATTGCCCATATAGATCACGGCAAATCAACTATTGCAGATAGATTGATTGAATATACCGGTACCTTGACCAAGCGGGAAATGTCTGCTCAGGTATTGGACAATATGGATTTGGAACGGGAAAGAGGCATTACCATCAAGGCCCAGACAGTTCGTTTGGACTATCGGGGCAAGGATGGGGAGATGTATTGTTTGAACCTGATTGATACTCCGGGCCATGTGGATTTCACCTATGAGGTATCCAGAAGCCTGGCTGCCTGTGAGGGTGCATTGCTAATCGTGGATGCGGCTCAGGGAGTGGAGGCTCAGACCTTGGCCAATGTATATATGGCCTTGGAGCATGATTTGGAGATTATTCCTGTTATTAACAAAATAGATTTGCCTAGTGCAGATCCAGAGCGAGTAAAGCAGGAAATAGAGGATGTTATTGGTTTGGATGCCTCTGAGGCTATTTTGGCTTCTGCTAAGACTGGTCAGGGCATTGAGGAAATTCTGGATGCTATTGTAGAAAAAATCCCTGCCCCAGAGGGAGATAGCAGCAAGCCGTTGCAGGCTCTTATTTTTGATTCCTATTTTGATTCCTACAAGGGAGCAATTGCTCATATCCGCGTTATGGATGGCGAGATTAAAAAGGGCAGTCAGCTGAAGTTGATGGCTACTGGTAAAACCTTTGAGGCTACGGAAATTGGCTGCTTCCGTCCGGCTCCTATGGAATTGGAGACTCTAGGACCAGGCTCTGTAGGCTATTTGGCGGGCTCATTGAAGCAGGTGGCAGATGTTCGAGTAGGTGATACTGTTACCAATGCTATGAACCCGGCTAAGGAACCATTGCCTGGCTACCGTGGAGTTACCCCTATGGTTTATTGCGGTCTTTATCCTGTGGATAGTGCAGATTATGATAATCTAAAGGATGCTTTGGAGAAGCTGCAGCTGAATGATGCGGCTTTGGTTTTTGAGCCAGAAACATCTATTGCTTTGGGCTTTGGTTATCGTTGCGGTTTTCTGGGGCTTTTGCATATGGATGTTATTCAGGAGCGTTTGGAGCGGGAGTACAATCTAAAGCTGATTACCACTGCACCTAGCGTTATCTATCATGTGCACAAAACCGATGGAGAAATGGTAAAGGTGGATAACCCATCTGATTTACCAGATCCAACTACCATTGATTTTATTGAGGAGCCTTATGTAAAGGCTACAGTTATCGTTCCTAATGATTTTGTCGGGGCAGTTATGGAAATTTCCCAGGCTAAGCGGGGAGATTTCAAGGGTATGGACTATTTGGATGTAAACAGAGTTATGATTGTTTATCATATTCCTCTTAGTGAGATTATCTACGATTATTTTGATAAGCTGAAATCCTCCACCCGAGGCTATGCTTCCTTGGATTATGAACTGGCAGATTATCAGCAGGCCAAGCTGGTAAAACTGGATATTTTGTTGAATGGAGAGCCAGTGGATGCACTATCCACCATTGTTCATGTGGATAATGCTGCCTCCAGAGGTCGTCAACTGGCAGCCAAGCTGAAGGAGATTATTCCACAGCAGATGTTTGAGATTCCAATTCAGGCTGCCATTGGCAACAAGATTATTGCCAGAGAAAATGTGCGGGCTATGCGTAAGGATGTATTGGCTAAATGCTATGGCGGTGATATTTCTCGTAAACGCAAGCTACTGGAGAAGCAGAAGGAAGGCAAGAAGCGCATGAAATCTGTAGGCCGGGTAGATGTGCCACAGGAAGCCTTTATGGCAATTTTGAAAATCGATTAAACTTATATGCATATGTGTTATAGACCGCTATGAAAATAAGTAGCGGTCTATTTTCTTGTTTTTTTCTTACTTATTTATTATAATATGATAGAGTATGTGTTGCTTTAGATGTATAAATGTCATGCATAGACTTTAGACTAAAGCTGCATTTTTACATAATATCTGTCAGGGAAGAAGCAGGTGAAAATCATTCTTTCCAGACAGTTTGGATAAGTTTTCTCAGGTGGTGACAATTTTGAATTCTCTTTTGCGTGTGGGAATCGACGTCGGTTCAACCACGATTAAAGTAGTAGTTCTTAACAAGGAACGTGAGCTTATTTACAAAAAATATGCTCGTCATTTTTCGGAAATCAACTCTGTGTTGAAGGAAAATCTGGCAGCATTGGAAAATGTTGTCAAGGAAAAGAGTTTTTCTCTGGCTATGACTGGTTCTGCTGGCATGGGTATTGCAGAGCGTATTGGATTGCCTTTTGTACAGGAGGTAATTGCCTGCGCTACGGCTGTAAAGGAATTGATACCTCATACTGATACTGTGGTGGAGCTTGGTGGCGAGGATGCTAAGGTAACTTATTTTGGTGAGGCACCTGAGCAGAGAATGAATGGTGTTTGTGCTGGTGGTACAGGCTCCTTTATTGACCAGATGGCTTCTCTGCTGTCTACAGATGCTCCCGGCTTGAATGCCTTAGCAGCCAAGGGTAAGGAGATATATACCATTGCCTCCCGCTGTGGTGTTTTTGCCAAGACAGATATTCAGGCCTTAATGAATGATGGTGCCTCCAAGGCAGATATTGCCTTGTCAATTTTTCAGGCGGTGGTTAATCAGACCATCAGCAATCTGGCTCAGGGGCGCCCTATTGATGGACATGTAGCTTTTTTGGGCGGGCCTCTTCATTTTCTGCCAGAGCTAAAGAAACGCTTTATTGAAACCCTGAAGCTGGACAAGGAACATATTGTTGAGGTTCAGGATGGTAATTATTTTGTAGCCGTTGGCGCAGCTCTAGGTGAGGAAGCCAAGCCGGTTACTATGGAGCAGATTCATACCAGCATAGCCAAAACAGAGCAGGAGATTGCATCCCAGAAGCGGGAGGCAGATTTTGTGTTGTTTGAAAATCAGGAGGCCTATGCAGAGTTTAAGGCTCGTCATGACAAGGACAAGGTGCCCAAGGCTCAGCTGTCAGAATATCATGGTCCTGTCTATGTAGGAATAGATGCTGGCTCTACTACAGCCAAGCTGGCTGTTATTGGCTCTAATAAGGAGCTATTATATACATCCTATGGCAGTAATCATGGCTCTCCTCTCCAGACCGTTATTGGGGAGCTGAAGGCGCTTTACAAGGCTATGAATAAGGATACCTATATCGCTTCGGTATTTACTACAGGCTATGGTGAGGCTATTGTGAAGGCTGCCCTTCATGCCGATGATGGAGAGGTAGAAACCTTTGCTCATTTGCGGGCTGCCCAGGAATTCTGTCCAGATGTATCCTTTGTGCTGGATATTGGCGGACAGGATATGAAATGCTTCTATGTGCATAAGGGAAGCATTGGCAGTATTATTCTTAACGAGGCTTGTTCGGCAGGCTGCGGCTCCTTTATTGAGAATTTTGCCCAGAGCCTGAATATGACTGCAGGGGAATTTGCGGCCAAGGCTCTAACATCTCAGGCCCCTGTTGATTTGGGGACTAGATGTACGGTATTTATGAATTCCAAGGTAAAGCAGGCTCAGAAGGATGGAGCTAATGTAGGAGATATTTCTGCTGGTATTGCCTTGTCTGTTATAAAAAATGCCCTGTTTAAGGTAATGCAGCTAAAGGATGTTTCTACTCTAGGGGCCAATATTGTGGTACAGGGTGGTACCTTCTACAATGATGCGGTACTGCGTTCTATGGAGCTGTTGCTGCACAAAAATGTTATTCGTCCGGATATTGCTGGTTTGATGGGGGCCTATGGTGCCGCTATTCTTGCTTTGGAATCTGGTCAGAAAAAATCCTCTATTCTGCCAGCTCATGAGCTGGAGAGCTTTAAAGTTACAACCAAATCTTTCCGCTGTCATGGCTGTGGTAATGCCTGTCAGGTAACAGTTCAGAATTTCCCTGATGGAGGCAGGTATTTTACTGGCAATCGCTGTGAACGAGGAGCTGGTCAGCAGAAAAAGAAGGCTACAGTACAGAATATTTATAAATTTAAATATGATAGATTGTTCAATCACTATCAGCCATTAGCTAATGCTCCTCGTGGCAAAATAGGTTTGCCACGGGTGCTGAATATGTATGAGGACTATCCATTCTGGTTTACAGTTCTTACCAAGCTGGGCTATGAGGTGGTGCTTTCCGGGGAATCCTCTGCCCAAATGTATTATAAGGGTATGGCTACAGTGCCTTCTGATTCTCTTTGCTATCCTGCCAAGCTGGCTCATGGCCATATTATGGATTTGGTGGAAAAGGGAATCAAAAAGATTTTTTATCCTTGTCTGCCTTACAATATGGAGGACGAGGCCAATGCATCTGCCAATCATTTTAACTGTCCAGTAGTGGCCTCCTATGCGGAGAATATTCGGGGCAATATGGATATTCTGGCTGAGGAAAATATTGATTTTATCCAGCCTTTCCTACCTATACACAGCCCTAAGCGCATGGTTAAGAGAATGTACGAGGAGCTGGGCAAAAGAGATGGCATCAGCAAAAAGGATATTGAGGCAGCCTGTGAGGCAGGCTATCAGGAGATAGAGAGCTACCGTCAGGAAGTTCGCCACAAGGGACAGGAAATTCTCCAGGAGGCGGAGGCTCAGGGCCGGCATGTTATCCTGCTTGCTGGCCGTCCATATCATATGGATCCGGAGATTAACCACGGTATTCCAGAGATGATTCAGTCCTATGATTTGCCTATTATTTCTGAGGATGCAGTATATCATATGCCTGTGCAATCAGAGCCACTAAAGATTGTCAACCAGTGGAGCTACCATGCCAGATTGTATCATGCAGCTAATTTTGTGGCAGAGCATAACAATGTAACCATGATACAGTTTAGCTCCTTTGGTTGTGGCTTGGATGCTATTACCACAGGTCAGGTAAAATCCATTTTGGAGGATCACCAGCGGATTTATACCATGATAAAGCTGGATGATGTAAGTAATTTGGGAGCGGCTCGTATAAGACTTCGTTCCTTGATTGCCGCATTGGCTCGTCGTAAGCCGGTGCAGTACCAGACACTGGAGATACCAGATAGACCTCATTTTACAGAGGAGTGTAGACGTCGTCACACTATTTTGGCTCCTCAGATGGCTCCAATTCATTTTGAGCTATTTGGGCCGGTGCTGCAAAAATATGGCTATAATGTGGTGATTCCTCCAATGCCTAGATCTGCTGTAGATGTAGGCTTGCGGTATGTGCATAACGATATGTGCTATCCTGCTATTGTGGTTATTGGCCAGCTGTTGAATGCCCTGAAAAGCGGTATGTGTGATCCAGATAATACATCCATTATGCTGTTTCAGACCTGCGGGGCCTGTCGTGCTACCAATTACATGAATGTTTTGCGCATGGCCTTAAAGGATGCAGGTTATCCTCAGGTGCCGGTATTTGCTTGCTGGGGCTTGGAAACAGATGCCTTTAGCTTTACCAGGGAAAGCTTGATAGAGGCTATTAAGGCAGCTGTATATGGTGATGTTCTTATGAATGTGAAGAACCGCACCATGCCTTATGAGCTAAACAAGGGGGAAACTCAACAGGTTTATGACCGTTGGATGGCAAAGTGTAAGGAGGAATTGTCTAGGGAAAAGACTAGCTATCGGCGATTCTCCCAAAATATTCAGGCAATAGTGCAGGATTTTGAGGCCATACCTATTGATGAAAATATGTGGAAGCCAAAGGTTGGTATTGTGGGAGAAATTCTGGCTAAATATCATCCTGTAGCTAATAATAATATTGAGAAGGTACTTATGGAGGAAGGAGCCGAGGTGGTTATGCCGGACTTCGTGGACTTCTTTATGTATTCAGCCTATGATGCTGTGGTGAAAAGGGAGCTTTTAGATGGCAAGCTGAAAAGCAAGCTGATTGCTCAGATGTTTATCCAGCTGATGGAGTTCTACCGCCGTCCTGTTAGGAAGGCTATGAAGCACAGCAAGCGTTATTTGCCACCTCATACTATCGGGGAGATTGCAGCCTTGGCTAAGGAGCATGTTTCCCTGGGCAATATGGCTGGCGAGGGCTGGTTTCTTACAGGAGAAATGGTGAAGCTGATTCGTCATGGGGTGCCCAATGTGGTATGTTTGCAGCCTTTTGGCTGTCTGCCAAACCATATTACTGGCAAGGGTGTTATTCATAGCTTGCGAAAACATTACAAAGAGGCTAATATATTAGCTATAGACTGTGATGCTGGTGCCAGCGAGGTAAATCAGCTGAATCGTTTGAAGCTGATGCTGTCTGTGGCCAAGGAGAAAAATCCTAATATGCAGAATGCTGACCGAAAGAAAGCGTGATTGTATAATTTATGAAGAAAAAATATAAAGCTACAGCGGCACTGGCGGTAAGTATTGCAGGAGCTGCTGGTACAACTGCTCTGGCTCAGACAGGCTTTCTGGGCGGAATGGTGCATAATGGCTTTTTGGCAGCCACCATCGGTGGCTTGGCTGATTGGTTTGCCATAACAGCTCTGTTTAGAAAGCCTTTGGGAATTTCCTATAGAACTGAGATTATTATCCGTAATCGCCAGCGTATTATGCAGGCAGTGGTAGATTTTGCTGCCAATGATTTGCTGGCTACGGAAAATATCATGAAATTTGTCAATCAGCAGGACTTAGATGAATTTTTAACAATTTTTGTTAAAAAGTACGGTCAGGAAAAGCTGATGCCTCATGTAGAGAAGATAGCTGTACAAATGGAGCAGGAACTTTCTGCGGAGGCTATGGCGAAGCTTATGGCTCCTCATATGAAGAATATGCTTACAGATGATCTGTTGGAGTCTATGGCAGGGGAAATGCTGGCAGGACTGTCCCATGAGGAGCAGTCTAAACGGCTGTTGTATGTGTTGGCAGAAGGTCTGGAGCAGTTGTTGAAGGATCAGAAGCTAAAGCAGCTGTTGGCAGAATATATGGAGGAGCTGCTGACAGAATATGGAAATGCTGCTACCAGCAGAGCCTTTGTTATAGGCCTCTTGGGCTTGTCAGGCAATAATCTGGCAGATCAGCTATCAGACAAAATAGCTCACTGGCTGTCAGAGCTGTCACAAAATCCAGCTAGAGAGGCTAAGGCTGTTGATTGGCTGTCAGATAAGCTAAAACAGCTATCTCAAAAGGATAATGTGGTTCAGCTATTAGCTCAGATGATGGATGAAAAGCTGACAGAGGAAAGATTACAAAACATTCTGCAGGATGTATTAGAAAGTCTTTTGTCTAAGGGAGCCTTATCCCGTCAGCTGGTGGCTTGGGCAGAGGGATATTTGCAGCAATTTTTGGTAAATACTGCTTGGCAGCAACAGGCAGATAGCTGGCTAAAAAAATGGCTGGCTGATGAGCTGGGGAAGCATCATGATATTATTACTCATATGATTGAAGAAAGACTGAGCCAGCTATCAGATAAGGAGCTGGTGGAGTTTACTGAGGCCAAGGTTGCAGATGATTTGCAAATGATTCGTATAAATGGTTCTGTGATAGGCTCTTTAGTGGGCATGGGGCTTTATGCAATTGTATATTTAGCAGGGCAGGTGTTGTGGCCATGATGTGGAAAAATTGGAATAAGGCTGATAAAACTCTGTTGGCAGCAGCAGCTATCTTTTGCTTTGCACTGTGTCTAAACATTCAGTATAAGGATAATGTATATGCTAAAGGCTTTTTGTTCTGTGCCGAGGCGGCTTTGGTAGGTGGTATTGCTGATTGGTTTGCGGTGACAGCTCTTTTTGAAAAGCCCTTGGGATTTCCTTGGCATACAGCGATTTTGCCAAGACGCCGGCAGTCATTTATTGAGGCTACAGGCCGAATGCTGCAGCAGGAGTTCTTTGGTAGAAAAAGCCTGATAAAAAAGATTAGGCGAATTGATTTTGCCAATATGGTGGTGGCATGGCTGGGAAGAGCCCAGACCAAGCAAATGTTATCTGGCTGGCTGTTAACCAGGCTGCCATTGTGGCTGAGCAAGCATGGCAGGCTGCCTGATGGAGCACTGAGTAGAAGCTCAGCCTTTGAGTTCAAGGCTGAAAGCCTGAGACCTATTTCAGATTACGCTATCAGAGGGTTTTATGATTTTGCCAAAAATCCGGAATTTTACCAACGAGTAAAAAATGGTTTGGAAGAATATGTTGATTCCAAGCTGCAAGGACCTATGGCTATGATGATGGCTGGCTTTGCCCAGTCTGCCAATATTATTAATGTGGATGAAGCTGCTGAACTGATTCAGAAGAAAACTATTTTGCTTATGGAAAGGGTTCAGCAGGAAAATACAGCAGAGTACGTCCAGGTTCAAGAATCTCTGGAAAAAATTTTTGATTTTTATGAAAAAAATTTGCTTATTAAGCAGGAATTAAATGATGTCTTGTTGAATAATGCAAGATGGGATGTTTGTGAGCGTTTGTTAAATCAGAATGGCCAAATGAATGCTTTTATTGAGAAAAATTTGGTACGGTTAATAGAGGAGTTGCTGGAAAGAGCAGAAGCATTGCTTTCTAACAATAAAACCTTGCAGGAAGAATTAAATAGTTTGATTTATCAAATGGCGGCGAGAGGAGCCTTGCAGGCCCAGGATTTATTGGGGAGTATTACCAATGATGTGCTGGGAACTATGACGGATCAGCAAATAAATCGTCTGGTGTATGACAAGGCAGAGCCGGATTTATTGTGGATTCGGATGAATGGCTCCATTGTAGGTGCTTCAATAGGCTTGGTTGTATTTGTAGGGATGCAATTTGTTTAAAAAAGGCGGGGGTATTGATTATGAAAGGTAAGTTAATTTTATGTCATGTACTATGTACAGCCATTGGGTGTATTGCAGGTGCTTTGGCAGCTGCCGGTATGGGAGTATTTGGTGGCGCCCTGTTGGCTGTAGTGGTAGCAGCTGTATTGGGTGCTGTAGGCATTAGCAAAATTGTGGCGGAAGAAGAGGATATTCCTACCATGAAGCCAGTTTTGAAGCCTGCTGTCCAGAAGGCTCCAGTGCCAGTAGCACCACAGCCTGCCAAGGTACAGCATTCTGATATGGATTTGTTGGGCTTGTCTGAGGAAATGGCTTTTGCTTCCCAGCAGGTTGTATGGGGAATTAACCAGTTCGAGGTTGCTCTTAAGAAGCTGGGGGATTTGTCCAACGATATTAGTTCCAAATCTGAGAATAATGCCAGCAGTCTGGAGGAGGCTTCCGCTGGTGTTATGGAAATTGCCGGCGTAGCAAGCGATATTTCTGAAACTGCTCAATCCAGTATGGATCAGTGTCATTCCTCTACCTCTTTGGTAGAAAAATATCAGCGAGAGGTAAATGAGGTTACTTTGGCTATTAAGAATGTAGGCCAGGTGGTACAGGCAGCCGTAAATGATATTGATGAATTGAATAATGCTTCTGAGAAGATTGCTAATTTTGTAGAGAAAATTCGTGGTATTGCCAGCCAGACCAATCTGTTGGCCCTGAATGCTGCCATTGAGGCTGCACGGGCTGGAGAGCATGGCAAGGGCTTTGCTGTAGTAGCCGAGGAGGTTCGCAAGCTGGCTGCTGAAAGTGAGGAAACTACCAAGGAAATAGAGGCAATTGTTAACGAAATTACTGGCACTACCGCTGGCGTAACTAAGAGTATGCGAGAGGGCAGTGACAGGCTCCAGTCTGTAGAAACTATGGCTGGAGAATCTGCCAATGCTATGTCTGAGATGGTGAAGAATATTCACACCATTGAAAATGTGGTAGACAATCTCAGCAATATGTCTACCAAGCAGCGGGATACCACTGGTGAAATGGCCAAGGTTATTGAGAATATTGGTCAGGCCACTGTGGATATTGCGGCTCATACCAGGGAAACCAATGATAGTGTTGGCCATCAGATTAACAACATGGAGGGGCTTAATAATTATGCCAGCTCCTTGCTGTCTGTAGCAGATAGACTGCAGGAGGCTGCCGTAGCCTTCAAGAAGTCAAACGAGCTGATTTTTGCGGTAAATCCATTTACAGCCCCGGACATTATTAGAAAGACCTATATGCCTATTTTGACCAAGGTGGCCAAGGATGCTGGCTACAAGGCCAGAACCATTATTGTAAATGATTATGATGCTTTGGGCAGAGCGTTGAAAAACGGTACGGCTGATATTGGCTGGTTCTCTCCTGCTGCATATGTTTCTGCCAAGAAGGACACTAATTTACAGCCATTGGTAACACCAAAGGTAAACAATAATACCTCCTATACAGGCTATATTATTGCCAAAAAGGGTAGCGGTATTAAGAGCATTAATGATTTGCAGGGCAAGAGTTTTGCCTTTGTTGATAAGAAATCAGCTTCTGGTTATGTATATCCTAGGGCAGCGCTGCTGGAAAATGGCAAGAATCCAGAGCATTTCTTTAGCAGCACCAGCTTCCTAGGCAGCCATAACAGAGTTATTGATGCGGTTATCAGCGGTGAGGTTCAGGCTGGCGCAACCTATTCTGAGGCCTTTGACGATGCTGGCCAGAAAGCAGCGGCTAATTTGGATATCATCTTTATGACAGATCCTATTCCAAAGGATGCTATTGCCGCAGCACCTACTTTGCCAAAGGATGTAGTTGAAATGCTTACCAAGGGCTTTGAGGGAGTTCGTACTGGCAATAGCGAGTGTGGTACCGCTATGGAGGCTGCCCATATTGATGGCTTTGTTCAGGCCAACGATTCTGATTATGATGTGGTAAGAAGAGCTATTAGTCAGTAAAAATCAAACTGTCTGCTTTATGCAAGGTGTATTGGTGACAGTATAGAAGAATTATTAATAAGGACTGAGAATAACAGAATTTTTTCTGATTTATTCCAGTCCTTATTTTTTGCAGTTTTTGTAAAAAAATAAGCAAAAAATCCAGAATCATAAATAAAGTGTTAAAAATGCAAATAATTATAGCCTGCTTTATATAATCTATGGTAAAATAACAGGAGGGATAGAGGACTAGCATGGGAATATATCTTTTATGAGCGAGGATATAGAGAAGTATTATTGGGAGAGAATTTATGATGGCAGGTATGAAATATGGAAAAAGGCATACTTTCCTGGCTGATTAACAATCATATTCAGTCAGAAACAAAATTGGATCAGGTTTTTGGTCCGCTTATTTATCTTGCACAAAAGAATGATGATATCAAGGTGGAATCTGCTAATACAGCCTTTGAAGACCTCTTTGACTGGCATGATTACAATTGGCAGCATGGGATGTATGTAGAACACATTGTGCCTACAGGAGGAAGAAAACGGTTTTTGGATGCTTTGACCAAAGCTGGAGAAAAGCCTTGGAATCAGATTATGCTGGATACAGAGCTTAAGAAAAAAGATGGAACAGTACTGTATTGCAAGGCGCATATTTTTTGTATAGACAAAAACGCAGAAGAAATAAAATATCTGGTGCGTTTGGACTATGATCTGGAAACTCAGATAAAGGATGCTTTATTTACTGAGGCATTATGCCAAAGCAAGGTTAATTGCTGGTATTGGGATATGAATCAGGGGACGGCTACTTTTTTCAATACGGATGTTCCAGAAAAACCGTTGCAAAATGCAGAATTTATGAATGATTCCTATGTTTTTATCAAGGATTTTCCTCAGGGATTTATTCATTCTATGGATTTTGTGGGGCAATATAGAGATGGCTTCATGGATTTTGTCAAGAAACTATTATCTCGGAAAACTGAGGGAGAGGTTTACGAAGAGGTGGCCTTTAAAGGTGGTGAACAGGAACTAATCTGGGTATCCTTTACGGCTCAGACGGTGAGAAATGCTGATGGTATTCCAGAATATGCTATGGGCACCTGGAGAAATATTACGGATCAAAAGGTTAATGAGCAGCAGCAGCAGCACAACAACTATTTGGTGGGCAATCTTATTAGGGATTCTGTTTATGATATTACTGTCAACGTGGACAAGAATTTCTTCGTGGCAGATAATAGCTTGGAAAAATGGATGGAGGAGACCAGAATTTTTGCTGCCTACTATGATCAAGCGATTCGGGAAATTGCCAATGAAAGGGTAGTAAAGGAGGACAGACAAAGGTTTTTGGACTTTTTCTCTTTGGAAACCATTCGCAATTTGCCAGAGGACGAGAATGTTTCTATAGAGTACCGCCGTAAATATAAGGGACGGGAAAATTGGTTCAAGGTTACGATTAATACCTTTAGTTTGGATGAATTTACGGACAAGTGGATGTATGCTTTGGTTTATGATATTGATTCTGTGAAGAAACGGGAAATCATGCTGGAGCAAATGGCGGCCACTGATGCTTTGACTGGATTATATAACAGAAAGCATAGTCTTGATATGATGGCGGAGTATATACAGAAATATCCAGAAATGTCTAATGCTGTGGTTTATATGGATCTGGATAATTTCAAAAGTGTTAATGATACTTTGGGCCATGCAGCTGGAGATAGCTTGCTTATTCGTGTAGCGAAATCTATGCGAAAATATTTCGGCAAGGATGCGGTGCTGGGACGTATTGGTGGTGATGAATTTATTCTCATGTGCTATAATGCGAACCATGAATATGTGGACCAGATGATGAAGGATTTTGTTAATTTTGTTGGTTCCCAATGCAAGGAAGAGTGTCCAACGGTTAATGTTACAGTATCCTTGGGCTATGTATTGTATCCTGATTATGGCCGTGATGTGGCTGAGTTGGCGGATTTGGCAGATAAGGCTTTGTACAAGGCCAAGCGACATGGTAAAAATATGGCCTTGGCTTATAACAAGGATTTGGACGAATAAAATGTAGATTTTGCAGGCTGCAGTGTAGGATTTTCTATACTGTGGCCTGTTATTTTTGGCAGAATTAAGAATATGTGAATAAAATTTTATAAAAGTGTTGACAGAGGTGCAGATTTGTTGTAATATATACATCGTTGTCGCTGAGATACAGCAAAGCAAAGCCTTGGAGCTGAACGCTTGCCGAGGTTGCTTTGAAAGAAGCGATAAAAAATATTTCAAAAAAGTTCTTGACAAAAGGAACTGAATGAGGTATTATATAAAAGCTGACTCACA
>ENA-ORPK01001382-ORPK01001382.1-human-gut-metagenome-genome-assembly--contig:-NODE-1382-length-19282-cov-4.312789_pt1 | contig 19282 bp, 18 predicted proteins | sample MGYA00242139_ERZ509068 | MGnify/ENA primary metagenome ERZ509068 (study PRJEB26280, sample SAMEA2338687) | human gut metagenome | biome: human gut; feature: human-associated habitat; material: faeces... | reverse complement strand
TTGATCAGCATATGAGAATCCGGGTCCTGTCCGGGAGTGATATCTGGGAACGGCACAAGGAAGCAGCCAAGGAACATCAGAAGATCATTGATTTGATTTTTATGGGAGAAAGGGATAAGGCAGGAGATGCCATGCTGTTCCATTTAAAAGGATCCCGAGAAACAGCTCTGCGGAGTTTGGGAAAATAATCAATTACTAAAAAAGCACTGCGTACGCCGCAGTGCTTTTTTGTGCTTTATTTTGTCTATTTTTGCCAGTGTTCCTGACACCGCCTGAAAAAGTCTGATACAGCCTGGTCGTAGTTGTAGGAATTGCATAAAACATAAAATTTGCGAGGATTATAGGCAGGAACGATCTTTTTTAGGAGAACGTTTTTGTAGGATTCCGTTTTTATAAATGAGGGAACAAAACCAATCCCCATATTGGCATCTACCAGGGCGATTTTGGCAGCAAAGGAATTGACCTGGATTACGGTACGGAATGGCTCGGTAAAATCCTGATTCCGATAGATGTTCCGGATCATTTTGCTGCTCCCGTTGTACATGGTGATGATGGTCTGGTCCCGCAATTGTTTTCGGTCTATAAAAGGATATGCAGCCAAAGGGTTGTCCCGGGAAAGAATCAAACTCCAGCTGTCCTGCCAAAGCAGTTGCTTCTTGTAGGCGTTTTCGGAAATCGAGGAAAGGAATTGGTCGCTGGTCAGAATGATGTCCAGATTTCCCCGGATAAAATATTCCAGGAGTGTTTCATAGACAAATTGATACAGATTGATTTTGATGTTTGGGTGGCTGGCAGAAAACTGCCCAATAAACGGCATAAGGAAAAAATGCTCATAGTAACCAATACCGATCCGGAGTTTTCGGGAATATCCGCCTACTGCTTTTTTGGTCAAACTGATGGCCAGGTGGTACTGCTCCAACAGTTTGTTGGCTTGGAAGTAGAATTCTTTTCCTGCTTCCGTCAATTTTATATTGCGGGTATCCCGTTGGAACAGTTGGACATTCAGTCCTTTTTCCAGGGACTGGATCCGACGGCTGAGTGTGGACTGGGAAATATGTTCTTTTTCTGCCGTTTTGGCGAAACTGAGCAGTTCAGCCAGAACTACAAAACTGTGGATGTTTGCAATATCCATGACAGAATCCTTTCTACTGATGCATAAAACGCAATAATACATGCAACAAATAGAATTTAGTTGTTGTTCAAAAGACTCTATGATAAATAATATACAAAAATAATAATAAGACGACAAACAAAAGAGAAAAATGAAACAGAAAGCAAGAAAGGACTGAAAGATTATGCAAAATTATATCAGAAAAATGCCAGGGAAACAATATTTGGAAAGAATGGAAAAGGATCCTCTGGTTATCATTCCTACAGGCGCTTGTGAAGTCTACGGGCCTCATCTGCCCATGGGAACGGATCTGCTGGTGGCCAAACGGATTGCTGAACTGGTTGCCGAGGAGACGGATGCTTTGATTGCACCGACTATTGAAGCCGGAGAATCTTCTGCGCTGGCTTCTTTTCCCTGCACATTTGCCATGCCTCGGAAGATTCTGGAAGACTATCTGGATTATATCCTGGGGAAAGTACTGAAAGATGGAGCCAAGAAAATTTTATTTATCACTGGCCACGCAGGGAATGTGGATACAGTCAATTATTTGTCCAAAAAATACATGGAACAGTATGATTTTAAAATGGCTCAAGTTGACTGGTGGCGTTTTGCTACTGTCCACAACAAAGGAATCTGCCAGTATGAAGGGTACATGTGCAATGGCCATGCCAGTGAATGCGGAACATCTGTAATGTTGTATCTGTTCCCTGAATTGGTGGATGAAGCTGGAGAAACCTGTGTAGATCCTCATACCAGCTCTGAATTCAGTGATTTTATCACGTTGGGAAAATTTACGGATAAAACTTACAACGGAACGGTAGGGGATGCAACGGTTGCTACCAGAGAAAAGGGCGAAAAAATCGTGGAGGCCTGTCTGGCAAGGATTTTGAAGTTTATCAAGGCCTACTACAAGTAAGCTAACGTCTCCGTTTGGGCGGGAGGGGGAGTGAAAAATGAACTTGACAGATATTGCCATTGATATTGCAACAGTCAGCTTTCTGCTGTGTCTGGGGTTTGCACTGCGGGTGAAGATTGCTTTTTTCAGACGGTATTTTATTCCGGCATCTCTGATTGCCGGAATCCTGGGTCTGCTGTTGGGGCCCCAGGTGTTGGGGGAAGTATCGCCCATTTGTCTGCATTACAGCAAAGGAATCGGGCAATGGATTAATTTTGCTTTCTGCTTCATCTTTGCCACTTCATTTTTAGGAAATTCTGTGGGCAAACTGGGAAGAGACATCTTATCCACAACAGTTATTGCCGGGACCATGCATATGATGCAGATCCTTGTGGGGTTGGCCATAATTGTGGCATTGCTTCCGTTTATGCAGGATCTGCCCATGTGGCTGGGCCTGTTGCCTGTCACCGGTTTTTATGGAGGACACGGTTCTGCTGGAATCATTGGGGCGTCCTTTGGATCTGAAGGAATCAGCGATGCCATGGGGATTGCCATGACCTATGCTACCATTGGGATGTTCGCCGCCGTTATCGGAGGGATGTTCCTGATCAACTATGGGGCTTCCAGAGGATGGACCAGTCATAAAGTAGATCAGGCAGAAATCGACAAACTGACCCATTCTTCCGGATTGCTTGAAAAGGGAAGCCGTCCTTCCATGGCCGCTGCAGTGTGCAGTCCTTCAGCTCTGGATCCTTTTGCTTTTCAGTTTATGATTGTCGGCGTTATCATTGCCATTTCCTATATCACACGGATTGGTCTGATCGCCATTATCCCTTTCTGGAAGCGGATTCCTTTGTATACCATGTGCCTTCTGATGGGGGCCATTGTAGGACCTATTCTGGGGAAAACAAAATGGGGACAGTATATTGACCGTCCTTCCATGAAACGGATTTCCGGGCTGGCACTGGAATATATGATTGTGGTGGCGGTGGCAACCATCCGGATCAGCGTCTTAAAAGCCTATTTCGTTCCTATTGTTGTGTCTACCATTATCCTGTGCGGATTGACGGCTTTCTTTTCCGTGTATCTTTCCAAAAAATGGTATGGAGATCATTGGTTTGAGGTAGCTATGGGAATCTATGGGCAATGCACCGGGACTTTGGCAACCGGCCTGCTGCTGATCAAAGTCCTGGATCCTGATGGGGATACCATGACCAGTGAGAGTATTTCCGGTTCCAGTACCCTGGGATCCTTCTACCAGCTGCCCAATACCACCATGGGCCCCATGCTGTTCCTGAGCAGTCCCATGCTTTATATAGGGGGTGTTTCCGCTGCCCTGGTGGCATTTATTCTGGCAGGGATACTCTTCTTTAGGGTGAAAGGAAAGGCGGATCCGGCATGAAAAAGTTTATTTTGACCGATACGGAAATCAAGGAAGCAGTGGCGTTTCGAAGAGAATGTCATCAGTATCCGGAATTGGGGTATGAAGAAACCGAAACTACGGAAAAAATTCGTAGGAAACTACAGGAATGGGGAATCCCCATTCTGGATACTGGTTTGAAAACAGGCTTGGTGGCATCCATCGGTCAGGGGAAAGAGCCCCAGTGCATAGCGCTGCGGGCGGATATCGACGCGCTGCCCATCCAGGAAGCATCCGGATTGCCCTTTGCTTCAAAAAAGGCAGGTATCGCCCACTGTTGCGGGCATGACCTGCATATGACCGCTCTTCTGTATGCGGCAAAACTGCTGAAAAAGGCTGAAAATGATATTACTGGCAGAGTACTGCTGATTTTCCAACCGGCGGAGGAAAAACTCAACGGTTCCAAGTCCGTGATTGACACAGGGATTTTTGAAAAATATCATCCACAATTCATTATCGGACTCCATACCTGGCCGGAAATTCCCGGCGGTACCATTGGCATACGGAAAGGTCCTTCCATGGCCGCCAGTGACTCTTTGAAAGTGACTGTCCATGGGAAAGGCGGTCATGGGGCACATCCCCATAAATCCATAGATCCGATTTGCATTACGGGCTACATCCTGACGGCCCTGCAAACCATTGTATCCCGGAATATAGCGCCGCTGGATTCCGGTGTTATCACCATTGGAAAGATTACAGGAGGAACGGCCCCCAATGTGATACCGGACAAGGTGGTGCTGGAAGGGACGGTCCGTTCTCTGGATCCCTCTGTACGTACGTTGATCCAAAATCGTTTGGAAACACTGTTGCCTTCCATTGCCGAAGGATTTGGCGGAACCTGTGAAGTGGAGTATCAGAAGGGAAATCCCCCTGTCATCAACGATGCCAATGTAGTTGACCGGATCGCCCAAGCGGGGAAGGAAGTACTGGGCGAAGACCATGTAATAGAACTGGAGAAAGCCTCCATGGGATCTGAGGATTTTGCGGATTACCTGGAAATTCTTCCCGGGGCGCTGTTCCGCATAGGGACCTGCAATGCGGATGAGAAATCTCATCGTCCCCTGCATAACAGCGGCATCGTTTTTGATGAAAAGGGAATTGCCACTGGAGCGCAGGTGCTGGCACAAACAGTTTGGGACGCTTTTCAGGAGAAATGATTTTTTGCGTGCATCTTGGGCTCATGTAAGGAAAAGAAAAAACAATTCAAAAAGCGAGGATACCCTTTGTACGGTATCCTCGCTCTTTTTTCAAGGAATGATTGGAAAAACCTCCATCCTCATTCTCTGGTCAGATGGGTCAGCACTTTCTCCAGGACGGAAGCTGCCTGTCCAATATCTTCTGCTGAAGTGAATTCTTCGGGAGAATGGCTGATGCCGTTTTTGCTGGGGACAAACAGCATGGCAGTGGGCAGTTCGTGGCCCAGGATCATGGCATCATGGCCTGCCCAACTGGGTTGTATCTGAAAACGGACACTTTCTTTTTGAGCGTACGATTGAAAAAGTTCCATGATTTTCCGGTCCATGGGCAGGGGCGGAATCTGATCCAGCTGATTCCACAGAAATCGGACGCCATATTGTTTCTCCAGGTTTCGTGAGAAATCCTTGTAGGCAGAAACGACACAATCCATAGTGGAATCTTCCTCCGCACGGATTTCCAGAGAGAACTCTGCTTCTCCTGGAATGACATTTCCTGCATCGGGAGACACCCGGATATGTCCGACTGTGGCTACATACTGATTGTTGGATGTCAGGGCGCACTGATGGATTTCACTGATTTCTGCAGCTGCTGCCGCCAGGGCGTCATGCCGGTCTTTCATGGCGGTAGTGCCGGCATGGTTGGCCTGGCCCTGGACCCGGATTATAAAATGCCGGATTCCTACAATGGCGGAAACAATGCCCAGGGGCAGTTTGGCATCTTCCAGGGCACGGCCCTGCTCAATATGCATTTCCACAAAACATTTCCCCGGAAGCAGATGCGGGGCAAAGGGATCCCCTTCCAGTCCGGCTTCCTGGAGCAGTTGGGGAAGGGGTTGGCCTTCTGCTGTGATAAAACTGCCAGGATCTTTTCCCTGGAGCTTTCCTGCCATAGCTTGGCTGCCCATGCATGGGGGTCCGAATCGGGTGCCTTCTTCTTCGGCAAAGGCAATGATGGTCAGAGGGCGGCGGGGACGGAATCCTGCCTGATGCCAGGCTGCGGCAATGGCCAGAGGGACCGTAATCCCCAGGGCTCCATCATATTTTCCTCCATGGGGAACGGTATCCAGATGGGAACCGGTATACACCGGCGGAAGGCCAGTTTCTCCCGGTACAGTCATGAGCAGATTACCCCAGCCGTCCCGCTGGCATTGGAGTCCGGCAGCTTCTGCGTAACTATGCAGATATTTCTGGGCCTCCAGGAAAGGGTTTGACCAGGAAAGACGGGTGGTACCCTGGCCTTCTTCATAGCCGAAGGCTGAAAGGGATTGGAAAAGCGCTGACCAGATATCTTTCAGGTTATCCATTATGGCATCTCCTTTCTCATGGCCTGTTTCCAGGTATCAATGGCTTTTTGGAAATCCTTCAGCAGATCGTTTTTGAGCTGGGGAAGGGATTTTACAAAGAAGGTGGCACTGATAGTCAGCAGCAGCCGGCCTTTTTCATCATAGAGGGGCACTGCCAGGCTGCCCACATCATTGACAAATTCTTCGATTTCCGTGGAATAGCCGTTTTTCTGGATGGCTTTCAGCTGGGATTCCAACTGTTCTCTGGAACGGATACTGGAAGGTGTGAAAGCCTTGAAATCCAATTGATCCAACATTTCTTTCCTTCCATGGGTCACTTCATCCAACAGAAGCAGTTTTCCGGAACTGGTGGCATGGAGGGGAAGATCTGTGTATTCACTCATAACGATGTAATAGGCCTGCTTGGTGGGATAGGCACAATAGACACTGAAAATCTGATTCTGGTACACCATCTGGAGACTGGCGGAGAAGTGATATTTTTCTGCAATGGCATCGACCAGAGGTTTGAACAGTTCCACATACCGGTCGATATCCTGGTGGATCATGGAAGCTTTGGTAACGAAGTAATATCCCAGTTTATAATAACCGGTTTCCCTGTCCCGCAGCAGCAGCTGGCTTTCTACCAACGTGTTGACCAGACCCCGGGTGGTATTGATGTTCAGTCCCGTTTTTTCGCTGATGGCTGACAGGGGCAGACTGGGATCCGTAGGCGTGAAACAGTCCAGGATCTGTACAGCCCGCTGGATGGACTGAATGGGCTTTTGTAACTTTTTTTCCATAAACGACCTCCCTTGGCAGCGATTTTTTCTTTATTAGAGTAGCACAAAAGATTTTGATTGACAAACAGAAATAATGGTGGTATAAAAATACACAAAACTACAATGCAAAATAAAAAACGACAATGTAGTTAAATAAGAGCGAGTAACTAGGGTAATGCGGCGTAGGATTTTACCAATGAGGGGGAGAGAAGTATGGCGGACAAAAAAGAAAAGCAGTTTACCCTAAAGGAAAAATTGGGGGCATTGGGGCCTGGCTTCCTGATCGTCGGCTCCTTTATCGGACCGGGGACGGTTACCAGTTCCACGAAAGCCGGGGCTGATTATGGGTTCCAGCTGTTCTGGTGCATCATCTTTTCAGTTATTGCAGTAATTGTCATGCAGGGCATGGCAGCCCGCCTGGGTATTGTGACCCAGATGGGGCTGGCTCAGAACCTGGTCAAGGATTTTGAAAACCGTCCTGTACTGCGGAATCTGCTGTGCGGTCTGGTGGCCGTGGCCATCACTATTGGCGGGTTCGCTTATATGAGCGGGGACCTGACAGGGACGGCCATTGGAATCAGCGCCCTGACCGGGATTTCCACCCGGATCATTGCTCCGGTTTGGGGCTTTTGCATCCTGCTGCTCCTGAGCTTCGCCGGAGATGCCCTGAAATACCTGGAAAAATTGTTGGGAGCCTGCGTCATCATCATGGCTGTGGTATTCCTGGTCACCATGTTCGTGGTGAAGCCGGACCTGGGAAAACTGCTGGCTGGCTGTGTCCCCAACATTCCCAAGGGCGGACTGATGACCTGCCTGTCCCTGATCGGGACCACGGTAGTGCCTTACAACATGTTCCTCCATGCGGCCTCCGCCAAGAGAACCTGGCATTCTACTGATGACCTGCCTCTCTGCCGGTTCGGGACCAATATCCCCATGATCATCGGGGGCATCGTAACCGGAGCCATCATGGTTACGGCGGCAACGGTCATGCTGGGAATGCCGGTCCGGAATGCCATGGACATGTCCATCCAGTTGGAACCGACTTTGGGGACTTTTGCCAAACCCTTCATGGCCATCGGCCTGGTGGCCGCCGGGGTGTCCAGCGCTGTTTGCACGCCCATGGGTGTTTCCTATGTGCTGGCCGGTCTGTTTGGCTGGAAAACCAACCGCAGTGACAAACGGTACACCGTGACCAACTTCCTGGTTCTTATTACCGGCATCATCGTTGCCGGGATGGGATTTAACCCCATTGCCCTGATTATGGCTGCCCAGATGGTCAATGGTGTGGTATTGCCCGTTGTGGTGGGTGTAACCATTTATCTGACCGCCAGCCGGAGAATTATGGGAGAATTTGCCAACAGTACGCTGGAAAACGTTCTGGGAACTGCCATCTTTATCATCTCCCTGATCTTGGGAGTCAGCAGCATCATCAGTTTGTTCTAAAAAGGCATTGGCCTCTTTGGTAGATTTATAAGGAGATGTTTTGAAATGAGAGAAAGTAAACCTACGATTTATGATCCCAATTTCCTGCCCAATATGATTTACAGCGGAGTACCTTCCTGGTTGAACCTGTCCGTCATTGAAAATGATGACGATCTGAAAAAAATCGATGCCGCAGTGGTTGGGGTACCCTGGGAAGGAGGCTGTACCATCGGCGGGTATTCTTCCACTACGGAAGGCCCCAAAGCAGTCCGCTCTGCGTCCATCCGGTATACCGGCTTCCTGCCTGACTACAACCTGGATTGCTTTGATTACCTCAATGTGGCTGATTCCGGGGATATTGCCACCCAGAATGGCAACTATGACTTTACCTTCAAATCCATCCGGGAGCGGATTGGCAAACTGGCTGATGCCAAAATTATCCCCATTACCATTGGCGGGGACCATGGCATTGCCTATCCCATCATCAGTGAAATCGCCAAACGGTATCCGAAGAAAGTAGGCGTTCTCCACTTTGACGCCCATCTGGACAACTACTCCCATTTCGGTGATGATGAATTGTCCCGGTGTTCTCCTTTCTATCGGGTCTACAATGATCCCAACATGGATCCCACCAAGATCGCTCATATCGGGATCCGTGGACCCAGAAACCATCGGGAAGAATACAACAATGCCGTAAAATATGGCGCAACGGTCATCCGGGCCATCGATGTCCATGAAGATGGCTGGAAGGCTTCCATTTCCAAAGCCCTGGAAGTAGTCAGCAAGGATACGGAATATATCTACATTACTGTATGTGCAGACAGTCTGGATGCAGCCAACATGCCTCAGGCACCCCAGGACATGGGTGGTCTGACTTCTTATGAACTGCTGATGATGCTCCATGAAGCAGGACTGGCAGGGGCGAAAGGCATTGACTTTGTGGAAACCTATCCGGAAGTGTTCACCCTGCAGACGGCGGCCCATGTGGTTAACTGGGCATTCCTGTACTATCTGAACGGCCTGGCTCAGCATATCAAAGAAAGCAAATAAATACGATTGTTCTGGTTGAGGGTCCTGCTGTATCTGCAGCAGACCCTGGGACATAAAAAAGGGGAGTGTAAAACTTGAAACCGCAAAAAATGGATGAACCGGTTTCCATGTTCGTTCTGTTTGCCCGTTTTTTTTCCATCCTGGCAAAGAATCTGGAAAAAGAATTTGGGGAAAAAGGCCTGGAAATCCTGAAGCAAAGCGTCATTGACTGGGGAGTGGCACGGGGTAAGGATATTGCCCGCAGGGCTGCTCAACGGGGCCAGAAAAATGATCTGGATGCCTATCTGCCCAACTATGACATGGAACGCAGTGAACTGTTCGGGTATGACACAGAATATGGCAAAGACGAAATCAACCAGGATTTTGACCGCTGTGTATTCGCCAAGACCTGGATGGATGCGGGGGAAGAAAAATACGGCCGCATTTACTGCGAAAATATCGACCCCGCCATCTGCAAAGGGTACAATGAAGACCTGGAATGTGTACATGACCATATCATGTACAAAGATCATCACTGCACCTTCTGCTTCCGGATGAAGAAAAAGTAAAGGAATAAAAAAGGCTGTGCAAGGATACGGACAGAGAATCTCCGGGATTCATGCACAGCCTTTTTTATGCTTAAGTTATTATGCAAAAGGACTGTTGGAGGGTGGCTTTTTGAGAAGTGAGAAATGTAGTTTTGTGGTTGTTAAATACTATACACTATTGGATGATTTTATTTGAATTGTAAAAAACATGTAAATATTCAGTAAAAATATGGTAAAATTAGCACATAAAGTACTTTGCCCGGCAAAGAGATTCCAATAAGGGAGGCTGAATTACCATGAATCTGAAGAAGTGGCTGTCTGTAGGGATGCTGTGCGTGCTGGCAGCAGGAATCAGTGCCTGCGGTGGGGGCGGGGCGATTCCCGGTTCCAAACAGGACAAGAAATCCGCAGGGAATACGGTGATGCTGTATTCCTCTATGCAGGAAGACCAGTTGAATGCTGTGAAGAAAGCGTTTGAAAAGAAATACCCGGACATCAAACTGGATTACTACTTCGCCGGAACCGGGAAAGTTATTACGAAAATCGCCACGGAAGCGAAATCCGGCCAGGTAGCGGCAGATGTAATCTGGGTAGGGGATCCGGCCGACTACATCGGTTTTAAGAAAATGGGCATCCTTCAGAAATACAGTTCTCCGGAAGCCAAGGCCATCGATCCGGTATTTATTGATAAGGAAGGCTATTATACCGGTGCCCGGATGATGAATATGGGGATTGCCTACAATCCTCAGAAGGTTTCCAAAGAAGAAGCGCCCAAGACCTGGGATGATCTTTTGGATCCCAAATGGAAAGGCCAGATTGTCATGACGGATCCCGGTACGGCGGGAACCACCAAATACGCCGTAGGGGCCCTGATTTCCAATTCCAAGTACGGAAAGGCCTATTTTGAAAAACTGAAGGAAAACGGCACGGAACTCCAGTCCGGGACTACTGCAACCCACAACCAGATTGCAGCCGGTGCCTATAAAGTAGGGATGTGCCTGGATTATGTCACGGAAAACCTGAAGAGCAAAGGGTCCACCATCGAATTTGTCTATCCGAAACAGGACATCATCTCCATTTACAGTCCCATCGCTCTGGTAAAGGGAGCCAAAAACGAAGCCAATGCCAAGAAACTTTATGACTTCATCCTTTCCAAAGAAGGACAGGAAGTCCTGGTACAAAACAATATGCTTTCTGTCCGCAAAGATGTGAAACAGAAGGGTGTGACCATTGAGGAAATCGCCAAGAATGCCATGAAGGTGGACCTGGAGAAACTGGCAGCCAATGCCAAGAACGTGCTGGATCAATTCGATGCCATCTTCAAGAAAAAATAACGTCGGAACGGACGGCAGGACAGGCTGCCGTCCGTTTTTTCAGGAGGTGAAAGTATGGCCGATGTTCGGTTCAATCATATTACCTTCCACTATGGGAAAAAATGTATTTTCAAGGATCTTTCTCTAACAGTGGAAGAAAGCCAGATCATGTGTCTGGTCGGCCCTTCTGGCTGCGGGAAGACAACTTTGGTCCGCTGTCTGTTGGGATTCATCAAACCGGAGACAGGATCCATTTATGTAGGAGACCGCTGCCTGTTCGATGCGGAAAAAGGCATCGACGTCTCTCCGGAACACCGTCATATCGGGGTGGTGTTCCAGGATTATGCGGTGTGGCCCCATATGACCGTGCTGGAAAACGTACTGTATCCCATGAAGAAAATGAGAATACCCAAGCAAGAAATGAAAGAAAGAGCCCACCATGCCCTGGAGCAGGTGCGGATGCTGGGGTATGAGGAACATTTGCCCAGCCAGCTTTCCGGTGGGCAGCAGCAGCGGGTGGCCATTGCCCGTGCCCTGGTGAGCAGTGATGAAGTCATCGTCATGGATGAACCCATTACCAACCTGGATGCCAAGCTGCGGGAAGAAATGCTGACGGAAATCCGTCTGATCCAGCACGATATCGGGACCACCATCCTCTATATTACCCATGACCAGGAAGCGGCTCTTCAGCTTTGCGACCGGATGGCCATTATGGACCGGGATGGGAATCTGTGCCAAATCGGCGAGGATGAGGACATCATCTTGAGACCGGCTAATCGGTTTGTCTTTGAATTTATCGGAGTCTCGAACTTCTTCCCCCTGGTACGGGAAAATGGACATACCTATCTGGTAGCCGGAGAAAAGTTCCTCTATGATGAATGCCCCCAGGAAATCTTTGCAAGTGGAAGACCCATGGAAATGGGAGTGCGTCTCAATGATATGATTTTTGATGACAGTTCCCCTGTCCGTGGAAAAGTTACCCGAAGCGTGTTCCTGGGCAGTGAGTACGTATATTTCATCCAGCTGGGAAATCGGGAAATCCGGATGCAGGTCAATGCACTGGATGTGATGCAGAACAATAAGGCAGAGGAAGGCCAGGAAGTGGGCCTGCGTTTCCTTCAACCCCGGTATTATGAAGCCAGAAAGGAGGATCATGATGAATCTGCGTAGAACTCGTCAGGGCACGTCTGATCTGGCGGCCCTGGATGGAAAAACTTTCAGCTTGGACAAGGCCATGACTCTGGTCAGCTTTGTGCTGCTGTTTGTCATCGTCTTTATCCCTATTTTCATGATTGTCTACAATGCCTTCTTTTACGAAGGCCGTCTGGATATCGAGATGTTCAAGACTGTTGTTTTCAGCCAGGACAATATCAGTGCCATGACCCATACGGTCATCATCGGTCTCAGTGTGACAGTGGTGGGAACGATCATCGGACTCTTCTATGCCTGGCTGCTGGGACGCAGCGATATCCCCTGCAAGAACCTGATGCGGGCCCTGTTTATGATTCCCTATATGTTCCCACCTTTTTTTGGGGCCATGGCCTGGGATATGCTCCTTTCAGGACGAGGCGGCTATGTGAACACCTGGCTGATGAATACCTTCCATCTGACAACGCCGCCATTTAACATCAATTCGCTGGGTGGCATCATTTTCGTTGAGGTATCGTATTATTTCCCCTTTGTGTTCATGCAGGTGGTCAGTGCTCTGGAACGGATGGACCCTACTCTGGAAGAAAGTGCTCGGATCGCCGGAGCCAGCCAAGGAACGGTCATCCGGAAGATTACCATCCCTCTGGTGACTCCGGCTATTTCCGCAGGTGCCCTGCTGATCCTGATTTCTTCTCTCGCCCATTTTGGGGTGCCAGCTATTCTGGGATTTTCCAAACAGATTTACACCCTGCCTACAGTAATCTATGCTTATATTGATCGGGCAGGAGGCAGTTTTGAGGGGATTCGGCAGGGGGCGGCCCTTTCCATCCTTCTGGTCTTTGTGGTCACTATGGCTCTGATCCTGCAGAAAGTGGTCCTTTCCAGCGGGTCTTACGATATCATCAAGGGTAAGAGCATGCGGCCCACTCTGATCAAGCTCCGGGGAGCAAAATATCCTCTTCTGCTGTTGGCTGTGCTGACATTGGTACTCATCGTGCTGGTTCCTCTTATCATGATTTTCCTGGAAGGCTTGGTAAAAGCTTATGGACTGCCGCTGATTCCAGCGAATTTCACCTTGGATAATTTCCACAATATCATTACCAGCAAGCAGACCATGGATGCCATCCAGAACTCCCTGTTCCTGTCCATCAGTGCCGGGATTCTCTGTATGTTCCTGGGTGTGATGATTGCTTATGTGGTCATCAAGATCAAACCCAAAGGAAAGGAAATCCTGGAAATGCTGTCCGTACTGCCCTATTCCATCCCCGGGACCGTGCTGGCCATTGGGGTCATCCTCTCCTGGTCCGGGCAGTTGGGCATCAGCCTGTATAACACCATTTGGATCATTTTGGTGGCATATATGGCCCGGTATCTGAGTTTTTCCATGAAGAGTGCCTCTGCTTCCCTGCAGCAGGTCCATCCATCTCTGGAAGAAGCGGCCCGTGCCTGCGGGGCCTCTCATACGGAATCTTTGAAAGACATTACCCTGCCGTTGATCCGGCCGGCTATGGTGGCCGGGTTCTTCCTGATTTTCCTGCCTTCCATGCGGGAACTGACCACTTCCATCTTACTGTATGGGCCCTATACCCGGACCCTGGGGGTACAGATCTTCGCCCTGCGGGATAGCGGGCAGATTCCTCAGGCATCGGCATTGGCTGCTGTAGCCATCTGCATCATCATTATCTGCAATTTCATCGTTACGCAGATTACCAAAGATAAGAAGGGGGTGTAAAACGTGACTGACCAGATTGTGCTGCGGCACGTGACCAAACGTTTTACCACCAAAAAACTGGGCACAATAACCGCTGTCAATGATTTCAATCTGACGGTCCGGGAAGGGGAGTGCTTTTCCTTCCTGGGGCCTTCAGGCTGCGGTAAAAGCACCACGCTGCGGATGATTGCCGGATTCGAAGACCTGTCGGAAGGTGAAATCGAACTGTGCGGCCGTCCTGTTTCGGTAAAAGATAAAAATATCTATGTGCCTCCCGAGGAACGGGGCTTGGGAATGGTGTTCCAGGCCTTCGCTGTCTGGCCACATATGAATATCTTTGAAAATGTGGCTTTTCCCCTGCAGATCCGAAAACTGCCCAAGGCGGAGATCGTGCAGCGGGTGAAAGAGGCCCTGCATCACACCAGTCTGGATGGGATGGAAGAAGTCTATCCCAGTGATCTTTCCGGAGGACAGCAGCAGCGGATTGCCCTGGCCCGGGCCATCGTTACTAATCCCAAGGTCATGCTGCTGGATGAACCTTTGTCCAACCTGGATCCCAAACTCCGGGAAAGCATGCGTTTTGAAATCAAGAGCCTCCAGCAGAAATTCGGGTTCACCATTATTTTCGTGACCCATGACCAGAGCGAAGCCATGGCCATTTCCGACCGGATGATGGTCTGCGACATGGGGAATATCGTCCAGATCGATACTCCGGAGAATCTGTATAATCGGCCGTGCAACCGGTTTGTCCATAGTTTCCTGGGACAATCCACATTTTTACACGTTTATTTAAAGGACAATAAAGTATATGTACGGGGGGATTCGGAACAGACCCTGGATTTGCCCATCCCGAAGAATGTGGACCGGGAGATGGTCATTGCTACCCGACCCAATGAAATAGACCTGAATCGGACAAAAGGCTTCAGAGGAAAGATCGAAAGCCGGATTTTCCTCACTGATTCCACCCAGTATCTGGTCCGTATGGGAGATCAGCTCCTAAAAGTTCAGACTCCTCATCGGATTACCTTCGCCGAAGGAGAAGAATGCCGGGTCAATCTGGTGAAAGTCATGTGGTATCCGGAAGAAGACCCTGGCAAAGAAGAAGAAAGGGCCAGAAGACAGCTGGTGTAAGTTATTCCAAAAATCTATAAAAATGTTGTCTAGAAGTTATTTTTGACTTCTAGACAACATTTTTTTTGGTCGGTTGTAAAATGAATTTGAACAGGTAATCTAAAAATAAAAATCCATAGTGAAGCTTCATGTTAAAATGGTTTTGCGAGAAATCATCAATAAAGGGGCAATCACTATGAATCACATCCATTCTAACACAAGTGAGGACGTACGTACACCCGGCCGCCATCTTTCTTTGGAGAAACGTGGCATGATTCAGGCTCTGCATCGCCAGGGGCTCTCCCTTCGCAGCATCGCTGCCGCGATAGGATGTGCTCACACGACTGTTTTCTATGAACTTCGGTGTGGACGCCGGATCGAAAAAGCAAGCACGGCCGTGCCCCTCAGTGTATGGCAAAGTGCAGTCAGGAAGAGCGCTTCAGCCAGATTTTTAAGACGATAACCGGTCCTGAGTTTGAGAACTTGTCACAGTTCGAGAGTCTCGGCACCAAGATGTACTTTACACATTCGTACAGCTCATGGGAGCGGGCTCAAAACGAACGCCACAATGGCTTGCTGAGGGATTTTAACCCAAAGGGCATGTCCATGGAGCGGTTCTCTAATGAAGATATCCTGAACATGGCAGATACGCTGAACCAGCGCCCACGTCGTGTTTTGGGCTACCATACGCCGTCAGAGCTATTTGATGCATTCCTCGATGAAGTTTATGCTATTGAGTGTGTTTCTTGATTATAGTTGTTCAAATTCAACTTGCAATTACCAATTTTTTATAAAACGCAGCTATATCCTCATCTTCCAATATGTAGGCAACTTGATGATTTGTTTGCCCTATGCGAATAATTCTTTTTTTCTCATCAGGGGACCAATTCGACACCTTATTCATTTGCTCAATGATCTTATGCGTTTGCGAGAAAGATCCGCTTTCTTCCAGCCTATTAATCAAATCTGCTTTCCGTTGCTGTTCGTCAGGCTGGCTGGCGAATTCCTGATTCATCTCGTTTTCACACTGGTAATGCATATTTTCAAGAATTTCGTTTTCCCTAGTCCTTCTGATAATATTTTGGACCAACTTTTCCAAAGGATGCTTCCTGCTATAATCTGCTGGGACAAAATAACGTATCCTATTTTCCCTCAGCATCTTATAAACTTTGCTTTTATCCTTTGTATCGCTATTGTACACACCAATAGAATAACCCCCATAGGAATTGACCAGCTTCATGCAGGGAACATCTGTATCGCTGTCACCAATATAGATGATATTTCTAAAAGGAATCTTAATTTTATCTGGAGGATAAAAGTCGTTGACTGCCGCATCATTCACGTCAAGGACACCCTTTTCGATTCTAAAAAGAAACTGTGTCTTATTGGTATAGTTAACCACTTGTGCGGGCCAAACCGCAATCCCATCCTGATCATAATAAAAAGAACTGGCATAAATCTTTTTAAATTGATCAGCAATTTTGCTTCCTTCAATCATTTCTTTCAGCCCGGATGAGATAATATAATGCTCGACTTCAACCCCTTGTTTAGTTCCAAAAGAATTAATTCTTTTAAACCAGGATTCCACTCCCGGAAAAAGCCTCAGCTTTGAGCCGTATTCCATGATTTTTTCTTTATTGAATACCATCGCTCCGCGGGATTTCTTGGTCATCATGTACATATAAGCTAAATTCTGATCCATATCATTATCCGCAGCCAGGCCATTTGATTCTTGCCAAAAATCTTTTACATCGTAACCGAGTGATTGGATGAATCCCTGTGCCTGCATATCATCAGGAGACAGCGTTTTATCAAAATCATAACAGATGGCAATTACGGGCTTTTTATAACCTTCATCCATATCAATCACCCTTTTACAATTTCTTCCATTATAGCAGAGTTAACATAAATCGACAAAAATCTTTTGCGATTGCCAGTCTGCCCCCTGGGCGGGCCTCCCGGCGTGAGGCCCCTACGGTTTTGCAACGGATCGACCGATTTACGCCGTCCCTGCTCTTCACTCTGCACTCTTCACTCTGCACTTGGTTACACCATTCCTGGAATCTGCCCCAGCGGATTCCTTTCTTCGGCTGTTGGCTAGTGACTGTTTTGGCTTTTATCCTTTTTTCATCAGTCCACACTCTGTCAGCACGTCTTTTATCGCCTCCTGGAGCGAACAGTCGGGATTGTCCTTAAAATAAATATATTTCCTTTTATAAACCTCTTTATGGAAATTTTCCTCATTGTATTTTCTTATTCTTTCAGCTCTGGCAATTGCCTTTTTTACATCATCCAAAGTGATATTCTGTAAAATGTTTTGGAAATTCTTTTCCTGCTTATACTTTTTCAACGTCTCAAAATTCTTATGAAACGCCCTGTTTAGTTGTTCCAGATACTGTGCTTTGGTGGTTAAGGGAGTTCTATAATCAATTTTATGCAACAAAATCCATAGTTCAAATGTGAGATTCGAATAACCCAGTTGACAGTCAACCTGCTTTATCCGAGACGCCTGATGCATGTCGTCCAGCATATTCAAAAATGTCTGGCGATCATTGGGCTGGTTTCCTTCATAATCGACAACCTGGACAATTCGGGTCTTTCCCATAAGGGATAAGTGCTTGACCCAGCTTACCATTTTCACATCCCGCTTTATGGTAAAAGATACATTCACAATCCGATTCGGTTCCTGATTAATCAAGTTTTGAAGCCAACGCAAATAACGTTCTTCACATTCCCCTTCAACCAAGAAATAATACTGATTGGATGCTCTTCTTTGCACATCGTCACTTCCCTTACTTGTTATCCTGTTCCTCCAAAATTTTTAGGAAAATATCACTTAAATCAATATTACGGATAGCTCCGTAACGATTTACAAAATAGTTGGTCATGTAATTATTGGTGTTTTTTGCTCTGGTGCTTCCTTTAGTGCCAAAATCTGACAATGCATAAAGTTCACTGCAATGGGTTTCATCATTCCTATCTACGAACTTGATTTCGTCTGTCCGGAAAATATTCCGGTTCAAATAAATAGGATTCTGGGTATTAAAAATCAGCTGCGCATGATTCCTGTTGATTTCATCATTATGGAATACGTTGATGAGGCTGATAATGGCCATGGTATGGATACTGGCATCCAGCTCATCGACCAAAAGGGTTGCTCCATTTAAAAATGCCTTGGCAATAGCAGGAAAAATGCTTACAATCCGGCGGGTACCCAGGGATTCGAACTGGTTGGCCGGTATCAACACTTTTTTATTAGGTGTACCAAATTCGGAAAACAATTTGGGTTGTCCGTCTGGATCATTGATATAGACCATTTCATTGGCACTGCTGCCGATGGCTTTTGCCAAATCATTGATCATGCCAAAAGAGGCATTGGATCTGTTATCTGCCAGATTGGGAAGAATATCTACAAAGGCAGCCTCATAGACAATGAAGAGTTTGTTGGTAAACCAGTCTCTGATCAGTTTGACCAGTTTGGAACTGTAAAAAGCTTTGAAATTTCCTGTAAGAAAAAGTTCCGTAGGTTCTGTCTGCAGGGAGAGCTTGGAAATCCCCTTCAATTCTTCAGTTCCATTCCGATATGCCATGGGAACTCTATTCACAAACTTGACCTTATTCCCTTTGCGGATATAGATTTCTTTACCATTTACAGAAAGTGATTCTGATAAGATTTCCCGTTCTATATGACTGTTGAGGAGATTTTCGCATTGGAAACTGATTTCGTAAGAAAAAAGCAGTCCCTCTGTTACGGCTTCTACTCCCAAGGTTACTGGTTTAATGATTTTATCTCCAGATAAAAAGTAACGGATATTGGGAATGTATTTCAACTGATTGACACTGATATTATTGGTCATCCGTTCTTTATCCCGGATATGCCCTTCCAGGACGATGGCTTTCAGGACTTCTAAGGCTCCTAGGAAAGATGTTTTTCCTGCCGCATTGGGTCCATAGACTACACTGGAGCAAAGTCCACGAACTTTTTTCCTTCCCGCCTTTTCATTCAATACGCTGTAAGAAAGCTGCTGCAGCCGAGGTGCAGGCTGCATATGGAATTCTGCCCGCTTATAAAAAGATTTATAATTCTCGATCCAATATTTTATCAGCATAACCACACCTCCTCTTACTCATATTTTATCGTATACAGGATATATTTCAAGTTTTAATTCCATTTATTGGAAAAATTATAGCGTTTTTTCAAAAAGTCTATAGGTTGTCTGTTAGCAACTAATGACTGTCCCCACAATGGATCTATACTGTCCCCATAAGTGTGGACACTTTTTAAGAGTAGCACCTGCCCACAAAATTGGACAGGC
>ENA-ORPK01001379-ORPK01001379.1-human-gut-metagenome-genome-assembly--contig:-NODE-1379-length-19337-cov-4.764184_pt1 | contig 19337 bp, 17 predicted proteins | sample MGYA00242139_ERZ509068 | MGnify/ENA primary metagenome ERZ509068 (study PRJEB26280, sample SAMEA2338687) | human gut metagenome | biome: human gut; feature: human-associated habitat; material: faeces... | reverse complement strand
GCCCTTAAAACCAGCAGTGTCGCAGATAACCTGCTTCAACGTGAATTTGAAGCATATGGTCCACGGATCGTCCTGCTGACAGACATCACCTATCTGCCCTATAATGGCACATTTGCCTATTTATCTACTGTCCTGGATGCCTTTACTAAGCAGATACTGTCCTATGTGCTCAGTCCATCACTAGAGGTTGATTTCGTTCTGGAAACCATCAATAAACTGGTAGAATATCATGGAGTGTCCCTGCAGGCTGAAACCATCATCCATTCGGATCAGGGTTGTCATTATACAAGCCACAAATTTATCAATATCCTGTATGACAAAAAACTGCGCCAATCCATGTCACGCAAGGGAAACTGCTGGGACAACGCCCCACAGGAAAGTTTCTTCGGCCACATGAAAGACCATATCAAGCCTGAGCTTGCTGAATGTACATCATTTGCTGATGTTCAGGTCATCATTGATAACTACATTGATTATTACAACAACCGGCGGTATCAATGGCATCTTGCCAGGCTGTCGCCTAATGAATTCTACAAATTTGTTACTACGGGTAAATATCCTCTGGATATTCCTAATATTCCTGCCATGCCAGCCATAAAAAAGGATCCTAAAGAGCTTGGTGCATCGGCAGTTGATATAGATGATAATAAATAAACCAACTGAATATCACACTGGATGGGATGGTATGTCCATTTCCGTGGATACCGAAAATGTCATGTGTCCACTTCTGTGGGGAACCAAACCAGGGAATGTCCAAAATCAAGGATATCACTTTAGTGTAGATGTCTAAAAAACAGGCACTACACTAATTCAAAATGTCCTTGACAAAGGGGACAGTTTATAATCCTCTCGTTTGCAGTGTACTAATTCGCGCCAACAATCCTAACACATATTCTCTCTTTATACCCTTAATCTTGTCTTCCTTCTTTATTTGTTCTTGTAGCGAAGTAACAACGTCTCCTTTTGATGATTCTAAAGATTCTTCTACCGAATTAAGTAGCGAGATAACTACTCCCGAATCTAGTGCTGAATCTAGTAAGACAAAAGAAGATTCGATTTCTATAGATACATCAAGCGCCTCTTCGAGTTCGACCGAGCAAGCGGCAACCTGGAGAGAAGAATCGTTTGATTCGATGAAGAAATACCTAAAAGGATTTGATTTAATTCCTTTTCCAAATGGATTTAGTTCAAATTACATCGATGCTAGTGGGGCTGATCAAGATGGAGATTCTTTCTATGTATATGATTTTATTAAGGAAGACATATCTTCGAGTTATGAAAAACAATTGATAGAAGCAGGATTCCAAGAAGGCTATATAGATGATGAATTCAAGGGAATTGCTTACTGGATATTAAATCCTGGGACTAATGATGTTATCTATATCCAAGGTGAACTAGTTTATCCAAATACGAATTATTCTAGATATGATATCTTCGCTTGGTATGAGGTCGGAGCTTCTAAAAAAGAAACTTTCCCATATGAAGAAATCAATTCTTTCTTTGGGGTTAGCAATATAAGTAAAGAAAATTTGCCACCATTCCAACTCTCAAGCGGAGAAAAATACGACTATTATTCATCTAATACTTTCTATTGCGTTGGAGGTAATTTCTCTAGTCAAACAAGCGATGTAGATTTTACTTCTAGTTATGAATCTTCCTTATCTAAAGCAGGTTATGAAGCTAAAGATGGAACAGCCATCAATTCTTCTATCGGATTAAAGGTTGAATATATGGCTACCCAAGGCTATTTCCTTCTCCAATTATCAAAACTAGCATTATCAAATTAAATATAATTTGGTAATGGAGTATATTATTTGTTGTGGTTTTCCTTTTTAGGAAACTATATATGTTTTAAAATTAGAAAATATGAGCAAAGTTTACATCCAGTTATTAAAAGAAATAGGACATCTTCAAGAAAAAGAAATCAAGAAAGCCTCTATTAGTAAAAACGGTTCTTATGTAGTTACTGATAAAGGTGACTCTTATTACCTAGATAAAGAAAGCGATTCTTTTGTCGTCCTTCAAGAAGGCAATACAAGCATTAAAGAACTTGATGAATATTTTTCTTCACCTTTAGGAAAGAAGCTTCCTATTAGGCAGGGGATTGATGAAGATAGGAAAAACCTAAAATACAGTTTGACCCTAAAGCAATTAAAAGACCTTATTGAAACTAGCTATACAAATGGGGACTTAGAGAAAATCGACTGGAAAGAATTTGTTTTTGCTGCAATAAATATAGACCCATATCTATATAAAATCGAAAATAATAACGGCGAAGATCCTAATGACTTGTTTTTTGGCAAAGAATCCCATATTGTCTATATTTTTCTAGATGATTTATTCTTTCTAGATGTGAATAATATCTATTCCATCCATGAATTCATGGTTGAACTAAATAATGCTTATTCATCGTTAAATAAGAAGCCAGATGAAAGACAATTCTCTTTGTCCATGTTAAATGCAATGGCATCTTCTAGGCGTATCAAGGATTTGTTCCAAAACCCTTCTAATGAAGATAATTATTTCTTGATCAAGAAGATTTTAGAGACCATGAGCGAGAAATATTTCAATATCGACGCGCTTGATGAAACTGCCAATAATCATTATCTAGGCAACGCTTTTGAAGCGCCTGATTTAGATTCGGCAGAAAAAGAATTGGATATACTTTTAAATAACGGAGAACCTTCCGCGGCTAAATTACTTGGTTATCTTTCCTTAAATAAAAATGATGGACAGGGTGATTTAGAAAATGCATTGCTATTTTTTCTAATTAGCGGTTGCTTTAACTGCAAAGAATCAAAGATGAAAGTAGGGGATATCCTTTCTAATAGCGAATCGGCCTATTATTCTCCTGCCTTAGCATCCAAACTTTATAAAACCCTTTATCCAGACGCTTATTTTTCTTTCCTTGATGGGGATGATTACGATTCTTTATATCCCGAATTAGCCTATAGGGCTGCAAATACATATCTAGATGAAAAATATGGTGAGATAAATAAAGATGTCGCTTTATGCTTCCTTTTGTTCGCTTCTTTTGCTATTAAAAGAAGAATAACTAACTGTGGCACCCTTTTCTTAGACGAACCTCTTGCTAATGAAATCGGAGATAAATTAGATAGCTATGCAGAAGAAGAAATTAAGCCTACATATAAAATTAAAAACATCCAGGAATGCTTTTATTCATTCGGTCAAATAAAGTTCAAATATAAATTCTCGATAATATCTTCAATTGAATATGAAGATGATGGATTTATAAAGATGACCATAATGACTTTTAATGAAAATAATTTCACTTCATATGAAGATGGAACTATTTTCTATTGTCTTCCAAGAATCAAAAGAGCAGTGATGGATACTAAATTTGTATTTAGATTCAAAGCTGATTCTTCTTTTGATTTGAAATATCATAACAAGGTAGTCAATTCGGTCGAATTATCTCCAACAAATAATGGGAATGAATTCGTATTATGGATAAATGTTGGCTATTCAAAACAAAGGAAAGCCTATTTAGTAAAAGATGCCGAAATAGTAGTTCCTGATCATATATTGAATGAAAAGGAAGTTAGGATAGCATCAGTTAATTCGAATATACCCAATTCGTCTAGCATAAGGGATTATATTTGCCTTGATGAGAATATTAAGCCTAATGACATGGTTTATTTGACTTCTAAAAGTAAGACTCCGGTAAAGGTAATATCCATTAGGGAAGTCTATCCATCTAGTTTGCCTTTGCCTATAGATACCTATGGCAAGATTTTTAAGAAAAAAGACTGATTTTTGCCGAATTTAATTTAAATTTTTGCTTCTAGGTATAGAATAACTTCTTATGAAAAAGCAAAAGAAGACATTGCAGCAAAAAATAAATTATAGGAAATATCATCAACCGAATAGGTTTATTTGCTCATTCCTTAAAAGGTTAGTAATCGATAAAATTCTAGCCCCTAAATATAATATCCATTATGAAATAATAGATGATATCAACAAAGAAAAAGGCCCTTGCTTCCTTATCTTTAACCATCAATCTAGAATTGATTATGTCTGGAATGTGCAGGCAACTTACCCTAGAAGGCTAAATTTTGTTACTGGATATAATGAATTCTTTAGGTCGCATTTGCACTTTATCCTTAAATTAGCAAACGCTATACCAAAGAAGAACTTTACTATCGATATGCCTGCGATGAGGGCGATTGATAGCATTATTAAGCAAAATGGGGTAGTTTGTTTTTCTCCTGAAGGAATGTCTTCAATTTCAGGTCATAACCAGCCAGTCGTCTCTGGAACTGGCAAATTCATTAAACATTATGGGATACCAGTATATTTCTTGCATACCGAAGGTGCTTTCTTGACTAATACAAAAACTTGCTTAGATGAAAGAAAAGGAAGGATAAATGCAAAATTAAGCATCCTTTTTAGTAAGGAAGATCTAAAGAATCTAAGCGCAGATGAAATAGAAGACAAAATAAATCTAGCCCTTACTCATGATGATTATGAATGGAATAAAATTAACAAAATCCATTATGAAACTCATGGCCATATTGCTAAAGACACACATTATATTTGCTATAAATGTCCTAGCTGTGGTGAAGAATTCTCCATGGTCGATACTGATGATACAATCTATTGCTCCAAATGTGGCTGCGGGGCCAAAATAGATGATACTTATTCCTTATCCCCGTTAACTAAAGAATCGGTTTTGCCTACGACTTTATCCAATTGGTTTGATTTAGAAAGAAAAGCCGTTTACAAAGAGATAAAAGATAACCCTAATTATGAATTCAAGGAACACGTTAAATTAGGAAAACTTGACCCTTATAAAACCTTAAAGAATATGAAGACTGCCATTGTCTGTGGGGAAGGGGAGATAACTATTAACCACGAAGGGCTCTTCTATAATGGGACTAAGGATAATGAGCCATTCTCATTTAAACTCGATTATGATGAGATAAATACATTTGGCATGCCTACCGATACGAGCTATTTGGCATTGTATTATGCAGGTAATTATTATGATTTATATCCAACTAGGCCAACTAGCATTAAAATGCTTCTATTAGTAGAAGAGATGCATAGGTTGCACGTAAATAAGTGGAAACCACTTAAAAACGAAGCCTGGATATATCAAGATTAGTTATTTCTTTAATTCAGTTATGGCTTTAGAAATCTTATCAAGGTATCTACCTTCATAATTTTCTATTTGTCCTTTATCGCATAAAGAAGCTAGATTTGGATCGATTGGCAAATAATCGACATTCTTAATGTCATAAGTAGCAGCAAGCTGCTCAATATTAGCTTTTCCAAATGGATAGATCTTTTCACCACAATGTGGGCATTCGCAATAAGACATATTGGAAACTATCCCTAATATAGGGACATCCATCATCTTTGCCATTCTTAAAGCTTTCTCGACGATTAAAGATACTAAATCCTGAGGAGAAGTAACGATAACAATCGCATCGACTGGGATATATTGGAAAACAGTAAGAGGGACATCTCCTGTTCCTGGTGGCATGTCTATATATAATTCATCAACATCACCATAATCTACATCTGAGAAGAATTGTTGGATTAAAGAGGATATAACTGGTCCTCTCCAGATGACAGGCTCGGCTTTATCATCGGTTAATTCGTTTAATGATATTGTCTTGATGCCAGTTTTTGATAATACTGGGAAAATAGTAGTTTCGGTCCCAGTAGCCATTTCATTAATTCCAAAAATAGTTGGAATAGATGGACCAGTGACATCAGCATCCATCAAGGCTACATTCTTGTTTTCTCTTCTAGCGTTGACTGCAAGTAAAGAAGTGGTAAGTGATTTTCCTACCCCGCCTTTGCCAGATACAACTGCAATAATCTTTTTGATGCTAGAACCTTCGTGTGGCTTTAACTTTTCAATTTTTCTTTCTGCACATTCTTTTGAACAAGATGAACAGTTTCCGTCGCAATTACTCATTTCTTCCTACCTTCTAATATTATGTTTTTTAGATGGAAAATTAATTTCCTTCTAGTGATAATCCCCTCGAATTCGCCTTTTTTGTTAACAATAGGGACGAAATTCTGATTGGCAATAAGATCGACCAAGTCGGCAACCTCAGATTCAATCGGGGCACATATTATTAGTCGTTCGGTTTCAATAGAAGTAAGTGGCGACTTAAGTGCCTTTTCAAGTGAATTTGATTCCATGATGCTCTTTAAGATATCTAAAGTAGATAAAGAATAAAGATATCTACCAGATTCCCTTTCTAGAACTGGAATCATGGTGAAGTGTGATTCGCTTAGCTTTTTGTAGCATTCTTGCAAATCCATGTCGTTATAAAGACAAGTTACTTTGTCTTTGCTAGTCATTAATTCTTTTGCTTTCATGTCTTTATTATAACCAATTTATAAATAATAAGTAGGGGGGTTGACAAAGGTAGTAAACTATTTTTGTATGTTAGAAGTATTTTTAGATGCATTAATTGATTCGGCTAAAATATTAGCCTTTGTGTTTATCTTCCATTTCCTTTTTTCTTTTGTTGAAGATAAAGTCGTTAAAATATTAGAAGGGAAGAAAAGGTTAGGCCCTGTAGTAGGAAGCGTATTCGGACTTATCCCAGAATGTGGGACTTCTATCGTTGCTTCTTCTTTATTTGGACATGGGCATATAAGTATTGGGACATTAGTAGCCGTATTCTTATCTTGCTCAGATGAAGCCTTGCCAATACTATTTTCTTCATTTTCATCAACATGGTATATGTCTTTTGTCCTAATTGGATTAAAGCTAGGTATTGCTATCATAATTGGATTAACGACTGATTTAATATTCTTCAAATTCAATTCGAATATAGATGAACATCTAGAAGAATGTGATCATGATGAAGGGGTTCACCATGGGTGCTGCGGGCATGAAATTGAAGGGAATGGCAACAAATGGAAAGAACATTTATTGCACCCATTGCTACATTCATTAAAAGTATTTGGAATTGTATTTGTGCTTAATTTCATATTCGGGACGATTATTTATTATGTAGGGGAAGAAAATATATCGAATTTCCTTGTTTCTAATTTTGTTTTATCCCCGTTACTAGCTACTTTAGTTGGACTTATTCCAAACTGCGCTTCAAGTGTCCTTCTATCGACTTTATACATACAGGGGGCGCTTCCTTTTGGGGCTTTGCTATCTGGATTATTAGTAAATGCAGGATTAGGAATGCTTATGTTATTTAAAAATAAGAGCAAATTAAAAGAGGCTTTAATCGTCTTAGCAATCTGCATTGCCTCTTCTTTGATATTTGGCTATGCCTTCTTGTATGTATTTTGATTAGATTAGGAATTATAATTTGTTCATGGCTAAATATAGAAAGAAATACATATCAAGAAAACATTCCTCCCTTAGATTGAATAGAAGCGGGGAAGATATTGATATGCTTAACGAAAGAAGATATGAAGAAAAAGGAAGTGGGGCTTATTCCACTTCCTATAAAAACCATATCGACGGAGCTTAATTCATTCCTTCTAGATATTCTATAATCGATTCGATTCCCTCGTTTATTTCTTGTTTGTTCATATCAGATTCAACTGGAACATGGATTAAGAGGGAATTTTTATTTCTAGTAAGGGAAAGATAATAAATCTCATTGCAGATAAATCCGCCAGGATCTAATCCTAAACTAGTCTTTATTCCTTTTGATGCTAGATATTGTTCAATGCAACTAGGGTTTAGACTGGACATGATGCTTTTTGGACCATCTACGATTATTGGCTCATTTGTTTTGCTGACCCCATCATTATCTGGAATAGAAGCATTCATGTTGTTATAGGCATATTGTTCAAGCAAAGGACGATGGGTATATGGCGAAAGATTGAATATCAAGACATGGTCAGGATTATATTCTTCGTATGCCTTAATGAATTCTTCTTTTGCCCTTTTATAGGAAATAGGTAAAACAATTCCTTTAGAATTACCCTTCGCAAAATCCTTAACAACCGTTTCGCTTGGATTAACAGGATGAGCTGCAAAAGGGGAAAAACCGACAAATAACACTTTCATGTTGTCTCTCCTTATGTTCGTGTTTTTATTTTAACGCGAATAGTAAAATGTTGTTAGGGAATTTTTATTTCAAGTCTAATTTATATACCTTGATGGCGTTGTCTCTCATTAGCTTTTTATATGTAGAATATTCAATATTTGCATCGTTATTGAAGTAAGAAAGATACATTGGATTATCTAAAGTATTCAATCCATCAATTGGATTATCGCTTCCAAACATAATCCTATCTTCCCCGATTTCATTTAATACCCTTATTGTTTTATCTATATTTACCCAAGCCGTATCGGCATAGATATTGCTAACTCTTTTCATTACTTCAATCGCGACTTCATTATCTGAGCATAGTTCTAGATGGGCGGCGATAAAGTTGATGTCTTTATTTTCTTTCGCTACTTTTTCTAATTCCAAAATCGAAGAAAATTCATCGTAAGCTGTATGGACCAATATAGGTAAATCCAACTCTCTAGCTAACCTAATCCAAGGGATAAGCTTTCTAGAAGTTATCTTTAATTTCTCGCAGTAGGGGTGGAATTTAAGGCAATTGATATATTTCCTGTTCTCTTTTATGTAATTTATTAGTTCTTCATTAGGAAGTTCGAAAAATGGCCTTAACCATACTCCAGTGCCTATATGCCCCTCATGCTTTTTAGCAAAATTAACTGCTTGTTTTAAGCAATCTAATGTAGATTTGCCCATCTTGCATCTAGTTTTTACTGAAGGAAATTCAGCTGCATCGGCATTGCTAATCAAGGAAAAACCAATGTTATGCGATTTATTTGATTCAATAATAAAATTGCCACATTTTCTTAAACTAGGCCAACTTGCTAAATGGGCATGTGCATCAATAAAACTAAATTCTTCCATTTTTACCTTCTTGCTACTAAATGTTTTAAAATCATTTGCATTTGTTTTTCATCAATCCCGTTATTGGAATTGTTGTTATAGATAAAATCTGCATCCACTTTATGTGGTTCAACATATTTTATATGCATTGGCTTAACTGAGGTAAGATATTGCTCGACAATTGATTCAAGGCTTCTTCCACGTAACTTCATATCTCTAATTATTCTTCTAGAGATTCTTACATCAGGATCAGCATCGACATAAATAATGAAATCATAATATTCCTTAGGTATTTGTAATGTCATGATGCCTTCTACTATGACTATATCTTTAGGTTCGAATGGAACTGTTTCTTTTTTTCTTGTATGGGTAACAAAATCATATTGGGGAACTTCAATTGTTATTCCTTTTTTGATTTTCTTTAAATCTTCCATGAATAATTCTTGGTCTAATATAGAAGGGTCATCATAATTTAGAAGACCTCTTTCTTCAAAAGGAAGAGCAGATTGGTCTTTGTAGTAATTATCATAAGATAAAATAGATGATTCATAAGGCAACAAGGCATTAAGTGCCCTGGATATATAGGTTTTTCCAGAACCGGAACCACCGGAGATTGCTATTAAATAAGGCATAAGTAACCCTCCGATTCGTTATTTTACAATTAGATAAGCTATTTTGTTAGAAAAAAGTGTTGCCCTTCTAGTAGAAATGCTTACAATTACATTGCCTTGGGGTGTAGCCAAGTGGTAAGGCATGGGTCTCTGAAACCCACATACGCTGGTTCGATCCCAGCCACCCCAACCACTTGAACCAGTGACTTTGATGCTAAACGTGTCAAAGTTTTTTTGATTTTAGAGCATTGTTTAAAAACTAAAATTTTGGATAGAAATTGACTATTTACAAAAATGATATATACATTAATCTTTAGAAAAAGGAGGAGTCAATGGAACAATTTGAAGAACCGGTCGACACTTTTGATTTTGGTGACACATGTCCAAGCAGGGCCACAAAACCATGCCCTTCTAGAAAAAAGTAGTCGTTTGACCTGGGTAAGAAAAAATCTTACCCTTTTTATTCTTATGAAGAATCTTATATTAACATATCGAAAAGACCAATTTTACTTTATAAAGAATAACTTTAATGGTGCCATTTTTAAATTCGATGCAGATCATTATTCTCGTTTTATACGTGGTGATGAAGAAATTTATTCTAGATTAAAATTGAAAAAATTTTTTGTAATAGAAGAGCCGGAAGACACCCTTTCGATTTTCGTGCTCACGAATTATTCTTGCAATTTATCTTGCCCTTATTGTTTTGAAAGACATAAGAATTCGTTTCTATTGTCTTGTGATGACTGGAATAAATTTTTCAACAAATTAGAAGGGTTTTTAGTAGGAAAAAATCTTAGAAAAATCGATATTACTTTTACGGGAGGCGAGCCGCTCGTTAATTTTAAGTGCGTTGTGGATATAACTGATTCTATAAAAATGTTTGCAGCCAAGAATTCTTTGTTGGTTCAATTTTCGATAATAACTAACGGAACATTGCTAACTCCTTTTGTGCTTGACTTTTTGAACAAAAACAACTTTTTTGTTCAAATTACTTTTGATGGGGTTAAAAAAGTACATGATTCAATTCGATGCTTCAGTAATGGAATGGGAACGTATGATTTAATATTGGAAAAATTGGAAAGAATGACGAATTTTAAGAATTTAAAAATAGTCTCCAGAATTAATATTAGTTCTCACGATTTTTCGCTTTACCAATCACTAATCGACCATTTGATGGTTTTTTATCCTAAGGTTGGCGTTTACATTGATTTTGTCGATGTTCCTCCGGAGTCTGAATTATTTTTAAACAATGAAGAAAAAATTGAAATCTTTTGCCAATATTTAAGAATCATGACAAAAAATGGAAGACGTGACTTTTATAATTATTATGAGGGTGGAAGATGCATGCTAAGAAATAAAATGTCTTTTGCCATAGATCCTTCTCTCAGTTTTTATAGATGCTATTCTTTTGCTGGAACCGAATATTTAAAGTTCAAAAATTATGAAGGTTTGCTTGCGAATAGCCTGACAAATGATTATTCTTGCCCGTATAAGGATTGTGAATTTTATTCGTTTTGCATGGGCGGATGCGTATACAAGAAATATATACTTTCAGGGGATGCTGACATCTTTTGCAAACGAGATTTTCTTATGGAAATGAATTCATTGATTTTTCTTAGTGAGATATATAAAAATGATCTACCGATAAACTTTAAGGAGCTTTTATCACATGTCGAATACAGCCAAATTGACTTCCACTAAAACAAAGATCTCTTACATATTTATATATATTATTTATGACTTGGCTTACTTTGCTTCGCCTCTTTTCATCATGTGTTTTATTGATGCAGTGGTGGAAGCAAACAAGAATTGCATGATTATTTTTGCTTGCCTAGCTTTTGCTGATTTTATTGCAGTTCAATTTATCGGATATCTGATGTCTATATTTGTCGGCAAAATTAAAGCCGAAAATGCCTCTAAGTTTTATCAAGAACTTAATAGGATTATCTCTTCTAATGATTTAAAAGAAGAAGAAATAACCCAAGCAAAACTATCTCAATATATCGGAGAATATTACGAGAAAGCTAATAGATATTTCTTTCTTGAAAAGGTGGAGCTAGTTTTTTCTATCGCTAGCATCGTTGTTATATTTGCCATTATGTTTGTTATTGATTGGAGGTTATCATTACTCCTTCTATTCTTTGTTCCTTTATCATTTTGGGTTTCTAAACTTTACGAGAAGAAGCTTTATAAAAACGCAAATGCGAACAAGCAAAACTCCGATAATATCAAAAGCTATTTGATGGACCAAAATGTTTTAACGAAGGAAGAGAGATTTTCAGACAAGAAACAAATGCCACCTTTTAACGGACTTATTAATATATTTCTACGCGATTATAAGAAAAGCGTAAGGACTAATTCCTGTTATCTTTATTTCTTTTCCTACGCATTTTTAAATTTCGCGATTCTTATCGTAATACTTTTAAGTGGTTATCTAACTTCGGTTAATTTATTAACAATAGGTGCTTTATTTGCGTTTCAAAACTATACTTCCCAGCTATGGACTCCAGGTGAATATCTAATGAGTTATAGCAGTGATTATCAGGAGGCGAAACCAGCGATTGAAGAAATTGAACACATATTGTCTTTGAAGAAAGCTAAGTTCTGCCATGATAAAATTAAATACATATCGCTTAAAGGTTTTACCTCTTTAGATATGGAAGGGAAACCTCTATTCATCCCAATAGATTTAGAGTTTAAAAAAGGTAATATCTATCTTATTAAAGGGATAAATGGTATAGGCAAAACTACAATGATAGAAGCAATAATGGGCTTTAATAACCGTTATAAAGGAAAAATAGATATTAACGGGTCGTCATCTACTTCTTTTGATGATTTTTGCTATGTTGCAGCATCTAGCTATATTAGTCGTTTCTATAGTGAGGAAGCCTTCAAAGGTTCTAGCGGTCAAAAGAAATTAAGCCAGTTAAAGCTTTATCTAGATAACATTAAATCTGTTTATATCTTGGATGAGCCTACTAATTTTGTAGATGAGGAAAATAAGAAAGATGTCATAGGTCTAATCGAAGCAAAATCGAATTCCGGAAATATCATGATTGTAATTAGCCATGATTCTATTTTCGATGAAGTGGCAAATGAAATAATAGAACTTCGCGAAATAAATTCTACCGAAGCCGATTTTTAATCTTAAATTTATGCTTTAATAAAAGATAATTAATACATGGGTCGCTTATTTTCTGCTTTTCATAACAAAAAGCCCCATCAATAGATGAGGCCAGTTTGATTTGTTTATGATTATCTTTTGATCATTATTTCTTTTACGATTTCAATCATCGTATTGAATTCTTTGACTGAAAGATATTCAAATCTACCGTGATGGTTATATGAACCGGTTCCTAGATTTGGGGTAGGGCAACCCTTGAAGGAGAATGTAGCCCCGTCAGTTCCGCCTCTAATCGGAGGGAAAGTAGGAGTTAATCCAAGTCTAGCAAAAGCTTCCTTTGCAGTTTCAATTGCTTCAGGATGTTTATCTAAGACTTCCTTCATGTTTTTATAGTCATCATGGATTTCGATTGTTATCTTGGCTTTCGGATAGCTTTCCTGCAAGGATTTAGCAGCTTCCATGAATTCTTCTTTTTGCTGCACGAATTTCTTCTTGTCATGATTTCTTATGATGTAGTGGAGACAAGCTTTCTCAACATTACCTTCAATGTCTACTAGATGGTTGAAACCTTCTCTACCTTCGGTATATTCAGGACGTTTTGTTTGAGGTAATAACCTATCAAACTTAAGGGCGATATGAGCGGCATTGACCATCTTTCCTTTGGCTTCACCTGGATGGATAGAGAACCCGTGTATGCAAATATCGGCATGGGCGGCATTAAAAGTCTCACAGGCAATCTCATCAAATTTGCCTCCATCAATTGTGTAGGCATACTTAGCCCCTAACTTTTTCGCATCAAAATGATCGGCCCCTCTTCCAATTTCTTCGTCTACTGAGAAACAAAAGCAGATTGGCCTATGCTTAATTTCTTTATTGGTAACAAAATAAGATAAAACAGACATTATAATGGCAATACCAGCCTTATCGTCTGCCCCAAGTAAAGTCGAGCCATCGGTAACTACTAAATCATCCCCAATATGTTCGCCTAAAGTCGGGAATTCTTTTATAGACATGGAATAGGTATCGTTTAATTTGATAACCCCACCTTTGTAATTCTTTATTATTTGAGGGTTAACATCCTTGCCAGTTATTTCTAATGCGGTATCAACGTGGGCATTTAAGCCAACTGGATCCATGTCGGATTCACCATCTAATTTGCCATATAGGATTCCATATTCATCAATATAGGAAAAAATTCCCATATCCTTTAATTCCTGCTGTAGTAATCTACTTAGATTTAGTTCTTTTTCCTCGCTAGGAATTGTGTTGCTATTTTCGTTTGCTTGAGTATCGATTTTTACGTAACGGAGAAACCTCTCTAGATTTTGATCCATAATTTTCCCTTTCTTCTCAAAACGGAATTATTCTAGCAAACTAATCTTAATAGGTGTAGGGGAACCTAAATAATTAGGTTAATTTAGTTTAATTAGTTGAAACTACTTATAATGCATATAAAATATGCAAGAAAGAAATGGAGGCTAATAATGGCTAATAAACATTTAGGTGCTTTAGATGAAAGCACAACCAAATCCATAATGGATGCATATTTAAAAGATGACAAGAATACTTTGACTAGGCATGCTTTATCGCGTTCTAGCTTAAGTGATGTAACTTTTGTCTCATCTTCAAAAACTAATTTGAACAATGTCTTTTCAATTGATTTAAAGACGATGCCGGTCTGCAATCAAAAGCAATCTGGTAGGTGCTGGATATTCGCTGCCTTAAATATCCTAAGGGAAATGATTGGAAAGAAATGCAAGATAAAGAATTTTGAATTATCCCAAAATTACATTTCTTTATATGACAAGATAGAAAAGGCTAATTTTGCCCTAGAATCAATAATTACTTTATGCCAATATTCCCCAAACCAAAGAGTATATCAATATATATTGAATTGCCCAGTTTCTGACGGGGGACAATGGGATATGTTTGTAAATCTAGTCCTTAAATATGGCCTTATGCCAAAAGATGCCTTTATTGAGACTAGCCAAAGCGAAGGAACTAGGGAAACTGATTTTGTTGTTAATGCCTATATTAGGAAATTTGCTTTTGAAGCAACTGCTCTAGCTAAAGAAAAGAAAATGATTGAAGTAAGGAAACTCAAAGATAAATACATGGAGCAGATTTATAAGATGTTTTTATCTGCGTTTGGCGTTCCTCCAAAGAAATTCGATTTTAGATATACCGATGAAAAGGATAAATTCCATTGCGAAGAAAACTACACCCCAATGTCTTTCTTTGAGAAATATATCGGAAAAGATGTCCTCGAATCCTTCCAATCCTTAATAAATTCCCCAACAAAAGACAAGCCATATAAACGTAATTACACGGTTGATTATCTAGGAAATGTCATTGAAGGAAGACCTATTAACCACCTTAATGTATCTATGTCTAGGATGAAAGAAGCCATAATTGCCCAACTTAGCGATGGTAATCCAGTCTGGTTTGGTAGCGATGTATCTTTCTATAGAGATAGAGCAGGTGGATGCTGGGACGATAATGCATTCGATTATAAGACCATGTTTGGCAATGACCTTGATTTTGATAAGGGTGGTATGCTTGATTTCCGTCATTCCGCGATGAACCATGCGATGGTTATAACCGGAGTTGATTTAAAAGATGGCAAGCCAGTAAAATGGAAGATTGAGAATTCCTGGGGTAGCGATAATGGACATGCTGGATATTACATCATGTCCAGTTCCTGGTTTGATAAATTTGTCTATCAGGCTGTAGTAGATAGGAAATATCTAAATAAAGTCGAATTAGACGCGATAAAGAAAGAACCAATTCACCTTGATCCTTGGGATCCAATGGGTACTTTAGCAGACTGAAGATGAAAAAAGGCAACCTATTAAAGATATTGTTTGTCAAAGGAAGTAGAAGCATTAAGAAAAACGTGCTTCTATTTCTTTCTATGTTTTTAATGGGCGCTTTAGCCTTGACTCTATATGTAGGATTATCTTCTAATTCAATCTCGCTTTCTTCTAGAGTTGATAAAGCCTATCTAGAAGGAAATTATCCTTCCTATTTTGCCTTGGTAAAAGAAGATGACCCATATAATGAAAAGAAAATAAAATCATTATTAGAGGAAGGTGAATATTATGAGAAAAGATTATTCCTTCCGATAAAACTAAATGGAAGGGAATCTTATCTAGGGGTAGTAGAACCATCCTTTACTTTATCTAAGCCAATCAAATTAGAAACTCCTTCATCTTCATCTACTTTCTTTTATATTGATTCATCATATAAAAACAATAATTTTGGATTTAGCCCTGAGGTAGGGGATTTAGTTTCTTTTTCCATCCCTATTTCTTCCTATTTATCTTCCTATTCGTCTATATTATCTAAGCTAGATAAATACGTATTAGACGGGAAAGAAAACATATTGAATAATCAGGATTTGATATTAGGGATGGAGCTAACTTCTTTTATGGAGCATCCTGAAAATATATCAAAGGCTGCCTATAATCCATCTTTGTTATTGATGGATAAATCTTCTTTCTCCTCATTAATAGAAAGCCAAATAAAGGATAATTATTCTAGCGAGGTTTCTTCTAGCTTGATTGATCTATTGTCTACTTTCCTTTCTCCAAATGAATATCTATTTAAATTGAATAAAGGAAGAGAAAATATAGTAAAAGAACAAGTAGAGGAGATATTTGATTCCACTTCTAGTTTAGCAATGTCTTTTCTAGGCCATAATAATCCTTTAGAAAGTTCGGTCTATGTCGAATTAACCCAGGCAAAACAATTGACTTATTTGTTTCCCGCCTTATTTTTCCTTGTTGCTACTTTGGTAATGTTAACGACCTTGTCCCAAATGATAGATAAAGAAAGATTAGAGATAGGGACATTAAAGGCGATTGGACTATCTAATAAAGAAATATTAGGCCATTATATGTCTATTACTTCCTTTATTTTAGGTTTAGCATGTCTAGTTGGCTTTATTATAGGCCCATTGATAATCCCATCTATCATGGGCCAAAAATATGACATTTTATATACCCTTCCCTTAAGGAATATGTTTGTCTTCCCTTGGGTGAATGCAATAGGCTCAGCCCTCATAATGATTGGATTAGGGTTCTTCTCTACTTTCTATTCTTGCTTCAAAGTAATTAGAGAAACCCCATCATCATGTATGAGGCCAATTATAAGAAAAGAAGAAAAAGAAGGGGGGCATTACTTAATTAAGTCATCTTCCCCGACGATTTTATCTTTAAAGATGTCTCTTAGGAGCATCAAGTCAAACATCTTTAAAAGTGCGATGGTTGTAATCGGAGTTGCTGGATGTGCAACGTTACTTTTATGCGGATATGGAATAGATGATACATTGAACAAGGGCATCAGTACCGACTTAGCCTTGAATTATACTTCTTCTTTTACGGCAACTTATAACGAATCAGATTCCCCTCTTAAATTAGATGATTGTAGTTATGTAGAAACTTATTCAAATTCATATTTATCTTCTTCAACCATATCAACTAAGTCTAGAAGCGAGGTCTATTACGTTAGGTTATATGAAGATAGCCATCCTTTCTATAAGGTTGATTTGCCATCTACTGGAGTTGCTATTTCTATTAAAACATCGAAGACATTAGGCGTTAAAGTTGGGGACGAGATCAATTTTACTGCCTTTAACAAAACCTATACTTCAACTGTTTCTTCTATATTTGAGACATTCTCATTAAATGGAGTTTCCGCGACTTTTTCTAGCCTAGGTTTAACCCCTAGATATAATTATTGTTACATCAAATCTAACGAGAAGATACCTCTAGATGAAGTAGAAAAACAAATAAAGGATAACCATAAAGAGATTTCTACGATTACTTCGACTGAAGTCGCTAAAGAAAATATTGAAGTAACCGTATCAGGAATCAAGCTCATGACTGGGGCAGTCAAGTATTTTGCAATCGCTTTAGCTCTTGTTGTCTTATATAACCTTTCCTTAATGAATTTCACCTTGAAAAGAAGGGATATAGCAACTTTAAGGGTATTGGGCTTCTCTTCTTTTGAAATAGGAGAGACACTCATGTTTGAATCATTTATTCTCTCTTTGATTGGCTTTTTTATTGGATGCCTATTTGGCTATCCATTCATGTCTGCCGTACTTAAAGTTAATGAAGTTAGCCTTGTGGAATTTCTAAAAACAATCAAATTTAGCTCATACGTGTATTCATTTATCCTTACTTTTGTTGTATTTGCTATTGTCAATTTCATCCTTGCTTTAAAGAGTAAGAAAGTAAAGATGGTTGAATCATTAAAGGCAATTGAATAAAGCATCTTTCTTGCATTTATCCATTATAAAAGTAAGATAAAAGCACGGAGGAAATGAACATGGAAGGAAAAGTACAAAAATATAGGTGCTTAGTCTGTGGGGAAATTGTCGTTCCTAATGAAGATGGGACATGCCCAATCTGCGGAGCTCCTTTTGAGGATTTAGTTCCAGTAGACGAAAACGGAAACGACATCGCCTAATTCTTAATACACCAATCAAGTAAAGAATAAACAATCGGTTCGACATAACTTCTATTAGATTCATGATAGAAGTTGCGTTCGGACTGATTTTCTTTTCTTTGATAATTAACTTTTAATCCTTCTAGGACTTTGACATCAACATCCTTTAGATATTCAAATTGATCTAACTTAACTCTTTCTTTATTAAAATAGGAAGCAGTTATAGTAGAAGTAGATGCATCAAAAGTATCATTATAGAAAACCCCACCCGCATCGATAACATTGCCATTTTTACTAATTCCATCAGGATTAATATGAAATATAGTTGGGATATATCCTGTTCCATAACCCATTGGATTAGAACTAGATTCGCTTAATCCATAATCAAGCTTGAATTTCTCCCATTGATCTTTGGCCAATTGCTGATATTCTTGTTCAATTTTGCTCCCATTAGGATTGACGCTAGGTCCATATTCTTTGCCATTTTCATCAGCAACTTTTCTAATCCCCAAAACACCTGTATCGATATAAAACAAGGGGGACGTGTTATCGTTTGCCCTAAAATAAGAGGTAATGGAAGTCTCTTCTAGATAGCTACAATCTGGACATCCTTCTAAACCAAAATATATGGTAAATTCAAGTACTCCAGTTAACTTCTTTTCATATAGGGAATCTAATATGGTTTTATCTATCTTTAGCATTCTAGGATAGCTAATCCTTGCATCCATCCATGCTTCAAAAGATTCTTTAGAAGTAACCCAAGGCTTATTTTGGTCTACATTGTCGTTTTGATATTTAAGTGTTCCATTCTCAAATATCCCTAAAGTTTCATGATTAGAAAATAGCTTTAATCCAAATTGCTCCTCTTTTTTTGATATATCTTGGTAATCAAGGAAATAGACTAGCAAATTATGCTTCTTGATATAAGGGGATAGGATATTATCATGCCACTCGGCATAGCAGGAACAGAAATTGACCGTTGAATGGACTAGGAGGATAAAATTCTTTTTTTCGCTTACTAGATTAATAACTTCATCATAACTTATCTTGATCATATGGGAATCATTTTTGATTTCTTCATCCATTCCAATCAAAGTTCCCATGTCAATATTAACCTTGCTAACTGAATCGATGTTATTCCCACAGGAAAATAGAAGAGGAAAACACAAGAAAGGAAGGGTGATATTTTTGATGATTTTTTTGTTTAATTTATCCATAAAATTCGAGAGAATACGGAATTCTGTGTAAACCAGAAACTCGCTTTAACGTTCTAATTCT
>ENA-ORPK01001373-ORPK01001373.1-human-gut-metagenome-genome-assembly--contig:-NODE-1373-length-19369-cov-3.722274_pt1 | contig 19369 bp, 15 predicted proteins | sample MGYA00242139_ERZ509068 | MGnify/ENA primary metagenome ERZ509068 (study PRJEB26280, sample SAMEA2338687) | human gut metagenome | biome: human gut; feature: human-associated habitat; material: faeces... | reverse complement strand
GAAAAGGAAGCGGCTGCGCAGCAGACATTTACTTTTCTTGCTTACTTTTATCATATAATAACAGGAGTACATTATGTCAGTTAAACACATGTATATTGCCATTGATTTGAAAACATTTTATGCTTCAGTCGAATGTGTAGAACGTAACATGAATCCATTAGATACGAATCTTGTTGTTGCAGATGCATCAAGAACAGAAAAAACAATATGTCTTGCAGTATCTCCTTCACTTAAAGCATATGGAATATCAGGAAGGGCAAGACTTTTTGAAGTAGTTTCAAAGGTTAATGAAATCAATGCAATGAGGCGTACACAAGTTTATGGACATAAACTTAAGGGTAGTTCATGTTTTGCCTCAGAGCTTAAAAGCAATAAAGAACTGGAACTGTCATATATTATTGCAACACCAAGAATGTCTTTGTATATGAAGTATTCAACGTATATATATAATATATATCTTAAGTATGTGGCAGCTGAAGATATACATGTTTATTCAGTTGATGAGGTGTTTATAGATATCGGGGCGTATCTTGGAATATATAATGTATCACCCCGTGAACTGGCTATGAAGATGATAAAGGATATTTATGATGAAACAGGAATAACAGCCACTGCTGGAATTGGTACCAATCTTTATCTATGTAAGATTGCCATGGATATAGTTGCAAAACATATGCCAGCAGATAAATATGGTGTAAGAATAGCCGAACTTGATGAACATAGTTATCGTGAGCAGTTATGGGGGCATAAACCTATTACTGATTTCTGGCGTGTTGGTCCAGGATATGAAAAAAAGCTGTATGAGTATGGCATGTATACAATGGGTGATGTTGCAAGATGTTCTCTTGGATCTGATAGTGATTTTTATAATGAGGAACTTTTATATAAGCTTTTTGGTGTTAATGCAGAACTGCTTATCGACCATGCATGGGGGTATGAACCTTGTACAATAGCAGATATAAAAAGCTATAAGCCAGAGTCTAACAGTATAGGTTCAGGACAGGTGCTGCATTGTGCCTATGATTTTGAAAAAACAAAACTGGTTGTATGTGAAATGGTAGATCTTCTCATGCTTGAGCTTATAGATAAAGGGCTTGTGACAGATCAGATAGTACTCACTATCGGTTATGATATAGATAATATAACTAAAACATCTGGTAACAGAGAAGGAACTTATTCAGGTGAAATAGTAAAAGACAGATATGGAAGACGTATTCCAAAGCATGCACATGGAACGGCGAATCTTGGAAGATTCACATCATCTGTCAGATTAACAACTAATGCTGTTGTTAAGCTTTATGATGAGATTGTAGATAAAAGACTTATGTCAAGACGTATAAATATAACTGCAAATCATGTTATAAAAGAAGAAGATGCCATGGTTAAACAGGAGTGCAGACAGCTGGATCTGTTTACAGATTTTATGGATAAAGAAAGTCATAATGAAGAAGATATGCAGCTGAATAAGGAAAAACAGGTTTTAAAAACCATGATTGATATAAAGAAAAAATATGGTAAGAATGCTGTTGTAAGAGGAATGAATCTAAAAGAAGGAGCTACTGCTATGGATAGAAACCGTCAGATAGGTGGACATAAAGCATAGAAAAAAGGACAGGAATTATGGCAGAGTGTATTAAATATAGTGACATTATCAATAAAAGCCGTCCAGTATCATACAGACATAAAAAAATGTCTAATTATGAACGGGCAGCTCAGTTTTCACCTTTTGCTGCATTAACTGGATATGATGATGCTATAGTTGAAACAGCAAGACTTACGGACAGCAGAATAGAACCTGATGAAGCTGCAATCAATATTTTAAACGAAAAATTTGCTATATTAAGGGAAATGCTTAAGAATAAAACCTATGATGTATCAGATACTTCATGTAAAGTCACAGTTACGTATTTTGTGCAGGATGAGTTAAAAGAAGGTGGCCATTATGAAAGGTATTCTGGTTATGTGAGAACTATTGACGACTATGATAGAATATTAATAATGCATGGTGGAAAGAACATAAAAATCGCTGATATAATTGACATTATAGCTGATATATATTCAGATGTCTTGTAAATCCAGTGAATGCAGTGTATAGTTATGAACAGTAAATAAGCAAAATAATGAGGCAGGCATAAGAAGATGAAGTTAAGAGTTCCAGATTATTATGATGAGTTTCAATGTATAGCAGATAAATGCAGTGATAATTGCTGTATAGGCGGCTGGGAAATAGATATTGATGAAGATACTTATGAACGTTACCAGCAGATGAGCGGTGAAACAGGTGAAAAATTAAGAAGCAGTATAATTCAGACTGAGGATGGTGATTATTGTTTCAGGCTTATAGATGGCAGATGTCCAATGCTTACAGAAGAAGGCTTGTGTGTCGTACATAAAGAGCTTGGTGAAAAATATCTTGGTGTTGTATGCAGCCAGTTTCCAAGATATTCAGAATATTATGGTACTATAAAAGAATCCGGAATAGGCATGGCCTGTGAAGAGGCTGCAAGAATAATATTATGCAAAAATCGTAAATTTACATTAAATATTAGTCCTTTAGAAGAGGAATATGAACAGGATTCAGAATATGATAGTGAATATGCTGCAAAAATATTTAATGTACGTGAAGTAGTTTTTAAGATATTATGTAAAGAAGACTTATCTGTTAATGAAAAACTTATAGTTATATTGTCTTTGGGAAATGAAGTTCAGAAAATTATTAATGATGGTGAATATGATAAAATAAAAGATATAACAGCAGTGTACACAAAAGAATATGGTGTTGATCTTCTTGAAGATACTAGAAGTATGTTTGATAATGGTGAATTTGACAATATATCATTGCATGATAGTATCAGACAGATATTAGTTCCATATGAGGAAATGGAGATACTTAACGATACATGGGAATCTATGTTAAAAGATGTAATATATAGTCTTTTTGAACAGATGGATAAAGATGAATATACTGCCTTAAGTGAAGAATTTTCTACATATATTTCCAGCAGGGAATATGAATACAGACAGCTTTTTGAGTACTATGTGTTCAGATATTTTGCTAAGTCTATATATGATTATGATGTTCTTGGCAAATGTCAGATGCTTGTAACAAACTTTTTTATGATAAAACAGATGGATATGTTAAAATGGCTGGATAATCATAGAAATTATTCTTTTGATGATAGAATGGATATTGTACATATATTTTCAAGACAGGTAGAGTATTCAGAGGAAAATATAGAAAACTTATATGAAGATTTTATATTTGATGATGTATTTAATCCTGACAGTTTAAAAGCAATATTATGGCTTGATGGTGATAGTATGTAGTTAATCATGCTTTATTTTATATAAAATAAAGCACATTAAAATAAAGATAAGGTTAGGTAAAATTAGATAAAAAAAGATAAAGTTAGTCAAAGTTAGTTAATGTTAGATAAACAGGGAGACACGAATGGGTATAGATTCTGAATATTATAAAGAAAAAAACAAAAAGAAACTTATTAAATTAAGACAGCTTGAATCTGTTATGCCTCCGTATGTCGTATCGTATCTTAATGATAAGGAATTATCATCACAGATTAACACGGTTATTGCATATGCATATGACCTGCAGACTTTTTTCAGGTTCCTGACAGAGAAAAATAATCTGCTAAAAAATACAGCAATAAAGAATATAAGCATAGATTTTCTTGAATGCCTGACATTTGAAGATATCAACGAATATCAAAGGTATTTAAGGTTCAATAGTTCAGTTGATGGAAGCAGCCATCAGAACCAGGATAAGGCTATTGCAAGACGTATGGCAGCACTCAGAGGTTTATTTGAGTTTTTATGTCTTCATCAATATATGAAAAATAATCCTACAGTAGGTGCAGCTAAACGTATTAAGATGCCACAAAAGGATATTATACGTCTTAATGATGAGGAGGTTAATACATTTCTTAATGTTGTTTCAAATACAAATATAAAGGGAAATAAGCTGCAGATTGAAAAGTGTAAAAAAACACAGCTAAGAGATACAGCACTTATTACATTACTTCTTAATACAGGAATCCGTGTATCTGAGTGTGCAGGCTTAGATATTGATGATATTAATTTTAATTACAGAACTATTAACATAGTCCGTAAAGGTGGTTCCGATGCACATCTTTATTTTAACGAAGCAACTAAGAAAGCATTAAAGGATTATATAGAGAATGAAAGACCTTTACTTCTTGGAAATACGGAATCTGATGAACAGGCAGTATTTATATCTATGAAAAAAAGCCGTATGAGTATCAGTGCAATTGAACGTATGGTGAAAAAATATGCTAAAAATGCAACACCAGATAAGAAAATATCACCTCATAAGATGCGTAGTACTTATGGTACTGCTTTATATAAGGACACAGGTGACATACGACTTGTAAGTGATGTCCTTGGGCATAAAGATATTAATACAACTGCTAAGCATTATGCAGCTATGGAAGAAGAACACAGGAAGCTTGCTGCAACGATTCCTCTTTATCAGGAAAAAAAAGAAGAAGAATAATAGTATGTGTGATAGCAGATAAACATAACGCTGATAAATCCTCGTTTATCAGCGTTATGTTTCGTCCGCTACGCATGACTGTTCGTTCGTTAATGGTGCAAGAAAAGTAAATGTCTGCTGCGCAGCCGCTTCCTTTTCTTTTGCACACATTACATTATGGTTTGATTTTTTAAATCCTGCACTCATGAACCCGCGCTTTCGCGCTCTTTCGTCCTGCTACGCATGACTGTTCATTCGTTAATGGCGCAAGAAAAGTAAATGTCTGCTGCGCAGCCGCTTCCTTTTCTTTTGCGCTCATTATATCATGATTTCGGATTTTTCTTTGCTCTTGTCTACTATAGCATTCAGTTTTCTGCATGGTTTTGCAATTACAAGTCCAATAAATAAACATATGCCAACATATACTAAAAGTGCAAGTATACATTTCCAGTAGTACCAGCTATATGTTCCACCTACACATTCTCTTAAAGCATCCATTGCATATGTGAATGGCAGGTACTTATAGATGGCCTGATATATGGCTGGAAGACACTGGATAGGGAAAGTACCTCCAGCACCAGCAACCTGGATAACCATTATTACTACAGCGGCTGCTTCACCGACATTTTCAAATGCTACAGTAAGTGAATAAGTTATCATAGTAAATACAAATGAAGTAAATGCAGCTGCAAACCAGAATTTGAATGGATGTATACATTGTATTCCTATAAAAAATAAATCCCCAAGTGTAATCAGTAATGCCTGTGCCTGTCCTATAAGGAAGAATGTAATGTATCTTCCAAAGAACGCTTCTACTGAATTTACTTTTATGCCATCAAAAGGATGAACCTTTACATGAATAATAGCTACTAATATAAGAGCTCCAACCCATATAGAAAGTACTGAATAGAATGGAGACATTGCTGAGCCATAATTCGTGATTGGATATAAATCTTCTGTTGTAATTGCAACTGGTGCTGATATAAACGATGCAAGTTCATCTGTGTTAAAAGATATGGCAGTCTGTAATAACGAGTATACTCCACTGTTTTTGAATTCCACAAGTTTATTAGTTGTTTCGTTTAAGTTATCTTCAATATTTCTGACCATGACAAGTGTATTGTTTATTGATTCACCCATCTGGCTTATTGATTTGTTAAAGTCATCAATGTTATATCCCATGTCATTATATATAGAGGAAATAGAATTCATATATCCACTCACCGCATCAATATCATGGGAAATTGTTGAAAACAAGGATGAATCTATAAGGGAACTCTGTCCTATAGTTTTGTTAAGTTCGTTAAGTATAGTGCGTTCACCTTCAAATGTACCTGAAATATCAGGACTTATACCTTTTGCTGTATCTGCACTGGTTTGTGCAGTAGTCATTATGTTTGATAGAGCAGAAAGTACATTGTCAAAAGTGACAACCTGTGTATTGATAACCTGGAACTTAGCTATAAGTATATCAATTAGTGAGTTGTTCATAGAATCTGAACCAGACTCTAATGTGGAATCAGCTTTATTTTTGTCACCTATATTGTCGGCGACATCAGCAGATTTCATGATAGCTTCTGTTAATGTGCTGATGAATGTCGCATTAACCTGTTGTTGGACAGCGGTTTTTGCTTTATCTGTAATCTTTGGTGCTATGGCATTTTTTTTCTGGTTTGTATAGTATATTATTTCAGGGTGTGTCATATTATCAGCAAGAAAACTTACCATATCTTTAGAAAAATCCGCTGGCATGATAAGTGCTGCATAATAATCACCAGACCATACTCCTTCTATAGCTTCGTCAGTAGAATCTGTAAATACCCAGCCTATTGTATCGTTTGTTTTTAGTGCTTCAACAATGTTTGTGCTTATATTTATATCCATACCAGATATATTAATTCCGGTATCATCATATGCAACTGCAACTTTAATATTGGAAGTTGATTCAGGACCATATGGATCCCAGTTAGACAATATATTAAACCATGCATATAAAGAAGGAAGTACAGCAAGTCCCATAACGACTACCAGTGCCACTACATTACGTCCTATATGTTTACAGTCGTTTAAGAAGACTTTTATTATATTTTTCATTATCGGACAGCCTCCTTACTGGAATTATCAGGGTTAATTGTTATACAGACGGCGTTTGTCTTATTATCAACGCTTATTGTTACTTTGTTGTTGCCAGGTTTGTTGTCTATAACTATATTCTGGCAGTCAGATGATACATTATCTGATATATTATTAGTTATATTTTTAGGCATATTATTAGTTGTATTATCTTGTGTATTATTAGCTATATTTTTATTTATATTATCATATACATTTTTATCTGCGTAATCAGTTATAGTATTTTTTTCATTTATATCACTATCAAAATTATCAGATGTAGCCTCTGTTATATTTTTTTTAACATATTCAACAGGACTTACATAGTTCATGGCAATATCTTTGATTACTTTTGTTGTATCAATAAGTGCATCGTTATCAGAATTATCAATAATACCTTTCAGGTTTTCGGTCATATTGTAATCTTTATATTCTATTGCAATCAGGTATCCGCTTATTATGAATAACGAAGCAATCCACATTACTAGAAATATTACTTTTGAACTATTTACAACAAATAACAAAATAAGAAATATAATAGGGATGATAAGCATAGCGATTATTCCATATTTTATTCTGTCTTTATTACGCTTATGTTCTTTTTCATAATATAAGCGGATCATCTCAATTGAACTGTTAAGAACAGTCTGTTTATCAGCTTTTAACATGCTGCCTCCAATCTGTTAGCTTGTATTTGGTTATTTACATCATCTTTGTATCATGCATACGATGGTGCATATAGTGGTTTAGCTTCATAAAAGGTTTTCTTATAAGTAATCCTAAGAATAAAGTACCGATTACAAAAATCATAAGCTGTCCCATGAGAATGAAGTAATCATATCGATAGAAACCACTGATACATTCTCTTATTGCATTAATAGCATAAGGGAATGGGAAATATATATATACATTTCTAAAGAACGATGGTAATAATTCAATAGGATATGTACCACTTGAACCTGCTATCTGTATAACTACAAGCACAACAGCTAAAGCCTTACCAACATCACCAAAGGATAGAGTAAGTGTATATATAAGCAATGTAAATGCGAAGCTGACTATTGAAGCAGTAAGCATAAATATACCTGGATGTACACAATATATCTTAAGAAGATATAAGTCACCAAGAACGGTAATTATAGCCTGAATCTGTCCCATAAGCCAGAATATGAGGTATCTGCCGAAATATTTCTGCGTAAGTGTAGCATTCTTAAATTCATCAAGCTCGTCAGGAGATGTTTTAATAAGAGCTGTAAGTAAAAGTCCTCCAACCCATAGAGCCAGAGTTGTATAGAAAGGTGCTACAGCTGTACCATAGTTGACTGCTTCATATACATTCTGTGTTGTAACTTTTACTGGTGATGAAAAAAATTCACCATATTCAGAAGAATCTTTATCAAGCAGTTTCTGCATAATCTCATATTTACCATCTGCTTTTAATTCATCAAGTTCTTTATCTGCTTTATCAAGAGTGTTTTTAATATTGTTTATAAGGTTTGACATTGTGTCAAGAGTTATATTGACATTTGTAAGTGTACTATCAGCTCCATTAATAATAGTGCTTACTGATGTCAGATTATCAGATGCACTAATAAGTGAATTATATATAGAGCTTATAGATGTTTTAAACAGGTTTCCAGCCTGGTTAACAGAACCGCTTACGCTTGTTTTTAATATATTATTGAGTGAGCTTATGCTTGTCTGGCATTGGGCAAGTACATTATCAAGATATATAAGTAAATCCTGCGGTTTAGTGTCAGACTGCATATACCAGTTTGTAAATGTTTCAAGAGTCTGTGTGGCGCCCTTTATAAGCTCCGGCATAAGATTAAGTGAGCTTATAAGACTATCATATAAAGCCTGGTTATAACCGCCATTATTAAGATCTTCTTCCTTGAAATGTTCTAATACAGGCTTTAAAGTTGCTGCTAACTGCTCACTGGCATTAGAGGCATTATTCATCTGGTTTATAAGATCATTAAGTGCTTTTACTATATCGTCTTTATTTACTGCAGAGCCGTTATTTTTAAATATTTCTATTTTTGCCCTTAAATCAGATATACCCTGTTCAAGTGATGAATTAATATCTATAAGCCGGTTAAGCGATACATTTATGTTGGAAATATACTGGTCAATAACATTATCAGCTGAAGCCTTTGAAGCATTAAGTCTTTCTTCTGACATATCACCCTGAATATCGTGTACAAGACTATCCGTTTTCTTTAAAGTGTCAGACAGTCCGATATTACTTTCATTGAATTGCTTTATAGCACTATCATATTCAGATATATTCTCACTGATATTTTTTAATTTATCAGATATATCAGATAAAACATTATTCTTCGTAAGTGAATCAGCATCTGTTGAATTAAGTATAGTAACCACAACTGTTTCAATAAATGTTTCATTAATAGTTTCCTGTAAAGTTGATTTTCCAGATTGAGTTATTTTACTTGCAATTGCATTCTTTTTAGCATTTTCATAGTATGTCACAGATGGTGTTTCCATGTTGTCATTAAGAAAATTAATCATAGAACGGGAAAAATTGTTTCCAATAATAATAGCAGCATAATATTTTCCGCTTTTTACACCATCTATAGTGCTTTCTTTATCTTTCGTAAAGGTCCATCCTAGTTTATCGTTTTCCCTAAGATTTTCTATGATACTTTCACCCATATTCTGTTTTTCTTTTCCTTCAGGAGTAAAACCTTCATCTTCAGAATATACAGCAATTTTTATAGAGGAGGTGTTAGCATATGGATCCCAGTTTGAATAGATGTTAAACCATGCATATAAAGAAGGTATAATGCATAATCCCAGTGCTATAATAAGTGCAAACATATTTCTGCATATGCCTTTAACATCATGTTTAAATATACGTAAGATTGTATTCATTAGAATTCTCTCCAATAACCAAAATTTGTCATATTATTATACCACCACAGAAATATGAGTACAATATATATAAACTTAATATAAATATAAAAAATTAAATTATTATAAAATATAAAATAAAACCAATATATTAGAGAACAAAACAAAAAACACATATTATAATTAAGTGAAAATTAAAAGTAACTGCTTAATTATAATATGTGCTTATTATTTTAGAGATTATTTAACTGCTTCAAGTGCCTGTGCAATATCTGCAATCAGATCCTTTTTATCTTCTAGTCCGCATGATATTCTTATTAAACCAGCAGGTACTCCTGCTTCCTTTAACTGTTCGTCATTCATCTGTCTATGTGTTGATGTAGCTGGGTTAAGACAGCATGTTCTCGCATCTGCAACATGTGTTTCAATAGCAGCAAGCTTTAAATTCTTTAAGAAATTCTCTGCTGCTTCTCTTCCACCATTTATTTCAAAAGATACTACTCCACATCCGCCGTCTGGCATATATTTTTTAGCAAGATCATAATACTTATTGCTTTTAAGACCTGGATAGTTGACGTATTTAACAGCTGCATGGTTTTCAAGAAATTCAGCAACTGCCTGTCCGTTTTGTACGTGTCTTGGCATTCTTACATGAAGCGATTCAAGTCCAAGATTAAGTATAAAAGCATTCTGAGGTGATTGTATACAGCCTAAATCCCTCATAAGCTGGGAAGTGCATTTTGTTATAAATGCACCTTCTTTGCCAAATTTTTCTGCATATGTTATGCCATGATAACTCTCATCAGGTGTACATAGACCTGGATACATATCTTTATGTGCCATCCAGTCAAAATTACCAGAGTCAACGATAGCACCACCAACTGCTGCTCCATGACCATCCATATATTTAGTTGTAGAATGTGTTACGATATCTGCACCCCATTCTATAGGTCTGCAGTTTACTGGAGTAGGAAATGTATTATCTACTATAAGTGGAACATTGTGTGCATGTGCCACTTTAGCAAATGTTTCAATATCAAGAACTGTAAGAGCAGGATTTGCAATAGTTTCACCAAACATAGCACGTGTATTATCTTTGAATGCAGCATTAAGTTCATCCTCTGATGCATCAGGAGATACAAAAGTAACATCTATTCCCATTTTCTTAAGTGTAACTGATATAAGGTTGAAAGTACCGCCATATATTGACGATGAAGCAACAATATGACTTCCACATTCACATATGTTAAATAAAGCAAAGAAGTTAGCAGCCTGTCCTGATGATGTAAGCATTGCAGCTGTTCCACCTTCAAGTGCACATATTTTAGCAGCAACGTGATCATTTGTTGGGTTCTGCAATCTTGTATAGAAATATCCAGAAGCTTCAAGATCAAAAAGCTTTCCCATATCCTCGCTTGTGTCATACTTAAAGGTAGTTGACTGGATGATAGGAATCTGGCGTGGTTCACCGTTCATTGGAGTATATCCGGCCTGAACACATTTTGTATTAATTGAATAGTCTTTCATATAGTCCTTTCTGATATGATATCTATCATATGTAATATTTTATTTCCCTATAATTCTACAGGAAAATAGGATAAAACGCAAATGATAAATTAATAATAATTTGTTATACCAGGGTCAAAAGCCCACAACTCCTAATTATTATCAGTTACATCAGTTACATTATCAGTTACATTATCAGTTACATTAGTTTCATTATCATTGTTATTTATTTTATTATCTTTATTAATGTTGTAATTGTTGTTTTCTTTGTTATCTTTATTATCCATACTGGCTTCTTCAGATTTTTTTCTGACCTCTGCCTTTAATTTTTCTGATTTGAATTTAAACATTAAAAGTCCTATTGGAAAAGGCATAACACATATAATAAATAATAATGCAATTATAATTATTACTTTTTCAGGCGAAATCATTGTTTTCCTCCTGCTTCCTTACTTTTACAATCTGTTATATATTTAATAAGCAATATGCAGCCGACCATAAGTATAATACCTATTATAAGAGATATTATAGCATTACGTAAAAATCCAGCTATAATGTAGGTTATAAGTGAAACAGCAGCTACAACAATAACATAAGGAAGCTGTGTAGATACATGATTCATATGATTGCACTGTGCTCCGGCAGATGCCATAATAGTTGTATCTGATATAGGTGAACAGTGGTCACCACATACTGCTCCAGCCATACATGCTGATATTGATATGATCATCATAGTCTTATCTGTACCTGCAAATGTTCCAACAACAATAGGAATAAGTATGCCAAATGTTCCCCAGCTTGTACCTGTTGCAAATGCAAGGAATATAGCTACAATAAATATAATGGCAGGAAGAAAATTAAGGAATCCTACAGACAATCCTCCAACAAGTCCTGCAACATATTCTTTAACACCAAGGCTGTCAGTTGTTGCTTTAAGTGTCCATGCAAATGTTAATATGAGAATAGCAGGAACCATAGCTTTAAAACCTTCAGGAATACATGAGAAACAATCATTGAAGGTAAGTATTTTTCTTACTACATAGAATAATATTGTAAGCATCATGGCAAAAAAGCTTCCCATCATAAGGCCAAAGGACGCATCACAGTTAGAAAATGCAGTAACAAATGGAGTTCCATCAAAGAATCCACCTGTGTATATCATTCCAATAACACAGCATATAATCAGGCTTATTATAGGAAATACAAGATCAATAACCTTTCCGTTTCCTCTTATTACTTCTTCATTGGATACATTAGCATAAGGTCTGTCTGCAGTTGTAAATAAATCTCCCTTTGCAGCGTTATCTTCATGTGTTTTCATAGGTCCGAAATCAACTTTTAATATAACAAAGCAAAGCAGGGCAACTATCGTAAGAAGTGCGTAATAATTATAAGGTATACACTGCATAAAAATAGCAAAGCCGTCTTCATTTTCGACAAAGCCTGTTACTGCGGCTGCCCATGAAGATATAGGCGCAATTATGCATATAGGTGCGGCTGTTGAATCTATTATGTATGCCAGCTTTGCCCTTGACACATTATGTCCATCAGTTACCGGACGCATAACACTTCCTACTGTAAGACAATTAAAATAATCATCTATAAATATAAGCATTCCAAGGAATATGGAAGTAAGCTCTGCACCTATTCTTGTTTTTATTCTCTTAGAGGCCCATTCTCCAAATGCCTTTGAACCACCTGCTTTATTCATCATACTTACCATAATTCCAAGTATAATGAGGAAAATTAGTATACCTATATTTGATGGATTTGATAAAACACCAAGTAAGCCATCGTCAAATACATGAAGTATAGATGTTTCAAGGCTGAAATGTGCAGTAAATAAACCACCATATAATAAACCACCGATAATAATACCAATAAAAAGTGAACTATATACTTCTTTTGTTATAAGTGCAAGTATTATGGCAACTAAAGGTGGTATCAGAGCCCAGAAAGTTGCATATAGCTCTGGTACATATTCAGTTATTGTATTCATTTAATTTCTCCGTTCTATTGCAGTTTATAAAATATAAAATCCAAATACAATTATTTATTGTTCCCTGAAATTTATAGTTTTGTTAGCAGCGTCCATGCTTTCAACTATTGCAAGTGATTCAAGCTGGTACCCTTTTTCACGTATTATTTTACCACCCTGCTGGAATCCTTTTTCTATTGCTATACCTATTCCCTCTACAGTTGCACCAGCGCTTTCAACAAGCTCTGTAAGACCAAGAAGTGCACAACCGTTAGCAAGGAAATCATCTATTACAAGAATATGATCTTCTGGTGATAAGAATTTTTTAGATACAATCACATCATATACTTTGCCATGTGTAAATGATTGTATTTTAGTACTAAAATTATTATCATCAAGGTTGATACTTTTTGATTTTTTTGCAAAAACAACAGGAACATCGAATTCTCTTGCGACTATGGCTGCAATACCAATTCCACTTGCTTCTATTGTAAGAATTTTATTTATTTTTTTGTCTGCAAAAAGGCGTTTCCACTCCTTTGCCATTTCCTCAAAAAGTCCGATGTCCATCTGATGATTAATAAAGCTGTCAACCTTAAGAACATTACCTTCTCTTATAATTCCATCTTTTCTTATTCTGTCTTCTAATAGTTTCATGATTACGTTTCCTTTTCTTAGTTATATAACTGATATCGTAGCTTGCTTATTTGATAAAATATTTTATCACATTAATGAATCCTTGTAAATTTAATATTTTTGAATATATAAAGACCTTTGCCAATGGTATTATCATATAATATAAAAAATATATATATGGATTTTAAAGTGTAATTGATAGCAAAATGGAAAGATATTAATTTTATGTACTTTTTAATCATCTTATAAACCATTTTAGTACATGTTAAATAATGTCTTTCCATTAAAAAAATATTTATACTGATTTTTTTCTGCCTGTTAAAAAGGCTATAAGGTATATAGCAGTAACAAATAAAACAGCAAGGCACATCCACCCAATCAGAATATTAAGAGGCTGCGCCGCAAACATATCATAATAACCTTTAAGATATATAACTGTTATTACAGCTGGCAATACATAAGTCATATATTTCCTGATCCATAAAGGCAGCTTTATTCCTTCTCCGGTATCAACTTCTTTTATAAAGTTATCAAATCCCCATCCATTCTTTTTTGTACAGAATAATACCATAACAAGACTTCCCAATGGAAGAAGGTTGTAAGATACAAGAAAATCTTCAAGATCCATTATTGTTGAACCCGCACCAATAGGCTGAATTCCTGATAATATGTTATATCCAAGTATTGCAGGTAATGAAAGTATAATAATAGCAAAAATGTTTATTATAACAGCCCTTTGGCGTTTGCAGTCAGTAATATCCATCCATACGGCTATTATTTCTTCAAATACGGCTATAATTGTTGATAATGCAGCAAATGACATAAATACAAAAAATAAAAATCCCCAGATTCTGCCGCCAGCCATGTTATTAAATACATTTGGCAGGGTGATAAACAGCAATGATGGACCACTGTCTGGATTTACACCAAATGAGAAACATGCAGGTATAATTATGAATCCGGCCATAAGTGCTACAAATGTGTCAAGTAAAACAATACTTATGGCTTCGCCTGTTAAAGAACGTTTTTTATCAAGGTAGCTTCCAAATATCTCCATCGCTCCCATTCCGATACTTAAAGTGAAAAATGCGTGGGTCATGGCTGCAAATACAGCTTCACCAATGCCAGACTTTTTAACAAGCTCTATATTTGGTACAAGGTAAAACTTAATTCCTTCCGATGCATTTGGTAAAGCAAAAGAACGAATTGCTAATATAACAATCAGGCACAGCAGAAGTGACATAACAACTTTGGTTATTCTTTCTACTCCGTTTTGTAATCCAAGAGCACATATACCAAAAGCAATTAAAATAGCGAGTACTGCAAAAAACGTCATTAAACCTGGATTACCAAGCATATTGTTAAATGTATCTTTAATCGCCGCGGCATCCAGACCGGCTAATTTACCAGACAATTCGAGGTATGCATAATATAACATCCATCCGCCTACCATAGTATAAAACATCATAAGTATATATGAACCGATTATACCCATCCATTTAAGATGATGCCAGTGTGTTCCTTTTTTTTCAAGAACGTCAAAAGCTTTTCCTATACCTTTTCTACTGGCTCTTCCAACAGAAAATTCACATATGAGAATCGGCAGTCCCAGCAGTGCAAGAAATATAACATACATTAATATGAATGCTGCTCCTCCATACATACCACATATATATGGAAATTTCCATACATTTCCAAGACCAATCGCACATCCTGCTGACACAAGAATGAATCCTAATCTCGAACCAAATTGTTCTCTTTCTTTCATAAATAAATAATTCCTTTTTTGTTATTTTAAATTTACTATATATAAAATAAGGGTATCCTTTAGGATACCCTGTTATTAAGAGCGCGAGACGGGGATCGAACCCGCGACCCCCTCCTTGGCAAGGAGGTGCTCCACCACTGAGCCACTCGCGCATATTATATTTAATGTTCTTAAAAACAATAGCTTTATGCGAACACAAGCACTATAATACATATTTAATCATAATATGTCAAGTGGTTTTTTGAAATTTTATCTATTTTATCTATTTTGTCAATTTTCGTTTTATCTGCTTTATTTGTTAACTGTTTTTCGTAAATTGTTTTTGGATTTTTGGTTTACTTTCTTTACAGTTTTATTATAAAATGAATGTCAGCAGGATTTTTTTGTTATACATTGTTGTAATACATCTGATAATTCTTTCGTATTTTCAACTAATATTTCTGCACCACATTTTTTTAAGGTTTCACGACTCCTGAATCCCCATGTTACAGCTATTCCAGTTACGCCTGCATTTTTTGCGGTAGCTACATCAACATCAGAATCTCCAACATATATTATATTTTTAAGATCAATGTTCTGTTCTTTTGCACACATAAAAAGGGCATCAGGCGCAGGTTTTTTTGGTATATTTTCTTTAGCACCTATTGCAATATCAATTACATTATCAAAATATATATTACAGAGTTTGGTTACAGCATATTGGGCTTTATTTGACAGGACAGCTGTCTTATATCCGTTTGCTTTTACTTTTTTTAGCATGTTTATAATTCCAGGATAAGTTTTTGTTTTATCATTACAATGTAATCCATAATATGCTTTAAAACATTCAAATGTTTTATCTGTTATATCTTTAGTTGTATTGGCTGGAACACTTCGTTCAATTAAAAGCCGTATGCCATTACCAACGAAATTTCTTACTTCTTCTATACTTCTTTCTGGTAATCCATTGGTTTTAAGTGCATAGTTAACAGAATCACATAAATCTTCAAGTGTGTTTAATAATGTTCCATCAAGATCAAAAATCACCATTTTATTCATTAGAATTATCTCCATATTAAAAAATCTATAAGACATCATCTTGTTAATACATCTTTATATTTATTATCAATATTATGCTGTGAGTGTCAAGTTAAAAAGTTGTATTAATAGTCAATCGTAAATAGTTAATGCTTGCATTAAGCAAACAAATGTTCTATTATATAAATACAAACAAATGTTCTTATACTTATTTAGGAGTTGTTGAATATATGATAATAAAAGATAATCTTAGTATTATGGAAAAACTTGAAATATTGTCTGATGCTGCAAAATATGATGTGTCTTGTTCTTCAAGCGGTGTAGAAAGAAATAACAACAAAAAAGGTATTGGGAATTCCAGGGCATGTGGCATATGCCATAGTTTTAGTGCAGATGGAAGGTGTATATCATTATTAAAAATCCTTCTGACTAACGAATGTATTTATAATTGTAAGTACTGTATAAACAGGGCTTCTAATGATGTTGTAAGAGCAACATTTACGCCTGAAGAGATATGTGAACTTACTGTTCAGTTTTATAAAAGAAATTATATAGAAGGACTATTCTTAAGCTCAGGAATAATCCAGACGCCTGATGAAACTATGAAAAGAATGCTTAAAACTGTTATTATTCTTAGAACAAAGTATAATTTTGGTGGTTATATTCATATGAAAGCTATACCTGGTGCCAGTGAAGAACTTATTAAGCTTGCTGGTTATTATGTAGACAGAATGAGTGTTAATTTAGAGCTTCCTACAAATGCCGCTCTTAAAAAATTAGCACCATCTAAGTCAAGAGATAATATATTAAAGCCAATGCGTATGATTCAGCATGAGATTAATTCCAATATGAATCTGATTGGTGTTAAGAAAAAGACTTTGGAAGAGATAAGATATAAAGAAACTGGAATATATTTACAGGATAATTATATTAAAGATTCTGACACTATTCCTACAAGGTACAAAAAACCAGTTTTTGTACCAGCTGGGCAAAGTACACAGATGATTGTTGGTGCAACTGATGAAACTGATTATCATCTTGTCACTATAGCAGAGGCTTTATACAACCAATATAGTTTAAAAAGAGTTTTCTATTCTGCTTTTGTTAATGTAAATATGGACGTTGATTTGCCACTTCAGCCTGATGGGACTGGAGTTCCTCTGCTAAGAGAGCATCGTTTATATCAGGCTGATTGGCTTATGAGATTTTATGGATTTAAAGCTTCTGAATTATTATCTGAAAAGCATCCTAATTTTAATTCCATGCTTGATCCTAAGTGTGACTGGGCTTTACGAAACCTTGGGATTTTTCCAGTCGAAGTTAATAAAGCTGATTATAATATGTTACTTCGTGTTCCAGGAATCGGAGTTAAATCTGCTAAAAGAATACTATATGCCAGAAAACATGTAAAGCTGGATTTTAATGATTTAAAAAAAATAGGTGTTGTTTTAAAAAGAGCCATATACTTCATAACATGTAATGGACATATGATGTATAACATTAAAATAGATCAGGATTATATAACCAATTGTATTATTGATTCTAAAGACCTGAGAAAAATATATGATTTAGAACATCATAACACTTATAAGCAGCTGTCTTTTTTTGATGACAATTATAATTATAAGATATAATAAGCGTAAAGAAAAAGGATTATATTTATATGAGTGGTTTTAATACTTTAATTAATATATTTATTTGTGAAGATAGTATAGATGGTATATTTACGGCTATATATATGGCATGGGAAGAAGGAACAAGTCATACAGATATAAGTTGTATTTTTGATGCGAAGAATTCTAATTATTCTTTTTTTGAAACATATACTTATGTAAAAGCAGATTGTAATATTAGTAATAAAGTAATACGTTCAATACAACAAAAACTGGGTGATTATGTATATAGTATTATTTTCAGAGTTATAAATTCTAATGAGCCATCTAAAGCTTCTATAGTATATCATAGCTTACAGAAACTTTTTAAACACGGAAAAGAATATATTAATAATATACATGATAAATTCATATATGATTTGTTTAAGATTGATAGGAAAGTTTCTAATGAAGCTGCGTTTTATAGGGAGATAATAAGATTTAATGAAAATGCTTCTGGATTACTTCTTGCAAGAATTGAGCCTGATAATAACATAATATATATGTTGACGGATCATTTTGCTGACAGACTTCATTGTGAAGATTTTGTTATATACGATATTAAAAGAAATTTTTGCTATATTCATACAGCAAATGGAAAGAACCTGTTTTATAATGATTCTGACTCAGGTTTATATAATAAGATAAATTCATATTCAGATTATGATATTAAATGTCAGAAGCTTTGGAAAAGCTTTTTTAATTCAATTGCTATTAAAGAAAGAATTAATCCTGAATTGCAGAGGAATATGTTGCCAGTAAAATATAGAAAATATTTATCAGAGTTTAATTAAATTGTAGTAAAAAAAGGGGATCCCACCAAAAGATATAATCTTTTGATGGGACATTGGGGAATTGTATTGAGCTCATATAAAGCTCTTTCGATTATTATTATAACATAGTTAAATACTTTGAAAAGTACTATCTTTTTTATGGTACTACAATTAATACTATTTTAAATATTCTTAAACGATATTTAGGATATATTGTGCAATTTTTTATTTATTTACTGAATGGTGATTATACTATAGTTTACTGCCTGATTATATGTTTTAGATGTTATTATCCTGTCATAACGTGTCATCCACCTGCCTGTTATACCGGCATAGTTTGCAACTGCATCTTTTGGAGCTCCACCAGCAAGCATATATGATAAACCAGCATGTCTTAAAGCCTGTAAAGTGTATTTATTTCTAATTTTATTATTATCAAGACATATTTTACAGTATTTTTCGATTAATCTTTCGGAGTCCCTTAGCTGCATGGCGCTGGCGGGGAAGGGGCCGGAGGGGGAGAGCCAGTTATTCACCGTACCT
>ENA-ORPK01001371-ORPK01001371.1-human-gut-metagenome-genome-assembly--contig:-NODE-1371-length-19401-cov-2.963868_pt1 | contig 19401 bp, 16 predicted proteins | sample MGYA00242139_ERZ509068 | MGnify/ENA primary metagenome ERZ509068 (study PRJEB26280, sample SAMEA2338687) | human gut metagenome | biome: human gut; feature: human-associated habitat; material: faeces... | reverse complement strand
AGGTACTCTCCCTGCCAAAATATCTCTCAACATGCCGCCGCCGATACCGGTTATAACACCGACGAAAATTGCCAAAAACGGATTGTGCGAAAATCCGGCAACTACGGCTGTATTCGTACCTGTTACCGCAAAAACACCAAGCCCGATTGCATCGAAAAAGTTCACAACGTCCATAAAAAATTCTTTGTTTTTCTTAAACTTAACCGCCATAACGGCAGCAAGTCCAAAAGCCACGCAAGATGTGAGAAATGCGACAAAAACATACAAAGAATGTCTGAACATTGTCGGAGGGATTATGCCCAAAATAATATCCCTGATTGCACCACCGCCAACAGCCGTAATGACGCCCAAAACGATGATTCCGAAAATATCAAAATTACGTTTAATGGCAACGATGGCACCGGAAATTGCAAACGCAATAATCCCAATTAATTCAATGATAATTATTTCTTTTCCAAATGTCATGACTTCTTCTTTCTTAACACATTATAACGTAAGCGATTTTTTTTGGTATAATCTAAAAAAACATAAAGGAGTGTATTATGAAAAACAAATTTTTGACCAAAATCTTTGCATTACTTTTAATCATTGCGTTTTCAACCCCAATGTCTGCGATTGCAACAACGTTAAAATTTGCACAAATTTCTGACATTCACTACAATCCTGATGCACCGAGACCCGAAAATGCAAAAAGTTTTAAGATGAAGTTCTATGCACTCCCTGTGCTTGACGATGCGGCAAAACAAATTAAGGAAGAAAAAAACGTTAAATTCACGTTGGTTACTGGCGATGCAGCCGACAGACCGCTTTCTAAAGATTTTGAATTTATATATAAATATTTAAACCAAGTTTTACCGACACCTTGGTATTATTGTCTAGGAAACCACGATGTTGCGGCTAAAGGCGACTTGAACAAACAAAAACATATCGAATTGTTGAACAAAATCAACCCGAAAGGATTTGCACCTGACAAAACGTACTACACGTTCAAACCTAAAAAAGATATGACTTTCATATGCTTAGATGCTGCTTATGATAACAAAAGCACACCGCAAGGATATCTTCCGCCCGAACAGTTGAATTTTTTAGACAAAACAATATGCGGTGCAGGAGATGATGTAATAGTAATATTCATGCACTTCCCAACGGTTTACCCGACTGTTTCAAGAGACCACGATATCGTCAATTTGTATGCATTTAATGAAATCGTTAAAAAATATGACAACCCGATTTTGGTTTTGGGTGGACACTTCCACGCAAACAAAATCCGCCAAACCGACAATATCGTTGAAGTTGCATCACCTTCATTGACAAGTTACCCGATTGCATTGAGATTTATCACAATCGAAAACAGTTCTGACAAAACTGTTTTCACATTTGATTATAGAGAAACAAACTTGAAAGACGTTCAAGCGATTGCAAAAACAAAAATCGGCTGGCCAACTTGCGGAAAAGATTCTGACCAAAACGCAGTCATTACAGTCGAAAAGGTTTGCAAATGCGGTTGCGGAAAAAGAAATTGCAAATGTAACCAAAAATAATTGGACAAAAAACTAAAAAATCGCTAAAATTAAACTAAGATGAGGTTTAAAAATGACTGTTAACAACGATAAATTCACAGTAAAATTCAGAGGTATAAGAGGTTCTTATCCTACTCCGCAAAGAGGTTTTCTTGATTTTGGAGGAAATACTTCTTGCGTAGAAGTCAATGTTGGCGGTCATTTGATTATTCTTGATGCGGGAACAGGAATTATCTCACTCGGAAACGAACTTATGAAGGAGCATATCGCTTCGTCGGACGAATTTTTCCAACGAACACCAATGAATGCAACGATTTTGCTCAGTCATATTCACGCAGACCACATTCAAGGTTTTAATTTTTTTAAACCTCTCAACGTTTTGACCTCAAGAATCCGTGTTTACGGCTTTAGCGACTATTCAGAGTCATTGGAAGAAAATCTTCATCAGTTACTTTATGATAAGTCGTTTCCTGTTTGTATGAACGACATTGCGGCTGATGTAGAGGTTTCGAATATTACAGAAGGCGAAGTTTTGATTTTCTCAAAAAATAGCCCTGAACCGCTCAGAAAACGTGTAATTTCAGCAGATGACATCATTCCTGTTGACGAAGAAGTTATTGTAAGTTGTATGAAATCGTACGCTCACGGCACAGAAGGCGTAATGGTTTATAAGATTGCGTACAGAGACAAAACGATGGTTTACGCAACTGATAAAGAAAGTTACATCGGAGGGGACAAGAAGTTAGCGTTTTTCGCAAGAAATACGGACTTGTTAATCCACGATAGCCAATATTCAGGCGAAGATTACCTTTCACCGATTGCACCAAAACAAGGATTTGGACATTCGACATTTGAAATGGCGATTGAAACGGCAAAAGCCGCACAAGCAAAGAGATTGGCATTTTTCCACTTTGACCCGTCTTATGATGATGAAAAATTAAAAAACATCGAAAAATATTATCAAAAGCAGTTTGACGGCTGTTTTATGGCTTATGAAGGATACGAAACGGAATTATTATGAGAAAAATTTTAACAGTTTCAATGCTGTTTTTTTCCACAATTTTTCTTTGTGGTGCGAAAAATTTGCCTGAAGTCAGTGTTCACTACACGATTGATGCAGAAAAAAATGCCGCAAAACATAACAATATGGGATTAATGTACCTCAAGGAATATTATTATTTCGGTGCGATTAAGGAATTTGAACTTGCGATTGAATTGAATCCGAATTCGCAAGCGTCGTCTGTTTATTACAACAATTTAGGCAGAACATATATCACAATCGGATACCCAGAACTTGCGGAGTCAAAGTTTGAGCAAGCGATTAAGAAATATCCGCTTTATTTTGAGTATTACAAAAACTTGGTTGAAGCGTACGGAAAGCAAAATATCCTTGAACAAAAACTTCAATACCACAAAAAAAATCGTAAAAATGCACTCGATGATATAACAATAGCACTAATTTACGGAGCAATGGGAAAAACTCAGATTGAAGTTACAATGCTTGATGAATTTTGCAATTCCGAACCTGATTTGATTATTACCCCAGCTATCAGAAAATATGTCAAAGAACAGGCGAAAATGGTGACATATTCAAGAAAACGTTTAAGATAACGAAAGGAAATTTTATGGCAAAAGATTGCAGTTTTGACATCGTGTCAGAATTTGATAAACAAGAATTAGTTAATGCCGTTGATCAAGTCAAAAGGGACGTATTGTCAAGATTTGATCTTAAAGACAGCGGTTCAGAAATCGAACTTGAAGCAGATAAATCGATTACAATTACCACAAAAGATGATATGAAACTCAGAAATATCGTGGATTTGCTCCAATCAAAAATGGTAAAACGTAATTTGAGTATCAAAATTCTTGACCCACAACCAGTAGAAAACGCCTTGGGCGGAAAGGTTCGACAAGTTTTGAACCTCAAAAAAGGCTTGACAATGGAACTTGCTAAAAAAATCGTCGCAGATATTAAAAACTCAAAACTTAAGGTACAAGCGGCAATTCAGGGCGAACAGGTCAGAGTTTCAGGCAAAAGCCGTGACGACTTGCAAGAAATTATTAAACTTATGCGACAAAATGAGGACAAATACGACGTCGCACTTCAGTTTACAAATTACAGATAATTTTCAGGGGATTAAAAAATCCCCTTTTGGTTTCAATTAGGAGTATTATGGAAGAAAAAAATTTAATGTCGTTGAAGAAAACAACGACAAAAATAATAATTGTATTTTTTGTGATATTTTTTGTATTCGTCGACTGCGTTGCCGCAAATCCTTTTAGCAAAGAATTATCTAAAAACAACATTGAAAAATTTGAAAATCTTTACAGAGACAAAAAACAAAAAGAAATAATGCACGATACAAACATTAACACTATTTGTGTTATTTAGATAAAACAAACACAAACACTATTTGTTGCATGTTTAACAAGCAGCATTGACAGGAGAAAACACGAATAGTTGCATATAACAAAACCCCGAATATTACTTCGGGGTTTCTATTTGCTGACAGAAAATTTATACCATATTTGTGTAACCCATCAAATATTTATCGATTTCTTTGGCACATTCTCGACCTTCTGAAATTGCCCAAACGACGAGAGATTGTCCACGTCTTGCATCACCTGCGACAAAGACTTTGTCTTTCGGTGTTGCGTGAGAATTTGCCTTAATATTGCCACGTTCGTTGGTATCGAGATTAAATTTTTCAGAAATATAATTTTCACAACCGACAAAACCAGCCGCAATGAGCAACAAATCGCAAGGCATTGTCTTTTCGCTTCCTTTGACTTCAACAGGTTTCATTCTTCCTGATTTTTCGTCTTTTACAAAATCCAAATCTACCGTGACGATTTCTTTGATGTTCCCTTTTTTATCAGATATGACTTTTTTAACAGTCGTTTGATAAATACGAGGGTCGTGACCGAAAACGGCGATGGATTCTTCGTGACCGTAGTCGACCTTGCAAACTCGAGGATATTGAGGCCAAGGATTGTTTTCTGCTCTTGTGTCAGGCAATTTTGGCATCATTTCCAACTGATAAACAGACTTACAACCTTGTCTGATAGCAGTTTCGACACAATTTACACCCGTATCGCCACCGCCAACTACAACAACTTTTTTGTCCTTAGCATTGACCAAAAGTTTGTCTTTTTCGCCCATTAAATTAGCCGTAACGTCTCCAAGATAATCTACGGCAAAATAAACACCATTTGTGTTAATGCCCTCAGCGTTAAGGTTACGGGGCTTTTTTGCACCACAACAAACTGCAACGGCATCATAATTTCTAACGATATCATCAAACGGAACGTCGATGCCAATGTTTGTGTTAGTTTTAAAGACTACACCTTCTTCTTTCATAAGTGCAACACGCCTATCGACAACGGATTTGTCCAATTTCATATTAGGAATACCGTAAGTCAACAAACCGCCTGCACGGTTTTCACGTTCATAAACAGTGACAGAATGTCCGTGCTTATTAAGTCTATCAGCGACTGCAAGTCCGGCAGGACCACCGCCAATAACCGCAATGTGTTTACCGCTTTTTACGGGTGATTTGTGGGGCTTCATCCAGCCGTTTTCATAGCCCGTTTCTATAATCGTCAACTCGTTTTCTTTTACGGTTACTGGAGAATCGTTGAGTCCGCAAGTGCAAGCACATTCGCAAAGTGCAGGGCAAATTCTTCCTGTAAATTCGGGAAAATTATTCGTCTTGAGCAATCTTGCGAGTGCCTGTTCCCAGTTATCTCGATAAATTTCATCATTCCACTCGGGAATAAGGTTGTGCAAAGGACAGCCCGTTGTCATGTGATTGAGTTCCATTCCTGATTGACAGAACGGAACACCACAATTCATGCACCTTGCACCCTGTTTTTGACGTTCATCTTTATCGAGCGGTTCGTGAAATTCGTCAAAATTTTTAATTCTTTCCAAAGGAGGCATAACCGTGTCGGTTTTCCGTTGATATTCCATAAATCCAGTTGGTTTTCCCATATATTTTCCTTTCAAAGAATTATCTGTTTAAATAGAATGCTTCAAGTTCTGCTTGTTCGTGCTTGATACCTTTTTCTTCAAGTCTGCTGATAGTTACCGTCATTTTTTGGTAATCATTAGGGGTAATTTTTTTGAAGAAAGGCAATCTTGCATCGAAATTGTCGAGAATTTCTTTTGCAAACGGCGATTGAGTTTCCTTATAGTGTGCTTTTATAAGGTTTTTGAGTTCATTTATGTCATATTTTTCTGTAACTTCAGACATCGTAACCATTTGCTTATTAAGTTTCAAATACAAATCGTGCTTCATATCCAAAACATAAGCTATACCGCCACTCATGCCCGCTGCAAAGTTCTTGCCCGTATTGCCCAAAACGACAACTCGGCCGCCTGTCATATATTCGCATCCATGGTCGCCGCAACCTTCAACAACCGCAACAGCACCTGAGTTTCTTACGCAAAAACGTTCACCTGCAATACCGTTAATGTACGCCTGACCTTGAGTTGCACCGTAAAGAGCAACGTTTCCAATAATGATATTGTCTTTTGCAACAAATTCAGATTTTTTATCGGGGCGAACTACCAATTTTCCGCCCGAAAGACCTTTTCCGAAGTAATCGTTACTATCGCCAAAAATTTTCAAGGTCAAACCTTTCGGAATAAATGCACCAAAAGACTGACCACCACTACCTAAGCAGTTAATGACATATCTGTCGTCAGGAAGAGAATTTCCAAATTTTTTCGTAATTTCTGCACCCAAAATCGTGCCGACAGTACGATTTACACTCGAAACATCAATAGTATGTTCAAACGGTTTATTTTTCTTGAAATAAGGCTCAAACGTAGGAACTAAGTTCTTTTCATCTATTGTTTTTTCAAGTTCAAAATTGAAAATATCCCTCGCATCAAAGTGGGTCGATACATTTGTTTTTTCGCCAAAGATTGAATTGAGGCAAACCTTTGCGGCTCTTTCTGTAACTTGTTTTTCTCGAACAGTAATTTTATCCGTACGTCCGACAAGTTCATCAACCGTTCTGACACCCAATTTCGCCATAATTTCTCGGAGTTCTTCCGCCACGAAAGTCATAAAGTTCATTACATACTCGGGCTTTCCACAAAAACGTCCACGAAGTTCAGGATTTTGTGTCGCAATACCCACAGGGCAAGTGTCGAGGTTACAAACTCTCATCATCAAACAGCCCATTGAAATCAACGGTGCTGTTGCAAATCCGAATTCCTCTGCCCCCAAAATACAAGCGATAGCAACATCACGACCGGTCATAAGTTTTCCGTCCGTTTCAAGGCGAACTCTTGTTCTCAAGCCGTTTTTAATCAATGTTTGATGAGCCTCTGCAAGTCCCAATTCCCAAGGCAAGCCAGCATTGTGAATTGAACTTTGAGGAGCAGCCCCCGTACCTCCATCGTATCCTGAAATCAATACTACCTGTGCACCGGCCTTTGCAACACCGGCGGCAATCGTTCCAACGCCCGCTTCTGATACGAGTTTGACCGAAATTCTTGCATCTTTATTTGCATTTTTCAAGTCGAAAATCAACTGTGCTAAGTCCTCAATCGAATAAATATCGTGATGAGGCGGGGGGGAAATCAACGAAACACCAGGGGTTGAATATCTTGTTTTTGCAATCCAAGGATAAACTTTTTTACCGGGAAGATGTCCGCCTTCTCCAGGTTTTGCACCTTGTGCCATTTTGATTTGAATTTCTTTAGCACTTACCAAATATTCACTCGTAACACCAAATCTGCCAGATGCAACCTGTTTAATTGCACTATTTTTCTCAGTACCGAAACGGGAAGATTCTTCTCCGCCTTCGCCTGAATTTGACTTACCGCCCAATCTGTTCATCGCAATAGCCATGCAGGTATGTGCCTCTTCAGAAATTGAACCGTAAGACATTGCACCCGTTTTAAATCGCTTAACGATTTCACTTGCAGGTTCGACTTCATCGAGCGGAATACCGCCGTTTTCGTCAAACACAAAGTCCATCAAACCTCTCAATGTATGAGGTTTTCTCTCATCGTCAACCATTGAACTATACTCTTTGAATTTTTCATAAGAGCCCAAATGAGTCGCTTCTCTTAGTGTAATAACCGTTTTCGGGTCATACATATGAGATTCTGTATTATCACCGTTACGAAGTTTATGTTCGCCCATACTATCAAGTGTCGTATCAACCCCGAGTCCTAATGGGTCAAAAGCGTGATTATGACGCCATTCAACGCCCTCGTTAATTTCCTTCAAGCCGATACCGTCAACAGGGCTGACAGTATTTGTGAAATATTTATCGATAACATCTTTGCAAATACCAACAGCCTCAAAGATTTGAGCAGATTGGTAAGATTGCAAAGTTGAAATTCCCATCTTAGACGCAATCTTGACGATACCTTGCAATATAGCGTTATTATAGTCATTTATCGCCGTATAACATTCTTTATTGAGCATATTTTTATTGACAAGTTCTTCAATACACTCGTGAGCCAAATACGGGTGAACCGCTCTTGCACCATAGCCAAGCAAGGTTGCAAAGTGATGAACGTCTCTTGGTTCTGCACTTTCAAGGATAATCGAAAGTGCCGTTCTCTTTTTCGTCGAAACGAGATATTGCTCAATAGCCGAAACTGCAAGCAACGACGGGACAGCGACGTGGTTTTCGTCCACCCCTCTATCCGACAAAATCAAAATATTTGCCCCGTTGCGATAAGCCCTATCACAGTCGACAAACAGTCTATTCAAAGCCTTTTCGAGAGATGTATTTTTATAATAAAGCAACGAAATCGTCTCAACTTTGAAACCTTTTTCATTCATATTTTTGATTTTCATCAAGTCAACGCCCGTCAAAATCGGGTTATTGATTTGCAAAACGGTACAGTTTTCAGGCTTTTCCATAAGCAAATTACCGTCAGAGCCAACATACACAGTCGTATCGGTAATAACTTTTTCTCTTAAAGCATCAATCGGCGGATTTGTTACCTGTGCAAAAAGTTGTTTGAAATAACTAAACAACGGCTGATGTTTTTCTGACAAAACTGCGAGGGGAATATCCGTACCCATTGAAGCAGTAGGTTCAGCACCATTTGTTGCCATAGGTAAAATAGCATTCGAAACATCTTCATAAGTATAACCGAAAACCTTATAGAGTTTGTCTCTTTCCTCTTGAGAGTAGAAAGGAACTTTCTTGTTTGGAATCGGCAAGTCTGCAAGTTTAATCAAATGAGAATCAAGCCATTCGCCATAAGGTTGTCTGTTTGCGTAAAATTCCTTACACTCTTCATCTGAAATAATTCTTTTATTAATCGTATCGGCAAGAAGCATCTTACCAGGTTGCAAACGTGATTTTTTAACGATTTTTTCTGGTGGAATATCCAAAACGCCGACTTCTGATGACAAAATCAATTTATTATCCGTCGTGACATAATATCGTGCAGGTCTCAAACCGTTTCTATCAAGAACAGCCCCCATAATATCCCCATCAGAAAACAAAATCGCTGCAGGTCCGTCCCACGGTTCCATCATCGTTGCGTAATATCTATAAAAATCACGCTTTCTTCTGCTTATATTCGGGTCATTCTTCCACGGTTCAGGAATAGTAATCATAACTGCAAGCGGGAGCGGGATACCGTTCATAACAAGAAATTCAAGCATATTATCGAGCATTGCAGAATCTGAACCTGATTGCGAAATTACAGGCAAAACTTTGTCCATATCCGCTTCCATATACGGAGAGTGCATCGTTTCTTCTCTTGCCAACATTCTATCAACGTTACCACGGATAGTGTTAATTTCACCGTTATGCAAAATAAATCTGTTTGGATGGGCACGTTGCCAACTTGGTTCGGTGTTCGTCGAAAATCTCGAGTGAACCATTGCTATTGCACTTTTGAAATCCTGACTTTGCAAATCAGTATAAAAACTTCTCAACTGATTTACCAAAAACATACCTTTATAAACTATTGTTCTCGACGAAAACGACACTACATAAGTATTTTCGTTACTTTGTTCAAACAATCTTCTAATAACGTATAATTTTCGGTCAAATTCTAAACCTTGTTTTAATTTTTTTGGTCGTTTTACGAAACATTGGCAAATGAAAGGTGTCGAGGCTTGAGCCTTTTTAGACATTACATTGGTGTTAACTGGGACATTTCTCCAGCCCAAAAACTCAACGCCCTCCTTTGCACAAATAATTTCGAACATTTTTTGGGATTGTAATCGAGATAAGACATCTTGTGGAAAAAAGAACATACCGACCCCGTAATCACGACGATTACCGAGGTTTATGCCCATTTTCTTTCCAACTTTCGAAAAAAAATCGTGCGGCACTTGTACCATAATTCCGACGCCGTCGCCGATTTCTCCAGTTGCATCTTTGCCCGCTCTGTGTTCAAGTTTTTCAACAATTGTCAAAGCATCATCTACAATGGAAAAATTTGGTTTGCCGTCGAGGTCAATTATTGCACCGATACCGCACGCATCGTGTTCGAATTTGGAGTTGTATAGTGTCTTATTCATGCTGTTGTTGTACCTATTATATGTGTCTGTATTTATTGTGTGTTCTGCCTTTTAGCATTTTAATTATCTTACGCCGAAAAGAAGTTCGCCGTATGAAGGATAGGGCCATTTTTCTGCCGAGGCAACGGTTTCCATCATATCCGATGAAATTCTGATTGCCGTCATATCTGACAAAATTGTGTTCTTATAATAATCGCCCATTTCCGTTACGTCTTCCGTCGATTTAATCTTAATCAAATCTTCATCAAGTTTATTGACTTGCTTATACATTGCTGAAACTAAACTGCTCAAGTTAGAGAGAGATTCTTGTTCGTAAGAACAGTCAATGTCTTGGCAAACAGATTTTTTAGCGGAAATCGTTTCAGCAAGTTCTTTGCAATAATCGCTCATTGCAGGCAAAATGTCTTTTCTTGCCATATCAAGCATTGTCAACGCTTCGATGTTGATTACTTTGCAGTAATTTTCCATCATAATGTCGTATCTTGCTGCCAATTCTTCCTTGCTAAAAATTCTATGTCCTGTGAACAAAAGAACATTCTTCGTATCCATAAGGTGTTTCAAAGCGTCAGGAGTTGTCTTGAGGTTAGCAAGTCCTCTTCTTTCTGCCTCTTCAACCCAAGAATTGTCATATCCGTTGCCGTTGAAAATAATTCGTTTATGTTTGATGATTGTATCTTTGATTAAATCGTGCAATTCAGATTCGAAGTCTCTTGCCTTTTCAAGTTCTTCTGCAAAATACTTCAATTCTTCTGCAACTGCCGTGTTCAAAATCGTGTTTACATCAGAAACTGACGATGCTGAACCTAACATACGGAATTCAAATTTGTTACCAGTAAATGCGAAAGGTGACGTTCTGTTTCTGTCGGTTGAATCCTTCGGAATTGTCGGCAAGGTGTGTACGCCGATTTTCATGAATTCTTTTTCTTTTGAATCATATTGTGTTTCTTCTTCGATTGATTTCAAAATTCCATTCAATTCATCACCAAGGAACATTGAAACTATCGCCGGAGGTGCTTCGTTTGCACCCAATCTGTGGTCGTTACCTGCACTTGCAACAGAAATTCTGAGCAATTCTTGATATTCATCAACCGCTTTAATTACGGCACAAAGGAACAACAAGAATTGTGCGTTTTCAGAAGGTGTTTCTCCGGGTTCTAATAAGTTGACTCCCGTATCGGTCGAGATTGACCAGTTATTGTGTTTACCGCTACCATTTACACCAGCGAACGGTTTTTCGTGCAACAAGCAAACCATACCGTGCTTTTTAGCAACCTTTTGCATAATTTCCATTGTCAACTGGTTGTGGTCGGCAGCGATATTTGTCGTTGTAAAAATTGGTGCTAATTCGTGTTGTGAAGGAGCAACTTCGTTGTGTTCAGTCTTTGCAAGAATACCCAACTTCCAAAGTTCGTCGTTCAATTCTTTCATAAACGCCCCAACTCTTGGTTTAATAGTACCAAAATAATGGTCGTCAAGTTCTTGACCTTTCGGCGGTCTTGCACCAAACAATGTTCTTCCTGTATAAATTAAATCTTTTCTCTTATCAAACAAGTCCTTATCAACAAGGAAATATTCCTGTTCTGGGCCTACTGTTGTATTAATGTGTGTTACGTCTGTATTTCCGAACAATTTCAAGATACGAAGTGCTTGTCTGTTGATAGTTTCCATTGAACGAAGCAAAGGAGTTTTCTTATCCAATGATTCGCCCATATAAGAACAAAATGCTGTCGGTATGCAAAGAACGCCGTCCTTGATAAACGCATAAGATGTTGCGTCCCAAGCAGTATAACCTCTTGCTTCAAATGTTGCTCTCAAACCTCCTGACGGGAATGATGAAGCATCAGGTTCACCTTTAATCAACTCTTTACCTGAAAATTCCATGATGATTTTTCCGTCTGATGTCGGTGAAATAAAACTGTCATGCTTTTCAGCAGTAATGCCTGTCATAGGTTGAAACCAGTGAGTATAGTGCGTTGCACCCTTTTCAATAGCCCAATCCTTCATAGCGTTTGCAACTACGTTTGCAACAGTGATATCAAGGTGCTTACCTTGTTTAATCGTTCTTTGTAACGCTTTATAAGTTTCTTTTGGAAGTCTTGCTCTCATTACGGTATCGTCAAATACCATTGAGCCGAATATTGAAGTAACTGTATCCATTTGAGTTCTCCGTTAATTATCTTTTTCACAAAAAAAAGCGACAACAGAGCAAAGGAACATGTCCTCTGCGACACCATTGTCGCTTTTATGTGTATTTTTATACCACAGTGCAAATTTATTGTCAAATTTGTTACAACTTCATTGACGAGCAAAAATTCAGCCATTATAATTATTTCAAGGGATTATTAAGATTAAATAAAGGATAAAATATGAATTTTAACTACGATGACGTTATTGAATATATCGAACAAGAAGACGTTAAGTTCATAAGGCTTGCATTTTGTGACATTCACGGGAATTTGAAAAACATTTCTATTTTGCCAGATGAAGTGAAACGGGCTTTCACAAGCGGTATTTCATTTGACGCATCGGCTATTAAAGGTTTTGAAACAGCAGAAAAATCAGACCTTTTCCTCTTCCCTGTTCCGTCAACGTTAACGGTACTTCCTTGGAGACCATCTCAAGGCAAGGTCGTTCGTATGTTTTGCAATATAAAATATCCTGACGGCACACCATTTAACACAGATTGCAGATATATTCTCGAAAATGCCGTAAACTATGCTAAAGATAACGGTTTTTCAATATATTTTGGAACAGAATTTGAATTTTATCTTTTTAAAACTGATGAAAATGGCAATCCCACAAAAATCCCGTTTGACAATGCCGGTTATTTTGACGTTGCACCGGAGGATAAAGGCGAAAACGTCCGCCGTGAGATTTGTTTAACCCTTTTGGAAATGGGAATGAAACCTGAATGTTCTCACCACGAAGAAGGTCCGGGACAAAACGAAATCGACTTCAAATACAGCGACGCAATGACCGCAGCAGACAACGCAATCAACTTCATCACGGTCGTAAAAGCAGCCGCTCTCAGCAACGGACTTTTTGCAGATTTTTCGCCCAAACCGATAAAAGATTGCAGCGGCAACGGTTTGCACATCAACATGTCATTAAAATCAGCAGACGGCAAAGATTACACCGACCACTTTATTGCAGGAATTATGGCTCACATCAAAGAAATGACGGCGTTTTTGAATCCTACCGAAAATTCTTACAAAAGACTTGGCGAAAAGAAAGCCCCAAAATATATCACTTGGTCAAAAGAAAATCGTTCTCAATTAATCAGAATACCAGCCGCAACAGGCGAATACGAACGAATTGAACTTCGTTCACCCGACCCGACCGCAAACCCCTATATCACGTTTGCCCTTTTGATTTATGCAGGGCTTGACGGAATTTTAAACAAGAAAAAACTCAGAAACTCGACAGATATCAACCTTTTCAAGGCAGACCAATCAGTTACAAAGAATTTGGACGTTTTGCCCCAAACATTAAAAGAAGCGATAAAATATGCCCAAAACAGTGAATTTATCTCAATGCATCTTCCAAAAGAAATCGTACCTCAGTTAAAAGCGTAGGCGAAAATGAAAACTTCAAAAACTCCTCAAAGAGTTTTGGTGGTTTCAAGCGATGAGAACACTTTCACATACCTCAAAAAAGTTCTTCCGTACGAAAGTTTCAACCCGATTTTAAAAGCCAAAACTTCTAACGAGGCAAAAAGATTTTTACTCACAAACACCATCGATATAATGATTATCGATGCACCTTTGACGGACGAATTCGGTCTCGATTTGGCGAATGAATATTCTCAAACATCTATTGGAATTATGATTATGGTCAACGCATCTTTGTATGAGCAAATCGCTTACCGTGTCGAAGATTTGGGTATATTTACAATGATTAAGCCAAACTCGACAGAAAATATCTATTCCGCACTGAAAATGCTCTCTGCAATGCATAAAAAACTTGCAAAAATGGAAAATAACACAAAAAAATTGCAAGAAAAAATGCAGGATATAAAAATTATTAACCAAGCGAAAATTATTCTTATCCAAAAACTTAATATGTCTGAAAACGATGCACATTACTACATAGAAAAACAAGCAATGGACACTCGCCTCTCAAAATCAAAAGTCTCCGAAAATATAATTAGAACATATAACTATTGATTTTGAATTCTATTTTTTCTTTTACTTTTTCTTTCTTTTATATTAATATGACAATAATATTGTTTTAACAACATGAAATATAAACAACATATACATACGATTTTATTGTCTGCAGTGTGAAAGTTGAGAAAAAATGAAAAATTTTACTTTTAAGTTAAGATTGGCAGATATAGCCGTCATTATTGGAACAGCGTTGTTAGTTGTTATTCTTAAATTAATTGGTGTGACCGAAATTCCTGAAAACAGTTTGGTTGAAAATATTCAATTAATTGCTTTATGTGTTGGTATTTTCTTCTGTTTCTTTACTCGAAACAATCCGGAATACAAAACTTTGAACAGATTTATTGCTATGATTTTGGTTTTAATGTTCTTAAGAGAACTAAGTTACGGAAGATGTATTTTCTGTAAAATTGATGGAAATCCGCACGAATTTTATTCTTGGAAACATTATCAATATGGCTATCTCGCCCATATTTTTGTCGGATTGTATATTGCCGCAGTTGTAATTTATGGATTTGTTAATAAAATTTTTATTCAAGCATGGAATGCACTTACAACAGTTAAATTCCCTGTTATCAGTGCTATTCTTGCAGTTATATCCATTATCAGTACATTCTATGGTGAAAAAGTTGTAGACAGCAGTTTTGTTGAAGAAATCGCAGAGTTGTCCGTATATTCAATCATTGCGTGCGTTATTTTTTACTATAACGATGTTTTGTCAAAACCAAATGCTTGACAATTTTGAAACAATATGTCACGTTGTTTATGCAACATATTGCACAAACAACGTGTGATATTTGCAACGTTAGAGATTAAAATCCCAGTATATATTCTTTTTTCATTCAGAACATCAATTCTGTCCCCTGTATATCAGACAATATACAGGATTTTTTTAAAGTTCCCATTAAAATGAAGCAAATTATCGCAAGTGACATTCGAAAATGATTTTTTCGTATGGAATTCTATACGGGTGATTGATTACTGAAATTTTATCAATATTAAAAAATTCGGTTAACAATTTAACGTACTCACTTTTTGAGCGAATAAATTGATTGCGTTCATGTTTCATCAAAAAGCACTGAAATTTCGGTGCAGAATCACGATAGTTCATATCTGAAAAGACAATTTTTGTGTGGTCATCACAGATATTTTTTAGGACATTAAACATCTCAACGAGTTGATTATCAGGCAAAGCCGAAATAATTGCTTCTGCAAAAACCGTATCGAAAATTTCGTCAACGGCAAAATCCTTTGTCACATCTGCACAAATGAATGATTGTTCGGGGAATTTTTTCTTGGCATGATGAATATAATTTTCCGAATTGTCAACGCCTAGGTAGCGAAGATTTTTTTCGGGAAAAACAGCATAGACATTACCCGCACCGCAACCAAGTTCAAGGATTTTTTGACCTTGTTGCGGCTTGATATACTCATTAACCAAAATACACAAAAAATGTTTTGAGCCTATTAAATCTTGATACAAATTATAAAAAAAGTAATGATTTAATATCTGATTAATTTTCATTTTTGAACATATCTTATTATTTTTGTTCGTTAATATCATAGAATGATTATATTACAAAAAATGAGATAATAAAAACGTACTCTGCAAAGGAAACGAGAATATTTGCACAAAAGTATTTGGCAAATGATTATAAAACAAAAACATTTAACAAAAATGTACTATTTACCACGCATTTCGTTTAATAAAGCCCTGACAGCAACTTCTTCTTCTTTTGTTAATCTAAAAGAATGCATTTTTTTGCGTTTTTCCTCAGAAACTGTCGAACCTTTAGGCCTGCCTGCACCAGGTCTTTTTCCACCACGCCCACTATTAAATTTTCCATCAGCCATCTGTACTTCCTCTTTTTTTTAAACACAAAATAATAATGTAATATGATAAACAATTTTGAATTAGATGAATAAATCTAAGTAATATTAACAATCCAAATGTGATTTTAATTTTATACTATAAAAATTAAATTAAAACAAGTTTACGAAGTTTTGTGACATTTTTCACAAATTTTATACCACAATACCTAAAGTTTACCCTACTTTTTTCCCCCTTTGCAACAAAAAAATCCCCCACAAAATGTGAGGAATTTTTTATAAAATCAAATAACACTATTTGTGTTTTTAGGCTTCAGTATTAGGATACAATCTTATAATTTTTTGAATTGCATTTTTAGAAAGGTCGACAATTTGATTCATTTTTTCTATATCATAAGGATCGCCCTCAGCGGTCGTTTGAAATTCAATCACCTTGCCAGATTTAGTCATAACGGCATTACTGTCAACTTGTGCCGAAGAATCTTCTTCGTAGTTCAAATCCAAAATGACTTCGCCGTCGTGAATACCCGCAGAAACAGCCGCAATCGGTTCTAAAATCGGAGATTCTTCAAGTTTTCCGTCCTTAATCATTCTGTTAATCGCAAGCGAAAGTGCCACATAACCGCCGCAAATACTTGCACAACGAGTTCCTCCGTCAGCCTGAATTACATCGGCATCGATAATAATCGTTCTGTCTCCCAATTTTGTAAGGTCAACGCAAGAACGCAACGCTCTGCCGATAAGTCTTTGAATTTCCTGAGTTCTTCCCGAAACCTTAGAGCGTTCTCGCTGACAACGAGTTGATGTCGAAGTCGGCAAAAGCGAATATTCAGCGGTAATCCAGCCTCTTGAATCCTCTTTATCCATCCATTTCGGTTTTTTATCGTCATTTGTAGCGGTAACAATTACCTTCGTATCTCCAAATTCCGCAAGCACTGATGCGAGTGCGTTTTTCGTATAATCAACCGTAAATTTAATTTTTCTTGTTTCGTCATTTGCTCTGCCGTCGTTTCGCATATTTTCGCCTTTCAAATTATTACTTTAAATTTATTTATCTTTGTGATAATTTTTTAATAACTTTATTATAAATGTAAGAGGCTATATGAACAAGTTTTATTTAACAACGGCAATAGATTATGTAAACGGAAAACCGCACATCGGTCACGCTTACGAAAAAATTATGTGTGATGTAATTTACAGACATTTTACGCAAAGAGTTGAGGACACATATTTCTTGACAGGCACGGACGAGCACGGAGTCAAAATTCAAAAAACAGCAGAAAAACGTGGCATAACGCCAAAAGAACTTTGCGATGAAAATTCATCATCATTCAAAGCAACTTGGGCTGACCTCGAAATCGGTTACACTGACTTCATCAGAACCACTGACGAACGACACAAAGTCGTTGTTCAAAAAATCTTCAAAAAATTAGTCGAAAACGGCGACATCTACAAGCACTCTTACAAAGGTTTATATTGTGCAGGTTGCGAATCATTCTTGAATGCACGTGATTTGACAGAAGACGGACTTTGTCCCGACCACCTCAAAAAGCCCGAAGAAGTTACGGAAGAAAATTACTTCTTTAGACTTACAAAATACAAAGACGCTATAATTGCTCATATCAAGGCTCACCCCGAATTTTTGCAACCGTCATTCAAAGTTAACGAAGTTTTGAAACAACTTGAGGACATTGAAGATATTTCAGTTTCGAGAAACAAAAACTCAGTTTCTTGGGGTATCCCCGTTCCAGACGATGACGAACAAGTCATCTACGTTTGGATTGATGCACTCTCAAACTACATCACGGCATTGGGTTACGACCCCGAAAATCCGTCAGAAACCTTCAAAAAATATTGGCCGGCTGATGTTCAAATTATCGGAAAAGATATTTTGAAATTCCACGCAATTTACTGGAGTGCAATCTTGATGGCATTGGGTATAGAACTTCCGAAAACTATTTGTGCACACGGTTGGATTACAATCGATGAAACCAAAATGAGCAAATCATTGGGCAACGTTATTGCACCTGCTGACATTTTGAAAAATTTTGAACTCGAAAAACCGGACGCACTTCGTTACTATATGGTAACTTCTGCACCGTTCGGTCGTGACGGAAACTACTCCGACGAAGATTTCAAAGAAAAGGTAAACGCTGACCTTGCAAACAACATCGGCAACCTTCTCAACCGCTCACTCAATATGCTCGTAAAATATTTTGACGGCGAAATCAAGCCTGAATTTATCAAGGCAGGCAACGATATCGAAAAAGCAGGCGATGAAGCGATTGCAGTCGTTGGTGCGCCAGCGTGGCTATCGCAAAGACTTCCTGCCGATGTGTACCGAACATCAGCAGAGCGGCAAGGAGTATTACGAGAGTATCTTCTGGGCTTCCATACTCCTCAACTCAGGACTTGCCATCATGCCAAGCAAGAATCTCGTCAACAATCTTGGTCTCTCCGACAACTCCACGCATTTCAGTGGTAGTATTCAGACGACTCCGAAGGCTTATCGCCGAATATTCACGATGAAGCGATACGAACTGGACTTCCCGTTGCGTCATCCTCGTTACATCATCGAGAACATCGACTACAAGGAGCGTCTCTACAAGACCAATGCCTGGGGGCATCCTTTCATCAAGATAGGGCGCTCAATGGAAGAACTCTTCCTCAACTTGCGATATGGCAACTTCTCCATCATCACTAAGGCGGTGAAACGCCGTGTCAACAAGTGGCTGGGCAAGGACCGACACGTGTGATTTACGAGAAGTAACCCACGATGAGGCTTCCATTATATATAATAAGGTATAGGGCGATAGCCGCCACGATGCCTATGAGATATTTGCGGAATCTGATAGGGGCGTTCTTGATGAGGAATCCCATGGCGATAGGTAGGGCGTATATCCAGTGGGCAGTCATGATATATACCTCGTTGATACCAAAGCCCAAACCGATGTGGAGTACCATGTCGAGTGCGAAATACGACAAGATCAGCCAGAGATACTTGCTCTTCTTGCCATACCAGATGCCTGCCAGGAAGAGTAGGCTGATGATTCCTTCTACCGCATAATTCCACCAATAACGATATTTCACGATCATAGGGCGATGACGTAGCTCATCGCCTAGCAGAGAGTCGGGGTGCAACTGGATAGATTCGCCCATCAAGTTCTCTACGACAGACTCCGTACGGCTGGTCGAAATGTCGGTCCAACTCATGAATCCAGCCTTTGTGAGAGGTGCTCCTTGTTTGGGGCCTCTCTTCTTTTTCGCCTCTTCTTTGGCAAGTTGCTTCGCTTTTTGTATGCTGTCGTTCTTGGCTTTTTGGGCAAGCTCCTCGGCAGTAATCACCTTCAGTTCTTTCTTGATGGA
>ENA-ORPK01001367-ORPK01001367.1-human-gut-metagenome-genome-assembly--contig:-NODE-1367-length-19427-cov-38.339562_pt1 | contig 19427 bp, 9 predicted proteins | sample MGYA00242139_ERZ509068 | MGnify/ENA primary metagenome ERZ509068 (study PRJEB26280, sample SAMEA2338687) | human gut metagenome | biome: human gut; feature: human-associated habitat; material: faeces... | reverse complement strand
GATGAAAAAATATATGCCCTTAGAGGGGCTTAGGTGGAGTCGTGATAGCGGTTCTGCCCTATGTGATACACCCCAAAACAGCCGTTCTCGGACGGGCTGGGGGGTAAAACGTGTAATTAATTTTGACGTACTTCGCCAGCTTCTTGGTGACAACGCAGTGGAAGATGCTCCTGAGGCATACGAGTTCAACTGGGTTGGCAAGCAGGCAGCTCGTGCCGAAGTTTTGAAACCTACTAAGAAAACATTACGTCCTGTAAAGGAGGATAGTGTGGATTGGGATAATACCCAAAACCTTTATATTGAGGGAGATAACCTCGAAGTGCTTAAACTTCTCCAGAAGTCTTATCTGGGTAAGGTGAAGATGATTTATATTGATCCGCCTTACAATACAGGTAATGACTTTGTTTATCATGATGATTTTGCGATGTCTGCTGATGAGTATGCTGAGGCTTCGGGTTCAGTAGATGAATTAGGTAATAAATATATCAAGAACATGGATTCGAATGGACGTTTTCATTCGGATTGGTGCTCTATGATTTATTCTAGATTGATGGTGGCGAGAACGCTGTTAACAGAGGATGGTGTGATTTTTATCTCGATTGATGATAATGAGGTTGAGAATCTGAGAAAGATTTGCGATGAGGTGTTTGGAGAAGGAAATTTCATAGCTCAACTTGTTTGGGAAAGAGCATATTCCCCAAAAAATGATGCAAAGTTTGTTTCCAATAGTCATGATTATGTTCTAATGGTTGCAAAGAACTCTGATGAATTTGTAATAGGAAGATTGGATAGAACAGAGGAAGCAAATGCGCGATATTCTAACCCAGATAATGATCCACGAGGTATATGGAAACCGAGTGATATGTCTGTTAAAACATATAATGCAGAATGTGATTATTCAATCACAACCCCTTCGGGGCGTGTCGTAGAGCCTCCAGCAGGACGCTGCTGGAGTCTCTCGAAGAAAGCCTTCTTCGAGAGACTCCAAGACAATAGAATCTGGTTTGGTTCAGACGGGAATAGTGTTCCTTCTATTAAAAGATTTTTGACTGAACTAAAACATGAAGGCATGGCACCAACTTCAATTTTGTTTTATAAAGAAGTAGGTCATAGTCAAGAAGGTGCGAAGGAAGTTGTCGCTTTATTTGGTGATAAAGGTGTATTTGATGGTCCGAAGCCAGTAAGATTGATAGAACGTCTAATAACCTTAGCAAATCTAAAAGAAGATTCTATTGTGTTAGATTTTTTCTCTGGAAGTGCTACTACAGCACATGCTTTGATGCAAGTTAATGCTAAAAAGAATAAATCATGTAAATATATTCTTGTTCAATTACCTGAACTGGTAAGCGAAACGAAGAAAAATTTAGGTTATAAAAACATTTGTGAAATAGGTGAAGAAAGAATAAGAAGAGCCGGCAAGAAAATCAAGGAGGAATCTCCTTTGACCACCGCCGACCTCGATACCGGTTTCCGTGTCTTCCGTCTCGACGAAGGCAATTACGAGGATGTAAAACGTTCTCCAAAGGAATTCAAGCAAGACCAGCTCGATCTGTTCCTGAACAACATCAAGACCGACAGAAACGACCTTGACCTGCTCTTTGGATGCATGCTCGACTGGGGTGTTCAGCTCTCTCTGCCTATGACCCAGGAAGAGGTGGATGGCAAGACCATCTATACCGTGAACGACGGCGACCTGGTGGCCTGCTTCGCCGAGAACGTATCAGAAGACGTAGTAAAAGCCATGGCAGAAAAGATGCCTTTGCGTGTCATTTTCCGTGACAGCTGCTTTGCCCAGGATGCCGACAAGATTAATATCTATGAGACCTTCAAGCAGAAGCTGGATTGGAGCGACCAGGAAGTAGTGAAGAATATTAGAGTGATTTAAGCCTATGAAACTCAGATATAAACATCAACGCTTCCAAACCGAAGCGGCGCTGGCTGTGGCTAATGCCTTTACAGGTCAGCCCAAAAGCGACGGACTGAGCGACCATATCGTGGACCAGGGAGTTCATCAAGACCTCTTTGTAGTAAAAGGCTTTGGTAACAAGAACGTCATCCTCGCACCGGAAGCCGTCTGCGAGAATGTAAGAGCCATACAGACAGAACAGGGTCTGAAACCTGTAGAACAGTTGCAGCAGCTGCAAGGCGTAGGTATCGCCCTCACCATCGAAATGGAGACGGGTACGGGTAAAACCTATACCTACATCAAGACCATGTATGAACTGAATGCCCGCTATGGCTGGACCAAGTTTGTGGTAGTAGTGCCAAGCATCGCCATCCGAGAAGGCGTATTGAAGAGCTTTGAGAGCATGCAGGAGCATTTTGCCCAGGAATACGGCAAGCGCATGCAATACTTTATGTATAACTCCAAGCAGCTCAGCAAGATTGATGCCTTTGCCAGCGATGCAGGCATGCACGTGATGATTATCAATACCCAGGCATTCAACGCATCTATGGATGAAGAGAAGTCAACCGATAAGATGGAGAAAGGCAAGTTGAAGAAAGCTGATAAGACTGCCCGCATCATCTTCGAACGCCGTGATGAGTTCGGCTCCCGCCGTCCTATCGACGTGCTGGCACAGACCCATCCTATCATGATTATCGATGAACCTCAGTCGGTGCTGGGTGTGGACAAGAAGAACAAGACCCGTAAGGGTATTGCCATGTTCAAGCCGCTCTTCACCCTTCTGTATAGCGCCACTCACCGCAAGGGTGATATATATAATATGGTGTATAAGTTGGATGCCATCGATGCCTACAACCAGAAACTGGTGAAGAAGATAGAGGTGAAGGGTATCAGACAGATAGGCAGTACCGCCACCAACGGCTACGTCTATCTGGAGGAAATCGTCATCGGCAAGGGCAATCCGCAGGCTCGCATCAGCTTCGACATCAAGACGCAGACCGGAACGAAACAGGTAAGCAAACTCGTGGATGAGCGCTTCAACCTGAAGGAACAGAGTGGGGGACTTGCCGAGTATGACAACAACTTCATCGTAGAACGCATAGACGGAAGACAGGGAATCGTCCGCTTCCTCAACGGCTTGACTCTGCATGAAGGCGATGCCGTGGGCAGTGTGAACGAAGACTATATCCGTCGTATTCAGATTCGTGAAACCATTCGCACCCATCTGGAGCGTGAGCGCCAGCTGTTCAGTCAGCATATCAAGGTGCTCAGTCTGTTCTTCATCGACCATGTGGATAGCTACCGCCTCTATGAAGGCGAGGATAGCAAGGGTAAATTTGCCAAGATGTTTGAGGAAGAATATAACCGAGTGCTTTCAGAAATGCTGCCATCGTTTACGGATGAAGCCTATCTGCGCTATCTTTCAGACCCTCGCAATGCGGCATCCAAGGTGCATCAGGGCTACTTCTCCATGGATAAGAAGGGCAAGGCGGTGGAATCGAAGGAAAGGCAGGGAGAGAACGAAGAGCGTGCCTTCGACCTGATTATGAAGGATAAGGAGCGTCTACTTTCGCTAAACGAGCCGGTGCGCTTCATCTTCTCGCACTCCGCCTTGAAGGAAGGTTGGGACAATCCTAACGTGTTCCAGATCTGCACCTTGAAGAACTCGGACAATGAGACCAAGAAGCGCCAGGAAGTGGGACGAGGAATGCGCCTTTGCGTGAACCAGAAGGGAGAACGCCAGGATGCGGATGTTTTGGGCGACCATGTGTTTGATACCAATATCCTCACCGTGATAGCCAGCGAGAGCTATGATGATTTCGCCAAGAAACTGCAGACGGAAATGGCAGAAGCCTGTGCCGACCGACCAATCGTTATCACCGCCCATCTTTTCGAGGGCAGGTCTTATACGATGGCAGATGGAACCAATGGCAAGTTTGATGTCAATCAGGCAAGAGCTATCTATAATGCTCTCATTCGCAAAGATTATGTGGATGATAACGGTGCTTTGACCGCTCAGTATTTTGAGGATAAGCGCAATGATACGCTCGACTTTGGTGCGACCAATGATTGGCGGGATGGCATTATAGCAGCCCTTGATACCGTCTTTGATCCTGCGGCTGTAAGACCGGAGAATGGTAGAAAGCCTAAGCTTGCCAAGTTGCAGAAAGACAATTTTGCCAAGAAGGAGTTCCAGAATCTCTGGAAGCGCATCAATCGCCGCACCTACTATCAGGTAAGCTTTGAAACTTCTGGTCTTGTGAAGAAAGCCATCGAGGAACTTGATGAAAAGTTGAGGGTTACGGAAATCCGCATCGTGGTAGAAGGCGGTTCGATGGATGAAATCAGAGACAAGGAGTCGCTTGAAGCGGGCGTGGCCATGAATCAGGGCGATGTCCGAACCATCCATGTAACGGAAGCTGTGGGCAAGGAAGTGACATACGACCTGATAGGTCAGCTGGTAACTGCTACGGGGTTGACAAGAAAGACCATCGTGGAAATTCTGAAGGGTATCAAGCCTGAAACATTCAGCATGTTCAAGATGAATCCTGAGGAATTTATCATCAAGACCGGTCTGATTATCAACGACTGCAAGGCTTCTGCTGTTATCCAGTGCATCACATATAAGAAACTGAATGATGAGTTCTCTACCGACATCTTTACGGTGGATGCTCTGCGAGGCAAGTTGGGCATCAATGCCATTGAATCGAAGAAATCGCTTTACGACCTGGTAGTGCTCGACAGCATGGGTGTAGAAAAGAACTTTGCCGAGTCTCTGGAGCGTCAAGATGACGTGGTAGTTTATACCAAACTGCCTCGTGGTTTCTACATCAATACGCCTATGGGCAAATACAATCCCGACTGGGCTGTGGCATTCCGTGAAGGCAGCGTGAAGCATGTTTATTTTGTGGCAGAAACCAAGGGTAATGATATCCAGGGTTCACATCTGCGAGGCATCGAGGGAAGCAAGATAGCGTGTGCCCGCAAGCATTTTGCAGCCATCAGCGAGAATGGTTACATTTACGATGTTGTCAAGGATTATCAGGAATTGTATAATGCCGTGACGAAATAGCCGTGGAAATGGTAACGGAATTGCCGGAACAACCGTGAAAGTAAGGAGAGGAAGTGTAGCACTAAAAATGCGCACTTCCCTATGAAAAAATAGGAAAAAGATAAATTTAACAACAACAACAAACTTAAAAATCAACAAAATGAAAGTAATTACATGAATTCTCGAGGTGTTGCTGATATCGCCAGCGACGTCTAATAGCTGCCTCACCTCGTGAAAATCATGAGGGCTACCATCTCTAACTAGCTAAGGGTAGTTTTTTAGTCACTTCTTCATAAAAGAGATTTAATAAGGGAGTATTATGACTAAAACAATTTTATTTCTTTTGATTGCGCTTTCTAATTTAGGCGTAATCAGCCTGAGTGTGTGTATCGTAGTTTATCTCAACGGCAAGCGCATGTTGAAGATGACTACAAGTGTTCAACAACTAGTTAATCTGCTGAATGATGACAATAAACTTAAATGTTAATTTCGAAAATGCACCAGATTGGCATTTTGGTAACAACATCTTCGGTGGGTCTTCTGATAAAGCATCATCTGGTTCTTCGTCAGATAGCAATCTCAATGAAGCTGACTTTGAGGATGTGAATGAAGGTCAGGATAAAGGAGAAGATAAATCTGGTTTTTCTCAGAAAGTTATGCCGCTTCTGCCTTTTATCCCTCAGTTGCCTGAAGAATTAAAGAGTGAGAAGGCGGCAAGAATCCTGATGAGATTATATAAGGAGGAGATTTTAGATGAGAATTTCCAACCACTCAATCTTTCCAATTATCAGAAAGCATATCTTGCTTTTCAGATATCCGTCACATTGGGGATAAATAATGTATGGAAGGTGTTTTCGAGATTTTGGAATATGAAGCCTTCTGTGATGAGAACCCGTTATAATGATGCGCTTTCTATGCCTTCTATATTGGATTTTGGTGAAAAAATCAAAGAATATTTACGATAATGCGGCTTTTTGGTAAGTAGTACTAGTACGACCGTACGGGTACGCCCCATTTTTTATCCAAAATATCGCCGTACATTTGCCCCAGATTTCAGAACGATACCGGTTCTGAGGTCTGGGGCTTTTACGTTTTCTATCGCCAGGTTGCTGGGATAGGTTTCCTGCCATGTTGTAAGTGGCGCAGCGTATCAGCCCATCGGTCTTTGACAAGGTTGATACAATTATTTTTTTTTACATTGAACTTTGAACTTTATGATATGTTCTAAGGGGGCTGACTTGCGAAAAGTTCAATTATTTACATTTAAATTTATTAATTATGACAAATTTAATGAATCAGAAGGTGGGGGGCAGCAAGGCTGCTAGCCCTGCCAAGTGTGGTGCACAGTCTTCTAAAAATAAGAAGGTGGCTGCACCTGTGTGTGTGTTTGAAAATCCGGAGTTCGGAATGGTTCGTACCGCTACTGATGAGAAGGGCGAGCCTTGGTTCTGTGCTAAGGATTTGTGTGATGCGCTGGGATATAAGAGAGCTGACTTGGCTGTGAAACAGCATGTTAAGTCTAGCGATGCAGCGAAACGCTGCGTTGCTAGACCTGCGAAAAACCGCTATGGCGTTTGCGAGGGAAAGGTGCAGAATGTTCAGATGAACTTCGTCAACGAGAGCGGATTTTATGCCCTGGTGCTCGGTTCTAAGTTGGCTTCGGCTTTGAAGTTCAAGGATTGGGTTACCTCGGTGGTGCTGCCTCAGATTCGCAAGACGGGCGGTTATATCCCGGTGCATGAAGGGGAGAGCGAGGAGGAGATGATTCGCAATGCCGAGGAGATTCTCCGTGCTACCCTGAAGGAAAAGGAGATGCTGCTGGAGCAGCAGAAGAAACTGCTGCATCAGCAGGAAGTGCAGTTGGGACTTGACAAGAAACTCATCGACGAGCAGGATGTGGAGATCAGACGTCTCAACGGAGTGCTGGATGAGCAGACGAGATGGGCTTCTATCCAGGGCGAGAACGTCATCAACCTGGAGAAGCAGGTGGACGGACTTCTGCCTAAGGCGATTTACAGCGACAATGTGCTGGATTCCGTTTCGTGCTTCACTACCACCCAGGTGGCGAAGGAGCTGGGTATCACGGCGCAGGAACTGAACCGCTCGCTCTGTGCGCTGCATGTGCAGTATTACCAGAGTGGGCAGTATCTGCTCTATGCGGAGTATGCGCACATGGGACTGGCGAAGAGCAGAACCCGATACAATGCCTTTCTGGATCCGAACTGCGATGGCAGAAAGGAGAAAATGGGCAAGGCGGCGACGCATACCTATCTGGTATGGACCGAAAAGGGCAGGAAGTTTATTCACGACCTGGCGCATCGTTACTGGGAGCTCGCGGAGATGTACGAGGTGAAGAGCCTGGGGTAAAGCAGGAGGGGGCTGTTTCTGGGGCCTGCTTCTGGCGGGGGACTTGAGGAAGGGGACCAGGCGTTGGAAACGCCTGGAACGGTGGCTCAGAGGGGGCTTCCTTGCTCCTTCTGCGGCTCCCTTCTTCGCTCCTTCTGGAGGGGCTTTCTTCTGGAGGAGGGGACCTTTGGCGTTAATTTCTTTTTAATATTATTATGGACATGAAAAATGAAACGATGCAACATTGGATTGCATTCAATGGGTTCCGAGGGGGGAATAAGGGCAGCGCAAGCTGCCAGCCGCTCTCGGAGTATGACAAGACCATCTCGCTGCCCTGGCTGCACGAGATGGTGCTGCAGATTCGTGGCGAGAAGTCCATTCGCAGCGTGGACAGGACTGATGATGCCCAGCTCGCCAAGGCACGACAGAGAATCAAGGGGCAGTTGCCCTTCCGTTGTGCTCACTACTACCGTTTTCTGAAAAACCGTAGATCGCAGAGCAATGCTGACCCTACGGCTTTCCTTTTTCAGACTACCGTGGATGTGGATGATAAGGAGTTTGTGGAGCAGGCGCTGGAGAAGGCGCGCGAGCTGAACTGCAGCGACGGCATCTGGAAAGGGATGCTGCTGCATCTGGAATATTCAGCCAGAAAGAAGCTGCATATCGACATCCGTATGCCGATAGGGATGACTATCGAGGAGACGCAGAAGGCGTATTGTGAGGCGCTGGGCGTGCCTTATGATGAGAGCTGCATCTCGCCCGAAAGAATGATCTATATCACGGATAAGGATTCCGAGATTTACCGCTCCAAGGACTGGTATGGGGTGTTGCCCGCAGAGGAGCTGAAAGCCCGCAGAGAGGCTTTCTTGAAGCGCGGTCTGACGATTGACGGCAGGGGGACGGCTCGCTACAGCTTGCTTGCCGGGGATTGCAAATCCCCGGAACGCCTGGCGGGGGACTTTCAGGGGCAAATACCTAGCGATAGTAATCATAAAGTTCCAAGTTCAAATCTCAAAGTTCAAAGTAATCATAAAGTTCAATGTTCAAAGTTCAATGTTCAAAGTGAAGACAATAGATTTCCGGGCACTCCTGGCGATAACGCTGTTTCTTCTGGCTCTGCTATTCAGCCTGCCCAACCTGGTGATAGCAATCGTGTTGCTGATTCTTATCTCAGCCCTGCTGGAGATGCTCAGAATGCTGGCAGATTGGCAGCCTCAGAAGCTGATTCTGCCCGTGAGAAGAATCTGATAGCCTTCGACCTGTTTCAGGAATCTGCGGGACTGAAGGGAATGAATATCGATACCGTGGGGTCCAGACATTCCTCTCTGCTCGCCATCATGAGCGCTGGAGCATCACGTATGATGAGCGAAGAGGAGCTGATGAAGGTGGTGGCGAAGAGAATGCCGAGCTATTATCAGGAGAATGACTGCCATCAGCTGATTCATGATTTCTATGCGAAATATGGGGATAGCTCCAAGCCTTTTTCTAGGGATGTGATTCGGGTGAATGCCTTGGCGGAGCAGGCGGCTAAGAGCTTGCTTGCCGGGGATTGCAAATCCCCGGGACGCCTGGCGGGCTTGACGATTGACGGAAAGGGAGCGGCTCGCTACAGCTCGCTTGCCGGGGATTACAAATCCCCGGAACGCCTGGCGGGTAATCATACAGTTCAAAGTTCAATGTTCCAAGTTCAAAGTAACGAAGAAGAGTATCCTGCCCCTCCACCCATGCCGAAGAAGCTGCCGAAGCTGGTGGCGTTGCTGATTTCCAGGACACCGGAGATCTATCAGCCAGCCGTGGCTTGCGCCATCTTCCCTCCTCTCGCCACCCATCTGTGGCAGACGAGATTCAGATATATCGACAACGTGGAGCATGAGGCAACCCTATCCAGCGTGCTGCTTGCCGGCACAGGAGCAGGAAAGAGCTGCGTGCAGAAACCCATCGATTTCATCATGGAGGATATCCGCAAAAGAGATGCGGAAAACCTGAAACGTGAGAAGGAATGGAAGGACGAAATGATGCGCAAGGGCGCCAACAAGGACAAACGCAAGCGCCCCGAAAACCTCATCATACAGGAGATTGATGCCGACATGACCAACCCTGCCTTCGTGATGCGTACCGCTGAAGCTAAAGGACATTTCCTTTACACTTCGCTCAACGAGATAGACCAGTTTGATGCTTTGAAAGGTAGTGGTTTTCAGCAGTTCCGCATCATGTGTCTCGCCTTTGACCCTGATAATCAATATGGTCAGACTCGTGTGGGAACCCAGAGCGTAACCGAGCGTGTCACCATCCGTTTTAACTGGAATGCTTCCACCACCATTGACAAGGGGCAGCGCTATTTCTCCAAGGTGTTGACCGACGGTCCGCTGAGCCGTATCAATTTCAGTACCATTCCGGAGCGTGATATCGGTGAGGACATCCCGGTATATGGAACCTACGATGATGAATTCAGAAAAGCCCTGAAGCCCTACATCGAAAATCTCTGTATGGCAACGGGGCTGGTGGAATGCGAAGAGGCGTATCGGCTTGCCGAGGTATTGAAGAACGAGAATGCCGAGTTTTCCCGTACCTCGCAGAACCGCATCTTCGAGAATTTCTCGTTCCGTGCCAACGTCATCGCCTATCTGAAGGCGTGCGTGCTCTATGTGGCAAACGGCTACAGATGGGAGCCGGAGATGGATGATTTCATCCGCTGGAGCGAGCGCTACGATCTCTACTGCAAGATGCGTTTCTTCGGGGATATGATAGCCAAGGAGGCGAGCACTGCAGAGAAGAGTTCGAAGCGTGGACCGGAGAATATCCTGCAGCTTCTGCCCGATGTCTTCACCGAACCGCAGCTGGAAGCCATCCGTCTGGAACACGGACTGAAAGCGCAGGGCTGCAAGAACGTCATCAAGCAATGGATTTATCGCAAGTATATCGTGCGCATGGAATCTGAGGACGGCAAAAACGGTTACGGTTACAGAAGTTACAGTTTTAAGAAGCTCAAATACCGTCATGACGGTCAGGAGCTTGATTCCTAAACTTTAATTAATTGAATATTTATGGAAATAGTATTGAAGCGTATAGCCAAGAAGAACAGCTATACCATTGGTCGCCTCTATATCCTGAAGGATGAGGAGGTAGAGAGAGTGGTTCACTCTTCATGGAAGAACCCACAGTTGAAGCGTTGGTTCGAGCATAAGATAGATGCCGGCAAACTGACGCAGGAGCGATATTTCTGCGATACCCTGGAGCCGACGTGGCGCAATCTGAAGGGCGTGGAACTGCAGCCTGAGGAGGAGAACGTGCGCCTGGGCAGGGTATCGGGCAAGAAGGCGCAGAAGATGAAGGGACATACCGCCATCCCCGAAGGCACCTATCCGTTGTTCGTTACCAAGTCGCCCCGTTTCAAGGAGTGGTTGCCGTATCTGCAGGGTGTTCCTGATTTCGAGGGCATCCGCATCCATGCCGGCAACTATCCCGACGATACCCAGGGCTGCATTCTGGTGGGCGAGAACAGGCAGAAGGGCATGGTGGTGAACTCCCGCATCTGGCTGCATCGCCTGAAGAAGTGCATCGGCGAAGCGAGGGGAAAGGATGAATCCGTCTGGATTACCATCATCTAGCGGGGGGTACACCTTAATTATATATATAGAAGTTTCGCAGGTTCAGAAGTTAAGGAGTTAAGGAGTTAAAGGAGTTAAGACAATAGTCTTTTTGGCGTAGTTTTTTAAGCAGCAAGACATACGTCTTAACTCTTTAACTCCTGAACACTCCTTTAACTCCTTTAACTCCTAAACACTCCTTTAACTCCCTCCCTTCCGAAGCTTGAACATGAACGAAAATGGCAAAAAAACTAATAAATGTCAAATAATAAGGGTGAATAGCCAAAATATTAAGTATTATTGGCAAGAATTAGTGTACTTTTGCGACCGAAATTATAACAAATAAACCAAAAAACGTAATAAGACATGGACAACAAACTATTTTTTAAAGAGTCTGTTTTGCCTGTTACTCTTTTTTGCTCAGCATTGATGTTCTCCCCTGTAGGAGCAACTCAAGTGAATGCGGCTACAAATGTAGTACAGCAAGCTAAAACAGTAAAAGGTACAGTTGTAGATAACCTGGGCGAGCCAGTCATTGGCGCCAGTGTTAAGGTAGTAGGCACAACCACAGGTGCCGTAACTGATCTTGACGGTAACTTTACTTTGACCAACGTGCCAAAGAATGCTACTGTGGAAATCTCATATATCGGCTATATTGCCCAAAAGATAAGCGTTGCCGGAAAGAGCGATCTGAAGGTAACATTGCAGGAAGATAACAAGGCTTTGGATGAAGTCGTGGTAGTAGGTTATGGTGTACAGCGCAAGAGCGATGTGACCGGAGCCTTGGCTCACCTGGATTCAAAGGACCTGACAGCGATGCCTGTAAAGGATGCCCTGGAGGGTATGCAGGGTAAGACTGCCGGTGTCGATATCACCAACTCCCAGCGTCCTGGTACAGTAGGTAGCATCACCATCCGTGGTCAGCGCTCCATCGGTGCCCAAAGTACTCCGCTCTATGTAGTAGACGGTATGATTATCCAGAACGGTGGTATCGATAATATCAACCCTCAGGATATCGAGAGCATCGAGGTATTGAAGGATGCTTCTGCTACCGCTATCTATGGTGCACGTGGTGCCAATGGTGTGGTACTCGTAACCACCAAGAGAGGTAAGGAAGGCAAGGTGACCCTGAACTATGCAGGTACCGTTACCTTCTCAACTCTCCACGACGTAACCAAGATGATGAATGCCACACAGTGGATAGACTATGCCCGCCGTGCAGCATACAACTATGGTGGCTATGGTGATCCTAAGGCAGATTTTGCTCCTGATTATGCCAGCGACCAGAAACTCTTTGGCGGTGAACCAGCCAGCTGGGCCAATATCGATCAGGCTTGGGTGAACGGAACTTATCATCCAGAGCTCGTCGGTTCTTACGACTGGGCTTCACAGGGCAAGCAGACCGGCGTAACCCACGAGCATACTATCAGCGCTTCGGGCGGTACAGATAAGTTCAAGGGCTATGGTTCCTTCGGTTATTTGAACCAGAAGGGCACTCAGCCAGGTCAGAGCTATCAGCGCTTCACCCTGAATACATCTTTCGAGGCTAGACCAGTAGCTCCATTGACATTGGGCTTCACCATGAATGCTTCATACGGAACCCAGAACTACGGTTACAACTACAGCAAGTCAGTAACCGGTGCGGGCGATTACTATAATGCCTTGAATACCATGATTCCATGGACCGTGCCTTATGATTCTGAGGGCAATTATATCCGCAACCCATGGGCTTACAACGTGAACATCATCAACCCTATCGATGAGTTGAAATACAATACCAACAAGCGTACCAACTTCCGCATCAACGGCAGCGCCTACGCTCAGGTAGACTTTGGCAAGATATGGAAGCCATTGGAGGGCTTGCAGTACCGCATCCAGTTTGGTCCTGAACTGCAGTACTATCGTCTGGGCATCGCCAATGCTGCTGACGGTATCAACGGCGACGGCAACAACGTGGCTCAGTACAACCCTTCTAATAAAGTGGCTTGGACACTCGATAACCTGGTTTACTACAACAAGACCATTGCCAAGAACCATCGCATCGGCTTGACCCTCTTGCAGAGTGCTTCCAAGTATCACTATGAGAACGGCAACATCAAGTCTAACGTGGCAAGTGCCGAGGAGTTGTGGTGGAACACCAGCTCTCTGAGCAAGCCATTGCAGTATACAACCGGTCTGACAGAAAGCCAGTTGGCTTCCTACATGGCTCGTGTGAACTATACCTATGCAGATAAGTATATGTTGACAGCCAGTGTACGTACCGATGGTGCCTCTCAGTTGGCTGACGGTCATAAGTGGGCTTCCTTCCCATCCGTAGCGCTCGGTTGGCGCATCGACCAGGAGAAGTTCATGCAGAAGGCTGACTGGGTGAGCAACCTGAAACTCCGTCTGGGTTATGGTATCTCTGGTAACTATGCAGTTGATCCTTATGCTACTCAGGGTGCTGTTCAGAGCAACGTATATACCTGGGGAGCAACAACATCCGTAGGTTATCTGCCATCAGATGCTTCTGCCAAGAATCCTAACAAGATGGCGAACATCGACCTCGGTTGGGAGAGAACCAAGCAGTGGAACATCGGTCTCGACTTCGGTTTCATCAACAACCGTATCAGCGGTAGCGTTGACTACTATCACAACAAGACTACCGACCTGATTCTGGCTACCACCATCCCATCGCTCACCGGTTATACCAGCACATTTGCCAACGTAGGTGAGACTTCCGGCTGGGGTGTTGACCTGCAGTTGAATGCCATCCCAGTGAAGACCAGGGATTTCGAATGGAATACCAGTCTTACCTGGACTATCGACCGCAACCGTGTGGATAAGTTGAACAATGGCGTGAAGGAGAATGTGAACGACCGTCTCTTCGTAGGTGAGGAAATCGGCGTTTACTACGACTATGTATATGATGGAATCTGGAAGACCTCTGAGGCTGAAGAAGCAGCCAAGTTCGGTCGCAAGCCAGGTCAGATCAAGGTGAAGGATGTAAATCCTGACGGCAAGATTGACGCCAACGACCGTCAGATTGTAGGTAAGGTTCGTCCACGCTGGTCAGGCGGTTGGCACAACACCTTCAGCTACAAGAACTTCGAGTTGTCCTGCTTCATCTATGCCCGTTGGAAGTTTACCGTAACCAAGGGTGCAGAAACCCTCGGCGGTATGTATGCAATGCGTGATCTGGACTACTGGATTGCCGGTGTTAACGAGGATGCAGAGTATTATGCTCCTGGTTCTAACGGTCAGGCAGCAGATGCTTATTCTGGCTCAATGAACTATCAGGACGGTTCATACATCAAGATGCGTAATATTTCTCTGGGTTATACCTTCCCTAAGAATATTACAAACAAGTTGGGTATGAGCAACCTCAAGGTTTATGTTCAGGCAATGAACCCATTCACTATCTACAAGAAGTGCAAGTGGCTTGATACCGACCTCTTGAGTTATGACAACAACTCAACCTCTTACGGTTCAGGTACAACCATCAAGAGCTGGGTTATCGGATTAAACATTGGATTCTAAAAACAGGACATTCATCATGAAAACAAATAAGATATTATTCGCTTCTCTTCTCTTGGGAGCGACATTGGGAACAGCAATGACATCATGCAGCGACTCGTTTCTCGACGAGAAGCTGATTACAGAGAAGGGTACAGCCTACTTCAAGACAGAGGCTGGTATCAACGACCTGACTACAGGTACTTATCAGAAGTTGAAGTTCAAGTTCAACTATATCTGGGCGTATAACATGTATAACATGGGTATCGATGAGTTTACCGGCGGTGCCAACGATATCGCAGCATGGAACCATTATGGTACAGACTTGAACTCAGGCGAGACTGGCTCCAACCAGCCTTTGTGGGACAATATGTATGGCACCATCGAACCAGCCAACATCCTGATTCAGAACGTGCCTCTGTATTACAACCAGAAGAGCGCCAAGTATAACATTCGTCTGGGCGAGGGCTACTTCTTCCGTGCCTATGCCTACTTCGAACTGGTTAAGCAGTATGGCGGTGTGCCATTGAAGCTGGAACCGAGCAATGGTGTAATCAATTATACTTATACCCGCAATTCTGAGGAGGAGTGCTTCGCCCAGATCATCTCAGACTTCGAGAAGGCATACGAACTGCTGCCTGAGGAACCTGAGGACAAGCAGCTGGGTCGTCTCACCAAGTCGGCTGCAGCCCACTTCCTGGCAAAGGCTCATCTGTTCCGTGCATCAGAATTGCACGACAGCTGGAACTCCCAGTATAAGGATGCCGACCTGGCTGCAGTCATCAAGTATGGCGACGAGGTAATCAAGAAGCATCCATTGTGCAGCAACTTCCAGGAACTCTGGGACTACACCGAGCCTGATGGTGCCAATGAGAAGGTGAGCGAGGTGGTACTTGCTGCCCAGTTCTCTGACAACAGCGACTCCTGGGGCCGTTTCGGTAACCAGATGCACCTCTGCTTCCCATCTGTATATCAGAACCTGGCAGGTATGAAGCGAGATATTTCCGGCGACCGTGAGTTCAGCTATGTAAGCTCTACTGAATATACCATCCAGGTATTCGACCGCGTGAACGACTCTCGTTTCTGGAAGTCATTCATCACCAAGTATGGCTGCAACTATACCAATGGTGCTCCAAAGTGGGATGCTGAAGTCATGGCTAAGAATCCTGATGAATATACTGCAGAGGATGTAGCTGGCGAGCATCGCTTCGTGGGTGGTCAGATTGGTTTGAAGTATATCGTCAACAATCCTGGTGATACCCGTTTCACTCCTGGTCATGACAAGGATGGCAACGAGTCTAAGTCAGAGGATTTCGTATTGAAGAATGGCAAGGTCTGCCCAGAGCATACCTTTGTACGCTACTATGCCGGTCAGCCATTCCAGTGGAATACAGCCAAGGACAATACTACTCACTCTGGTAATTACTATACCATCTATCCACACAACCGTGGCGTAGCCTTGTCTAAGTTCCGTGACGGAGCTCGCAACTCTATCGCTTCTCAGTTTGGTACCCGCGATGCCATCATCGCCCGTTCTGCTGACGATGTGCTGATGGTTGCCGAGGCTTATATCCGCAAGAAGGACTACAGCAATGCCATCAAGTATCTCAACATGGTTCGCGACCGTGCCGGATATGCTGAGGGTGAGGATCGCTCTATCAGCCGTGACGGTGGTCAGGCTTACAAGAAGAACAGTGTCTGCACCAACAAGGGTGGCGGTTTCTCTTCCGAGGGTGCCATCTATACAGAGGAGAACACTTACTTCGAGTCAAACAACATTCCTGTAACTACCGCCGCAACCAAGAGCAGAATGCATCTGAACAGTGTTGATGACATTCTGAACTCAGAGGCAGATAAGCCTATCTACGAAGCCTTGAAGTGCAACACTGAGGCAGAGAAGATAATGTGCTTCCTCCTGAATGAGCGTACCCGTGAGCTGATTGGTGAAAGCCAGCGTTGGGAAGACTTGGCACGTACCAAGACCTTGGAGGCTCGCTGGAATGCATTCAACGACGGTTCTCAGCGTGGCATCGGTAAGTTTGACCCAGCCAAGCACTACTATCGCCCTATTCCTCAGTCATTCCTCGATGGTATTACCAACGAGAACGGTGCTTCCTTGAGCAACGAGGAGAAGGAGAAGATGCAGAATCCTGGTTACTAATCGGATATCTATAGGATAGGTTAATGATTATATGTTGAAGAGCGGTATCTTTCTCTAGGTAGAAGGTATCGCTCTTTTTTCTTCTCATACAGAAAACTGTAAGAATGAAATAATGAAGAATTGTATGATAGTTCGCTTCTTCGGATAATATTACTAGGTAGATGAACCGGATTATGCGTACTTTTGTAGCAGAAATACAAAACAATAAACAACTATCATCATGCAAATCAAACAAATGTTATTTCCGATGATGAGTATGGCGCTGACAATGGCTCCCTGCTCTCATCTCCATGCACAAGCGCAGACTCCGGTATCGCAGATGGAGAAGCTGGACCGTGGCCTGGTGGCTTTGCCTGCCCAGGACAAGGGAATCTTCCTCAGCTGGCGATTGCTGGGTACGGACAGCAAGAACGTATGCTTCGACATAGAAAGAGATGGAAAGATTATCGCCCATCAGGTGAAGCTGACCAATTATACAGACCGCAAAGGTTCTGCTGCCAGCAGCTATCGAATCATCACTTATCAGAAGGAACCCAGGATGGATGCTCCGGCTGAAAGAGAAGTTTCGAAGGCGGTGAAGCCATGGAATGATCTCTATCGCTCCCTGCCCATCAACCGTCCTGCCGGCGGTGTCACTCCCGATGGAAAATCCTACGAATATACCCCCAACGACTGTAGCGTGGGCGATGTGGATGGAGACGGAGAATACGAAATCGTCCTGAAATGGGACCCGACCAATGCCCATGACAATTCGCATGACGGCTATACGGGAGAGGTCATCTTCGACTGCTACAAGTTCGACGGAACCCAACTCTGGCGTATCAATCTGGGTAAGAATATCCGTGCCGGTGCCCACTATACCCAGTTCCTGGTCTATGATTTCGACGGCGATGGCAAGGCGGAAATGGTCTGCAAGACATCGGCTGGGTCGGTAGATGCCAGGGGCAGGTTTGTGAGCGATGCGGCTACGGATGACGGAATCCGCTCCATCGACAACCATGCCGACTATCGCAATTCCAGAGGTCGCATTATGACCGGTCCTGAACTGCTGACGGTCTTCCATGGCGAAACCGGAAAGGCGATGCATACCATCTGGTATCAGCCCAACCGAGCCTTCGGCGTTGGCAACCAGGTGGAAGTGGGGGAGCATCTGGAGAACGGATTCCCTGCCTATTCTTCTGTATGGGGCGACAAGGCAAACTATGGCAACCGTGGCGAGCGATACCTGGCTGGCGTGGCTTTCCTGGAGGGTGCCGACAAGAAGCCGAGTGCCGTGATGTGCCGTGGCTATTATACCCGCTCTTATCTCTGGGCGGTAGATTTCGACGGAAAGGAACTCAAGACCAAATGGCTCCATGCTTCGCTGACTCCCAACGACTGGAAGGTGACCGATGCCGACGGAAAGGTGCTGAAGGAAGCTCATGGATGTAAGGCAACTGCCTATGCCCAGGGAGCGCACAGTCTGGCTGTGGGCGATGTGGACGGAGACGGACGTGACGAAATCACATACGGTTCGGCTGCCATCAACCCTGACGGAACCTTGTTGTATTCTACCGGATTGGGACATGGCGATGCGCAGCATCTTGCTGACCTGGATCCCGACCGTCCGGGCTTGGAATATTATATGGTACACGAAGAATATCCTTACGGTTCTGACCTGCGGGATGCGAGAACAGGCGAAATTCTGTTCCGTACACTCGATAAGGAAGATACCGGAAGAGGAGTGGCTGCTGATATCGATGCCAGGCATCGGGGAAATGAATATTGGTGTTCGGATGCTCCTGTAGTAAGAGACATTAAGGGTAAGCCTGTTTCGGCAGAAACATCTTTATCCTCTCAGAAAAATCATGAAGCTGATCATTTCAGAAGTAATGAGAAAACGACTTTCAGAGCTGTTTCCAGAATGCCGGCAATGAACTTCCGGATCTATTGGGATGGCGACTTGCAGGATGAACTTCTGGCAAACGGGCGTTCTCCTCATTTTCCTCCTTATCTCCAGAAATGGAACGGCAGCGAGGCGGTGGCTTTGCCTTTGAGCAATGGAAAACAGCTCTACGAGATGGGAAACTCTGTGAGTTGCAACTGGTCGAAGGCGACCCCGAATCTGCAGGCTGATCTTTTTGGCGACTGGCGAGAGGAAGTCATCTATTGGGATAAGAGCGATGCCTCGCATCTCAACATATTCACCACCAATATCCCTACGGAATATCGGGTTCCAACCCTGATGCACGACCATATCTACCGTATGGGAGTGGCATGGCAGAATGTGGGTTATAACCAGCCTCCACATCTGGGATATTATCTGCCCGATCATGCCGAGAAGATGAAGTAAAGAGTGAAGAACGAAGAGTGAAGAATTCTCTTGTATATAATATAACGATAATAATTTGATAAAAAAAACGTAGCTAATGAAAAGAATATTATTCGCCATTTCATTGATGGCGACAACAACAGCTTCTTTTGCCCAGGTGGCAAAACCAATGGAAGATGTCAACAAGGTTATCGACAATACCGTAGATAGCCTGAACAAGGCGATGACCGCACGAATACAGCCGGGAACCAGCCGCAAGGGCAACAACCCGGTGCTCTTCCTGATAGGTAACTCTACCATGCGCAATGGTACATTGGGTAATGGTAACAACGGTCAGTGGGGCTGGGGATACTACGAGCACGAGTTCTTCGATGCCAACAAGATTACGGTAGAGAACCAGGCGCTCGGAGGCATGAGCAGCCGTACCTTCTATAACCGTCTGTGGCCGGATGTGCGCAAGGGCATCAAGGCTGGCGACTGGGTAATCATCTCTATCGGTCATAACGACAATGGTCCTTACGATAGCGGTCGTGCGCGTGCCAGCATCCCTGGCATTGGCAAGGATTCCC
>ENA-ORPK01001366-ORPK01001366.1-human-gut-metagenome-genome-assembly--contig:-NODE-1366-length-19434-cov-4.730430_pt1 | contig 19434 bp, 15 predicted proteins | sample MGYA00242139_ERZ509068 | MGnify/ENA primary metagenome ERZ509068 (study PRJEB26280, sample SAMEA2338687) | human gut metagenome | biome: human gut; feature: human-associated habitat; material: faeces... | reverse complement strand
GGCTACTCTTTTCCGACGAATTGAGCCTACCGTTCCTGCGCCAGGTATTGTTCAGCAGCATGGCATTCGGCGTAGCGCTGAAGGATAATTCCAAAGAAGAGATACTGACCGCACTACAATGCGCCTCACGCAAGGAGCGATTCATCTGTAATCACGTCAGTAACCTGCTGCTCGCAGGCAACGGTTCCTCCTCCCCCACTCATCCTACCATCAAAGATGATTTACTGACTACTGCCGAACGGAGCATCCTAAAAGAGATAGCCCTGGGGAAAACAACCAAAGAAATAGCTGCCGAACGAAACCTCAGCTTCCATACGGTAAACAGCCACCGGAAGAATATCTTCCGGAAACTGGGTGTAAACAATGCGCACGAAGCCACCAAATATGCCATGAAGGCAGGTATCGTAGACTTGGTGGAGTATTATATATAAATCTCCCCGCTCCCGACACACAGCCGGGCATCAGCATCATACACCACTCCGAACTGGCCCGGAGCAATGCCTTGCAGCTTTTCTTCCGAAACAATGCGGTAACCCTCCGCCTCCTTTTGCAACCTGCCTTTGACAAACTCCGGCGTATGGCGTATCTTGAAAGTCACCTCCACCTCTTCCTGCGCTCCCTTCCAGGGATTATCCGTAATGAAATGAAAATCGTACATACGGAATTCATAGCCGTATTGCAATGCCGTATCACATCCGCGGGACACGTAAATCACATTCTCCTCCACATCCTTGCGGACAACAAACCACGGCCCTCCACCCAACCCCAATCCTTTACGCTGGCCGATGGTATGAAACCAATAGCCCCGATGCTTGCCTAACTTCCTACCCGTTTCCAACTCCACAATATCCCCTTCCCTTTCGCCAAGGAAACGGCGCACAAAATCATTATAATCAATCTTTCCCAGAAAGCAGATGCCCTGACTGTCACGACGTCTGGCGCTGGGCAATCCGGCACGCAGGGCTATGTCACGAACCTCATTCTTCATCAGTCCGCCCAATGGAAACATCAGTTTGGAAACTTGCAGATAATCTATCTGTGCCAGAAAGTCGGTCTGGTCTTTCACGGAATCGGCGGCGGTACCGAGCCATGTCTTTCCATCCCTCAACACCGTAGTGGCGTAGTGCCCGGTTGCCGTGACATCGAAATCCTTCCCCACACGTTGCTCAAAGCATCCGAACTTTATCAGCTTGTTGCACATCACATCCGGATTGGGAGTCAAGCCACGTCTTATTTTATCAATGGCATAAGCCGCCACCTGGTCCCAATACTCCCGGTGCAGGTCCACTACTTCCAACGATAATCCATAACTCCGGGCAATGGCAGAAGCTATCTCCATATCCTCTTCCGCAGAGCAGTCCATATAATCGGCATCGTCCCTCCCTATTTTGATATAAAATAGAGAAGGACGGTAACCTTGTTCGCAAAGGAGATGTACCACCACGGAGCTGTCTACACCTCCCGACAATAATACAGCAATATTCATTCTATCGTATACTGTTATTCTTTTAAATTCTGTCAAATGCCTGGGACAAGTCGTCCAGCAAATCATCGATATGTTCTGTCCCGATGGAGAGGCGGACCGTGCCCGGTTTGATGCCTTGTTCTTCCAATTCCCGTGCACTCAATTGGGAATGGGTAGTGGTGGCAGGATGGATAACCAGGGATTTCACATCAGCCACATTGGCAAGCAGAGAAAACAGCTCAAGCTGGTCGATAAAATCCTGCGCTTTTTTCGCGTCCCCCTTGATCTCGAAGGTAAAGATAGAACCACCGCCGTTCGGGAAATATTTCTTGTAAAGCTTCTGCTGCTCCGGATCATCGGATACGGAAGGATGATTTACCTTTTCTACCTGTGGCTGATCCTTTAAGAACTGTACTACCTTCAATGCATTTTCCACATGACGCTCTACACGCAGTGATAATGTTTCCAGACCCTGCAAGAAGATGAACGCATGTACCGGTGATAAAGTTGCACCCATATCACGCAGCAGGATCGCACGGATATATGTCACAAAAGCAGCCGGTGCACAGTCTTTTGCGAAGCTGACACCATGATAAGATACGTTTGGCTCAACAAGCCATGGATATTTATCGCTCTTAGTCCAGTCAAATTTACCGCTGTCTACGATCACACCACCGATCGTTGTGCCATGTCCGCCAATGAATTTTGTTGCGGAATGTACAACGATATCTGCGCCATACTCGATCGGGCGCACCAGATAAGGGGTTGCAAATGTATTATCCACGATCAATGGAATATTGTGGGAATGTGCGATGTTTGCGATTCTTTCAATATCAACTACTTCTGAATTCGGATTACCGAGTGTTTCGATCTCGATCGCTGTTGTATTTTCTTTGATTGCTGCTTCAATACCTTCATAATCAAAAGGATCTACGAATGTTGTTTCAATACCGTAATCCGGCAGTGTATGTGCGAGCAGGTTATAGGTACCACCGTAAATATTCTTGGCTGCTACGATATGATCTCCTTTGTGTGCAACTGCCTGAAATGCATAAGTCAATGCTGCTGCTCCACTACCGACTGCAAGTGCTGCAACACCGCCTTCAAGTGCTGCGATTCTCTGTTCGAATACATCTTCTGTCGGGTTTGTCAGTCTTCCGTAAATGTTACCTGCATCACGAAGACCGAAACGGTCTGCTGCATGCTGGCTGTTATGGAATACATAAGAAGAAGTCAGATAAATCGGAACAGCTCTTGCATCCGTTACCGGATCTGGGCTTTCCTGTCCTACATGAAGCTGTAACGTTTCAAATTTTAATTTTCTTTCTGCATATGTTTTTTTACTCATTTTCACTCACGCTCTGCCTTTGGCAGTCCTTTCTTTTTCTGTTTTCGTCCTGTCGTCTACCTCTTCCGGTAGGTTTTGTCTGTTTTCTTTTGATAGCATCATAATAGCATGAGTTTTCCCATCTGTCTAATAGGAAAAAGGAACAACCGGTTATAGTTTCATTCTATAACCAGTCGTTCCATTAAAAGTGGCAGAGCCTGTTCAAAGTGTACCCCATACCAGTGTTTTTCATCTCCTGTCGTTGCTTCCATGGCAGCAAGAACAAAATCTGCGGCAAGTGCTGCTGCCTCTTTGATCTCCATGCCCCTCATATAAGCACCTGTAAAAGCAGAGGCAAAACAATCCCCTGTTCCATAACCGTTTCTCGGTAATCTTCTCGTAAAATAATAAGAAACTCTGTCGGTTTCGCAGTTGTAGACTGCCACACCGATCTGATCCGGCGTATCACTGACTCCTTTTAAGATGATGTGCTTAGAACCCAAGGCTGCAAGCCCTTTCAAAAGCACATGCACCTCTGCCTCCGACATTCTTGTCCGGTACGGAAGCCCGGTCAGAAAGGCTGCCTCTGTCAGATTCGGTAAAAGCACATCTGCCTGCCCGCAAAGCTCCTTCATTTTATGTACATACGCCGTGTCAAAGCCTGTATACAACTTGCCAAAATCTGCCATGGCAGGATCAATGATGCACGGTGCATCATCCGTAAGCAGTTCTTTTCTGATCTCCTCTACCAGATTGATCTGCCGTATGTTTCCCAGATAACCTGTGTACAGACAGTCAAACCGAAAGCCCTCCTGTTTCCAGTGTTTCAATATTCCCGGAATATCATCCGTCAGATCATGGAATGTATAATTTTTAAAAGAGCCGCCTGTGTGCGTGGAAAGCACCGCGGATGGCAGGATCACCGTTTCGATCCCGCATGCTGATATAATAGGAAGTGCTACCGTTAAAGAACACTGTCCCAGGCAGGAAATATCCTGCATTGTAAGTACACGTTTTGTCATATTTCCCTGTTTTCCTTTGTTTCTAAGACTCGCAGATTTGCACTTCGTGCTCTGCAGCCGCTTCTTCGAAGCAGCTACTATATCATACGCAAAAACCGCAGGGATTTCAATATTTCCCTGCGGTTTTCTCTCTATTTTATATTTGAGACCGTTCTGATTTTCCGTTTTACGCCCTGCCATTATTCACGGTTCTTCAGCACTTCAGCCGGTACCATCTTCTTCAGTCTGCCCACAAGCAGCTGATTGATGAACAGATAAAGAAGGATCACCGCTGCATAAATACCTGCATACAACTGCCAGCTAAACGTCAGGTTCATGCCGCTGCAGACATTGGCAACCAGCATCGGATAGATTGCATCCATACATGCCTTGGCAAGTGGGATACAGATCAGTGCACCGGCTGCCACCAGATAAAAGTTACCGCGCAGGTACAGCTTACTGATCTCTTTTGTGCGGTATCCGAAGATCTTGATCAGTGAGATATGGAAGGAAGACCGGTCGATCATTACCTTCATCATCAGATACATGACAACACAGAAGATGATCACGGAACAGGTAAGCAGCATATAGATCATTGGCAGCATCATCTTAATGAAGATACCGGATGCTTCCTCCACATCTTCTTTTGTCGTTGTCGCATATAATCTGCCGGCCGGAATGGAAAGGTCCTTATCAGAAAATACAATATTGTAATAATCACTGCCTTCATGAAACAGTTCCCGCATACTGTCAATGTCCATAAAGATATAAAGGGAACTTGAGTACTGAGCAATACCAACAATATCAAAGGCGTATTTGGTATCTGTTTCTTCATCGTTTAAGACAAATACATCCCCCTCACCGACATTATATTTCTGTGCGACTGCTGTGGAAATAATGATCTTATTTTTGCCATCCTCCACCTTTGCATCAAAATACGGGTTGTCATCATGAATACCAAGAAGCGTGACATCCAGATTATAACCGAGCCGTTCTTTCTTCAGCGTTTTGCCAAATGCCTCTTCGCCGCCTTCCGGTACTTTCTCTGTCGGATATTTATATGTATACATATAGGCAAATTTGGTGTCTGCCTTATTCTCAATGTTGACATTCTGACACATCACGTAAATATCCAGTCCCATCATGACGATCAGCATGGAAACAAACATACCGAAAACAACCGCAAATGCGGAACGCATCTCTCGCAGCATCTGACGGATACGGAATCTTGCTATAAATCCCATATTACCGAGGTTCAGATCCCGGATCCTGCTTGCCTTCTGCTCCTTGCGCAGCATGGAAAGTACAGGTCTGGAAAGTTTCTTGCGGATCACCAGACAGTTGACGATCGCTGCGGTAAACGCAGGCATAACAAAGGTATAAACGATCAGGTATGGTGTATACTCAAAAGCAGGTACCGGCAGTGAGAAGTAGCCGAAGCAATCCTGCATCTGCAGCCCGATCCCCCATTTACTGAAACCGATCAGTCCGCCGATCACGGAAGATACGGCTGAAACAACAACCGGAAGTGTAATATAATGCAGTATCAGATCACCCGCTGTTACACCAAGTGCATACAATGCACCGATGACACTGCTTTCCTGCTCAATGCCATGCACCACAAAAACAGAAATAACGTAAGTAAACAGCACCATTAAGATCACACCTGCAATCAATCCGCCGATCTTATTGATCTCCTGATCACCTGCTGCACCAAGCACTCTCGGGTTATCCTCTGCTACCAGGAAATACGTCATATTGCTGACATCCACATCGAAAATATCATCGATGATATCGTCTGTATTGTCCTTTAGTTCGCGGACACCGTCTGCAAGCTCCTCACTTCCGTCTGCAGCTTCCTTTGCGCCATCCGTATATTCCTTTGTGCCATCTACATAGCTTTTCAGCTCCTGAAGCTGCATTCTGGCGCCTCTTGCCATCATTCTCGCGCCCGGGTCGTTTGATTGGTTTACATAATCATTTAAAACCGTTTCAAAGTTGTCTGCCGTTACCTCCTGAATGCCATATCCCTTCAAAGCTTTATTTGCCTCATCCAGATAGGCATCAAAAATTTCATCTGCGCCGTCATTCAGGTCGTCACTGTAATCCTGCAGTTCACTAAGTCCGTCACACAGCTCATTTGCACCGTCCACCAGATCATTTATGCCATTCTCCAGATCATCCTTTTTCCCCATTGTCTGATCCCAGTATTCCTGAAAATAAGTATCCTTGACATCCTCTGCAGAAAATTCCAGCTTTTTCAGTTCTTCCTTTAACTGTGCATTGGTCAGGTTTCCTGTCAGCCTGTAAGCATAAACATACTCTTCCGTTTTTTCGCTCTTTCCGCTCTTTCGAAGCATGTCATAGGTATCTGCCGTTACAAAAGCAGTTCCGAAAATGCTGCTGTCCGCAGTGGTATCACTTGTCTGCTTCAGCGGTGCATCATAGTCCGGTGTAGAACCAATACCGACAATTTTGTAGGTCGCATCTGCCAATATGATGCTGTCTCCGACATGCAGATCTTTTTCTTCACAGTACCGCTTTTCCAGCACGATCTCGCCCTCTGTCTGTGCCAGCTTTCCTTCTTCCAGTGCAATCAGATCGATTTCTTCACGATTTTGGTATACACGAAGTGTACTGTGGTCTTCCATTCCAAAGTCCAGATAAAACTGTTTCTCCAGCTTGACACCCTTTTTTTCCAGCTTTTCCGTTTCTGTATCTGTCAGCGGGACAAATACACCGAATTGTCCGTCTTCCAACTGATTTTTTTCTGCCTGCTTTTCGGAACCGATGATGATCGTATCCGCTGCACCCACGATACTGACAACCAGATACATAACAAATATGATCAGTGCAGAAAGTGCCAGATAACGAAACAGATTTTCTTTCAGATCCCGCAGGATCCTTTTCCGTAATACTTTCTGCATCTTATAAATCCTCCAATTCTCTTGCCGGTACTCTTACCTCGTTTTCATAGCTCTTATGGATCAGTCCGTCCTTGATGATCAGCACCTTATGTACCATATTTTTAATGGAATTATTATGCGTAACGATCAACATTGTCGTTCCGTATTTTTCATTGATCTCTTCGAGCAGGATCAGGATGTCACGGCTTGTTTTGGAATCCAGCGCACCGGTCGGCTCGTCACAGAGTAACAGTTTCGGATTTTTGATCAGTGCTCTTGCTATGGCACAACGCTGCTGCTGTCCACCGGAAAGCTGTGACGGAAATTTATTCTGGTGCTCCGTAAGCCCCAGTGTCTGCATCAGATCATTGATATCCAGTGGATGTTCTGTCAGATATTCGCAGACCTGGATATTTTCCTTTACGGTCAGATTCGGAACCAGATTGTAAAACTGGAAGATAAAACCAAGCTGATCTCTTCTGTATTCGGACAACCTATCCTGCTTCATTCCTACGATCTCTGTTCCATCCACCACAATGGAACCTGATTCTGCAGTATCCAGTCCGCCGATGCAATTTAATAGTGTGGACTTGCCGGAACCACTCGTTCCCTGGATCACACACATCTGTCCTTTTTCCACTTCTGTATTGATTCCCTTCAATACCTGTACATAGCTTCCGTTTTCCCCATAGCTCTTTTTTAAGTCCCTGACCTCTAAATACATTTTTCTCCTCCTGCCTGAAAATTTGGTTTTTCTAATTGAGATTTTTTCTCATTTACATAACAGTGTTATGTTTTGATCCAAATAATTGCGCACGGTTTACGTGCGCTTAGTTCTTGGGTTCCTTCCTCTTTCATACTCAAAAATCCCGCTACTTCGTAGCGCCGCAGCTTCGCTGCTTATGATTTTCTCTACTGGAACCTCATCCCATGCATAATTGCCTGCGGCAATGGGCTGAGGCCGCATCATGCATCTTTGATGCATGACATACTACGCTCGGATGAAACCAAATGTCAGCTTCGCTGCCGCTTGGTTTTCTTCCTCACTTCACAAAGAGTGACATCCAGCCGGCTACCAGATAGTCGACGATTTTTCCGATATGCTGCTGTGCTTTTTCCTCCGACGGCTCGTGCTGCAGCATATGCACAAAAACATCGATCTGCATATGGGCGATCCAGTGGATCGTATACTCATCGATCCGGTCTATCCCGGCTCTTGCCGCCATCCCGTCTGCCAGGAAACGGTAATGCTGTTCGGCGATCGCTACAAACTCATCTACGCAGTACTCGTATTTCGATCCCTGCGATTTTGTAATGGCAAGCAACAGAATATCATAATTCTGATACATGGCGTGCAGGATCTGACGGGTCATCCTGATGTCATCCGCATCCTCGGTTTCGTTCTGGACACCGCTTATGATCATCTCCTGCTCCGCCTGAAAATGCTGCCGGATATACTCACGAAGCTTCTGTAAGGTTGGCTCTACCAGCTGCGTGAACAGATCTTCTTTATCCTGAAAGAAGAAGTAAAGCGCTCCGGTTGTCACGCCTGCATTTTTACAAATGCTGCGGAGGCTTGCCTGCATATATCCTTTTTCTAAAAACTCCTGTCTGGCACTGGCAAGGAGCTTTTCCCTTGTTTCTTTTTCGTCTTTCATATGTAAGCTCCTTCGTTCCCTTCTTATTGCGGTAAATTAGGACGTACAGCCATTTCAGCTCGCTCCGCTCGGGAGCTGCACGGTGCAATAAAATTTAAATAACACTGTTATGTTAGTTGAGATTTCACATATTGTCAAGCATAATTTTTAATTTTATTTCGCTGTGGGATCGGGATATTTGATCAGTTCGTATAATTTACTGCCGTTTTTGCAGGTACGGATGCCTGCCAGTTCCATGCCAAGATGTCTGTATTTATCGCTTTTCAGCTTGGCATCGGTGTCCAGTACGACCGGAAGTCCCAATCTGTTGCCTTCTGCAAACGCAAGCTCCAATGCTTTCCGCATATAGCCCTGTCCCTGATATTCTTCCCGCACACATACCAGTCCGACAAACAGGTATTTTTGTTTTTTCTTTTTCAATTTCTTTTCAATGGAAGATGATCCGCCGCTTCCGAGAATGCCAAGCATCCGTACCACTTCACCAAAGGATGATCCTGCAAACATCCCTTTTATCAGCTTTTTACCTGCCTTCAGTCCCACTTTTTCATCACTGCGCTTATAGGCAATAAACGCTTCCTGCTTCGGGCCTGTTGTATAAAGCATCCCTGCCTGCAGTACCATTTCCACATAGCCGTTGATATAACTGACGACTGCGTCTTTGCTGCTGTATGCGGAAACAAGCCCCTTCTCGCCCTGTGCATATTCATAATAACCGAACGCATGCCCGATCTCATTTATGTATTTTTCCGATAATGTTTCAACCTTCATGATTTCCCTCTCACATCTTTTATCTTTTTCATATATCGTTACTCTCTGCCCGCTTATTCAGTCTAAGATCATGCACGCATCACAAACTTCTTTTACCCAGCGATCCGCATCCAGCAAAAGCTCTTCATGCTGCAGATCAAATTCACGGATATCAGGATCTGCAAAATGCAGTTTATAACGATCCAGATACTTTTCTCCCATCTTTTTGGCATAGAAAACATGGATCACTGTGCCCGGCACATTGATATGTTCTCCAACCTTTGTATACAGATCGGTACAGAACTGGTTTTTCATGGACGCTTTGGAAATAAAGGACATATCCAGATTGCCATCCCCCTTCATGATCTCCATAAAACGTTTCATATAGTCGGAGCTGTCATTTCCATCGTTCATTTTCTTTTCAAACATCTTTTGAAACATGGAACTGCCTTTTCCTGTAATAAGCGGGTAAAACATTGGAATCATGATCGCCGTTTCCAGTTTTGCCAGCCACTTCGGTGCCTGATCCATATCGCTGGAGCCGATGATCGCATGCTCAATATGGATCTTGCGGCGGCTGACCAGAAGTGATACAAAAGAACCGCCAAGTGAACAACCATAGGCCGCATAAAGTTTTCCATCCAGCTTTTCCCTGATGTACTGCTCAATCTTTTCTGCTTCATCCAGTTCGGAAATAAATGTGGAATGCTCTGTCTCATCAAATCCGCTATAGCTGACAACCAGCGTGCGGAAATGCTCCGAAAGTCCCGGGATCACATGCCCGAAATTCGATTTCCAATAACAGCAGGTTCCGGGGAACAGCATGATAACCGGCTTATCCGCCTCTCCGAATTCATATACTTTCATATGTATCCACCTCGTATTAGTTAGTCTTTTCTAATCACGGTTATTCTAGCATACCCCTGCGCATTTTTCTACTGTCTGTATTATTTTCTATGTACTATTTTCAATTTTCGTCTTGCAATATGTATTATGTAAACTAATTAGCTGTTTCCTTACACACATCGACCCAGGAAGCCCCTGTGATCTGTGCAAGCTCCGCAACAGAAAGTCTGACTGCACTATGGTCATCTCCCGCTGCCGGATACACGGTTTCAAACTGCTTCAGACTTTACAACAAAAAAAGAAAGGCCGGATCTTCCGGTCTTTCTTTTTCTAACTTTTTATCTTAGTTTCCGTATTTCTCCACCTGTTCTTTGATTAGTGCTTTGTCTTCAAAGTAATTGATCTTCATGGAACGTCTTACCTCGGCAAGTGTCTCGGCAGCAACCTTTTCTGCCTTTTCACTGCCTTCTTTTAAGATATCAAATACAGTCGGGATGTCCTTCTCCCACTGCATACGTCTCTCACGGATCGGTGCCAGCTCAGCCTGCATTACGTTGTTCAGGAATTTCTTTACCTTCACATCACCAAGTCCGCCTCTTGTATAATGCGCCTTCAGTTCATCCAGATTCGCATAATCCGGTAAGAATTCAGCAAAGTATTCATCCTTACAAAAAGCATCCAGATAAATAAATACCGGATTGCCCTCTACCTTACCCGGATCCTCTACACGCAGATGATTTGGATCGGTAAACATGGACATAACCTTTTTCTTGACATCTGCCTCTGTATCGGAAAGGTAGATACAGTTGCCGAGTGACTTGCTCATCTTTGCCTTACCATCAATACCGGGAAGTCTCATACATGCCTGATTGTCCGGCAGCATGATCTTCGGATCTACCAGTGTTTCGCCGTATACTGCATTAAATTTATGTACGATCTCTTTTGTCTGCTCCAGCATCGGCATCTGATCTTCTCCGACCGGAACAACCGTTGCTTTAAATGCTGTAATATCTGCCGCCTGACTGATCGGATACGTAAAGAATCCGACCGGAATGCTGGCTTCAAAATTACGCATCTGGATCTCTGCCTTTACAGTAGGATTTCTCTGCAGTCTGGAAACGGTAACCAGATTCATATAGTAGAAGGATAACTCCGTCAACTCCGGAACCATAGACTGGATAAATAACGTAGAAACCTTCGGGTCCAGTCCGCATGCAAGATAGTCAAGCGCAACTTCTACGATATTCTGTCTGACCTTCTCCGGGTTGTCCGCATTATCGGTCAGTGCCTGTGCATCTGCGATCATAATATAAATATCATCATATTTTCCTGTATTCTGCAGCTCAACACGTCTGCGCAGTGAACCGACATAATGTCCGACATGCAGCTTTCCTGTTGGTCTGTCACCTGTTAAAATTACATTTCTCATTGTTTTTTACTGTCCCTTTCAAGCTTTTCTTCAATACCTTTATTATAACAGAGCACACCTATAAATCAACAACTATCTCTCTGTATAAAAAAGCCGGTCAAAATCTACGATCCTGCTCTTTTTGTTTATTACTTCCACGGTTGTCACCGCACAATTTTTCGGAACACCGCCGCGCCAGATATCCGTTTTATCTGCAAAGAAATTACATAAAAAACAACGACCCGCCGCTCCGTGTGTGGAGACCAGGATATGCTTATCCAGATATGCCGGATCTGCCAGAAGCGACTGATAAAAGTCTGCCGTCCTTTGGATCACCTGCGAAACCGACTCCCCATGCGGTGGTACCTCGCAGTATAACGGATTCTCATAAAACTGCTTCTTATAATCCGCCGGCAGAATGGTACTGTCGATCAGCGACTCTCCTTCCCAGTCTCCAAATGAGATCTCCTGGATCCGTTCATCTGTCAGAATAGGAATGTTTCTGCCTTCCGTTATACATTCAGCTGTCTGCAACGCTCTTTGCAAAGGGCTTGAGATCACCAGATCGATCGGTATATCCTTCATACCGATCCCGGTTTCCTTTGCCAGCCTGATGCCCTCCTCTGCCAGCGGGATATTGGTCTGTCCCTGCAGCCGTCTTACTTTATTCCATGCGGTTTCCCCATGCCTTATCACATATAAGATCATTTTTCCGTTTCCTCGTATGCTTTATATTTTTTCAACTCCGCAATATACTTCTCACCGAGCACAGTCAGTGGCATATTCTTCTTCTTAATATATCCGATTTCCATCTTCTCATCGGTATCAAACGGAACCGCCACATATTCGTCTCCGTTTAATTCATTACAGATAATACCGGAGCATAATGTATATCCATTCAGTCCGATCATCAGATTCAGCATCGTTGCACGATCATCCGCCTTAATACTCTGTCTGTATTCATGCGTGGAAAATACTTCTTCTGCCAGATAAAAGGAATTATTGTCTCCCTGCCCGAATGCCAGATTCGGATAGGGGCGCAGATCCTCAAATGTGATCTTCTCCTTTCCCGCCAGCGGATGTGAGCTTGCCATAAATACATAAATATCACAGGAGAACAACGGCTTAAACTCCAGTGCATTTTCCCGGAAGATCTTGGAAAGTGCTTCGCGGTTAAATTCATTCCGATACAAAACGCCGATCTCACTGTGCTGCTTTTTGACATTTTCGATTACTTCATAGGTCTTTGTCTCATGCACGGAAAATTCATAGTCATCCATTTCCAGTTCCTTTGCCACCTTGATAAACGCCTGCACGGCAAAGGTATAATGCTGCATGGAAACACTGAATTTCTGTTTCTGCATTTTCTTTTCGATAAATTTTTCTTCCATCAGACGATACTGCTCGATCATCTGTCTGGCGTATCCTAAGAAATCCTCTCCCTCTGCGGTGATCACAATACCACGGCTGGAACGCTGGAACAGCGGAAAACCGATCTCCTCTTCCAGATCACGGATCGTCACGGACAGACTCGGCTGCGAGATAAAAAGCTCTGCTGCCGCCTTATTCATGGATTTATTTTTTGCAATGCATACTGCATAGCGAAGCTGTTGAAGTGTCATATGTCATTTCCCTTTGTATTATGTAAACTATTATGAATTACCCCAGTGCAACATCCAGTGCCATCATCAGCGTAAAACCGACTGCAAATACAATGGTTCCGATGTTAGAATGGTTACCCTCTGACATTTCCGGTATCAGTTCCTCTACGACAACATACATCATGGCTCCTGCCGCAAAGCTTAAAAGATATGGAAGAACCGGTAAAATAAAAGGTGCCGCCAGAATCGTAAGAAGTGCACCGATCGGTTCTACCAGACCGGATAATGAGCCATAAACAAATGCCTTTGTCTTACTCATGCCCTGGCCGCGCAGTGGCATGGAAATGATCGCGCCCTCCGGGAAGTTCTGGATTGCAATACCGATGGCAAGAGCCAGTGCACCTGCTGCGGTGATCGTACTGTTGCCTGCCATATAGCCTGCAAATACAACGCCGACCGCCATCCCCTCCGGGATGTTGTGCAGCGTTACCGCCAGAAGCAGCATGGTCGATTTCTGCCATGACTTCTTCGGACCTTCTGCTTCTTCACTCTTCATATGCAGATGCGGGATCACATGATCCAGCAAAAGTAAAAACAAAATGCCGACCCAGAACCCGGCTACTGCGGGGACAAATGACCATTTTCCCATTGCCGCCGACTGTTCCATGGCCGGAATCAGCAGACTCCAGATGCTTGCTGCCACCATGACACCTGCTGCAAAGCCCGTCAGGGCTCTCTGCACAAGATCTCCGATATTTTTTCGTAAAAAGAAAACACAGGCAGAACCAAGTACCGTTCCAAGAAACGGTATCAGGACGCCTCTTATGATCTCAATATTCATCTTTCCTCCTGCTAACTGCCGATTTCCATTGCGATCTCACCGCCAATGGAAACCGTGCCATCTATGAAAGCCGCTGTGACCTTCCCATGCGAGAATGTAACGGATGCTGTAATACAGCCGCCGGGCTGCTGTATGTCATAGGTGCATGTTTCCTGCTCTGCTGCGGTCTGTTCGCACTGCTGTTGTGCCAGATAGGAAGCTGCTGCCACACTGCCTGAACCGCAGCTGTTTTCATAAACAAGACTATCCGTGGCACGGACGTGTACTGCCGGTGTCATTCTATATCCTTCCGCAGTTTTTTCCAAATACATGACGCCCGCGGCTTCTGCATCATATTTCTGATACAAAAGAGAAAGCAATTTTTTCAGATCGTCCGGCTCCGGCATTTTCTTTTCTGTGATCAGATGCACAATTCCTTCAAATACAACAACCGGATAACTGCCAAGTCCTACAGAAAGCTCATCGATCTTAAGCGGACATGGCATCTGTGCTTTTGCACTGCCCCTTGCCGGGTCAGTTTCGATCCGCATGGGAGCACTGTTTCCGCTGATCTCGATCACGGCTTCCTGCCTGCGCATTTTTTTTGCTATATACTTTCCAAAGCTGCGCGCTGCATTTCCGCAGAATTCACCACCCATCATCTGAAGACGCGCCTCGCCTCCAACCTTAGGCTCTGTTATAAATCCTACCTGTTCTACCTTCCACTGCGGATCCTGCATGATCGCTGTAGCCACCGATCGGTAGTCGTCATCTGCCACACCATCCTTTACGATTGCTGTGATATTTCCCGCCGGGTCCGCAATCACAAAATGAATTTCCATTTTTTTCTCCCTGTCACTTTGATCAAGACGAGATGCGCTCTGCAAATCCCGCTCTGATCAGCGGTCGTCAAATGCACCGCATAAATGCGTATATTTTCCTCGTCGCCATCACTCAAAAATCCTGCCGGCCTCGCCGTCAGTCGTGCTTCGCACTTTACGATTTTTTTGTTCCTCACTACAAAAAGAGAGAGCAGACCTCTGCTCTCTCCGGGTTTTATTACTTATTTACCAAGGCAAACCATTGCCGGCAGATTGTAGTCTTCGTAATTTGCTACGATCTTGTCAAATGTACCGTCAGAAACCATCTCATTGAGTGTATTCTGTACCTGATCGCAAAGCTCTGTATTGCCCTTCTTAAAGCCAATTGCATACTGCTCTGTAGAAATTGGTGTATCAAGCTGGCGGAACATATCGCCTCTTGAACTGATCTGATACTGTGCTACACCGATATCAACAGCAATGGCATCGATAGAACCTGCTTCCAGATTCATGAATGCGCTGTTGTAGTCAGCTACCTGCTGCAAATCTGCAAAAGTTGCTGCCAGTGCAATATTGTCTTTGTTATCTTCACTGTCATCTGTCAGTGCTGTCAGTGCGGAAGAATCAGCCTGTGTTGCCACTACCTTACCGGCCAGATCTTCTAAAGACTGGATATCGGAATCTGCCGCAACAACTACAACGATACTGTTGTCTACATATGGCTCACTGAATGTATAATCATCCTCTCTGCCCGTCATGGTAAAACCATTCCAGATACAGTCGATAGAACCTGAATTCAGTTCCATATCCTTTGCATCCCAGTCGATCGGCTGCTTTACAAGTTCCCAACCGTTACGGTCGCAGACTTCCTGTGCCAGATCAAGGTCAAATCCGACATATTCACCGTTTTCATCCATATAACCATATGGCGGGTATTCTGCATCAAATCCGACAATAAGCTTTGTTCTGTCGCCTGCTGCTGTTTCATCAGCTGCGTCTGTTGCTTCATCTGCTGCGTCTGTTGCTGCGTCTGTTGCTTCATCACTTGCTGCTGCATCTGTTGCCTCATCTGTAACGGCATCTGTTGCTGCTGCATCACTTGCTGTGTCCTCTGCGCTGCTGCCACATCCGATCATGCTCATGGCAAGAATGGCTGACAGGATCACTGCTGTCACCTTACTGCTTTTTTTCATCTTTTCTCCTCCTCTGGTATGTTACATACCTGTTAGCTATCTACAGATTTTACTCTGTAACATCGTATAACAAGCCACATTATACCATTGAGGTGTCTTTTTTTCAACTCTTATGAAACAGAGAAAATCCCTTTTTCTCTTCTGCCTCCCCGGTTGTAATGCCAAGCACCTTGTATCCGGTTGCTTCAATGGCTGCTTTTACCTTCTCTTCATCAACCGGCTGCTCTGTCAGAATTTCTGTTGTACCTTTCTTATGAGAGGAAGATACTTTCTTTACCTCGATTGCATTTCTGACTGCGTCATTGACATGGCTTTCACACATACCACACATCATACCGTCTACTTTTACTGTTGTTTTGATCATATTCTCGTCTCCTTCTAATGTTTCATCCTGCACAGATTCCATGTCTGTCTGTGCTTCTTTTACCTGCGCTCCGTTCTTTTTTGCAGAGGCTGATTTATGAGTTACTTTTTTATCTTTAGACGCATCGTACATCCGAAACAGGTTCAGACGAAGTGCGTTAGATACAACACAAAAACTTGACAGGCTCATTGCAAGCGCACCAAACATCGGATTTAATTTCCATCCAAACAGCGGGATCCAGACACCCGCAGCCAGCGGAATACCGATCACATTATAGAAAAATGCCCAGAACAGATTTTCATGGATATTTTTCAGCGTTGCACGGCTTAACCGGATCGCCGCAGGGATATCAGAAAGGCGGCTCTTCATCAGTACGATATCCGCCGCATCCATGGCGATATCCGCACCTGCACCAATGGCAATACCGATGTCTGCACGAGTCAGCGCAGGTGCATCATTGATACCGTCACCGACCATGATCGTCTTGCCCTGCTGCTTCAGGGAACCGATCACCTGCTCCTTGCCATCCGGCAGAACACCTGCGATCACTTCATCCACACCTGCCTGTTTACCGATCGCACGGGCTGTCTGCTCGTTGTCTCCGGTTAACATAACAACTTTTATGCCCATATTCTGTAATTCTGCGATTGCCTGTGGGCTGTCCTCCTTGATCACATCCGCCACAGCGATCATACCCAGAAGCTTTCCGTCTCTGACAAACAAAAGAGGTGTTTTCCCCTGCTTTGCAAGCTGCTCTGCCTGCTGTTGCAGTTTCTCCCCGTTTTCCTCAATTTTTTCTCTGATAAAAGTATAACTGCCACCGAGCAGACTGCTGCCTTCTGTCTTGCCGCTCAGTCCGTTGCCCGGAAGTGCGGTAAAATCTGTGATCATCCGTGGCTTCAGTTCTCTGCTCTGTGCCTCCTCCAGCACGGCTTTGGCAAGCGGATGCTCGCTTTTCTGCTCCAGTGTATATGCCATGGTAAGTAATTCTTCTTCCGAAATACCTTCTGCCGGAAGCACATCCGTTACCTTTGGCTCACCGCGTGTGATCGTACCTGTTTTATCCAGTGCAACGATCCGGGTTTTTCCTGTTTCTTCCAATGAGACGGCTGTTTTAAATAAAATACCGTTTTTTGCTCCCATACCGTTGCCTACCATGATCGCAACCGGTGTTGCCAGTCCGAGTGCGCATGGACAGCTGATAACCAGAACGGAAATACCTCTTGCCAGTGCATAGGCAAAATTCTGTCCTGCCAGAAGCCATACCAGTGTAGTGATCACTGCGATCGTGATAACGACCGGTACAAAAACACCGGATACCTTATCTGCGACCTTAGCGATCGGTGCTTTTGTTGCAGATGCATCTTCCACAAGCTTGATGATCTGGGAAAGTGTGGTATCCTCACCGACTCTCGTTGCTTTGCAGCGCAGAAACCCCGACTGGTTGATCGTAGCAGAACGTACCATATCTCCTTCTGCCTTATCGACCGGAATACTTTCGCCTGTGATGGCAGCTTCGTTAACTGCACTGTTTCCTTCTATGACCTGTCCGTCTACCGGAATGTTTTCTCCAGGTCTGACAACAAAAATATCACCTTTTTGTACTTCATCAATGGATACGGTAACTTCTTTTCCGTCTCTTTCAACCACTGCTGTTTTCGGGGCAAGAGAGATCAATGACTTTAAAGCATCTGTTGTTTTTCCCTTGGATCTTGCCTCCAGCATTTTGCCTACTGTGATCAGTGTCAGGATCATCGCTGCAGATTCAAAGTAAAACTCCATCATATATTCCATGACAAGCTCTGCATTCCCGTCTGTCTGTGCCCTTGTCATGGCAAGCAGTGCGTAGACACTCCAGACAAACGATGCCATGGAGCCCATGGCTACCAGCGTGTCCATATTCGGTGATCTGTGCCACAGTGCTTTGAATCCGCTGATAAAAAACTGCTGGTTGATCACCATGATAATAGCTGCCAGTATCATCTGTACCAGCCCCATTCCCACATGGTTATCCGTAAACCACGCAGGCAGCGGCCAGCCCCACATCATATGTCCCATGGAAAAATACATGAGCACGATCAAAAATACAACCGATGCGATCAGACGTTTTTTTAACAGTGGTGTCTGTGTATCCTCCAGTCCTGTCTCTGCTTCCTTGTTCTCTTCCTTTGCATTCTTTAATGAGGCTCCATAGCCTGCTGCTTTGACTGCCTCTATGACCGCACTGCTTTCCGCCGTTCCTTCCACACCCATGGAATTGGTCAGCAGACTGACAGAGCAGGACGTTACGCCCTTCACTTTGGAAACTGCTTTTTCTACCCTGGCACTGCAGGCTGCGCAGTTCATACCTGTTACATGATATTGTTCCATCATTTCCCACTCTTTCTGTATCTTTTTATTTCATAAGTTTCTGCAGGGTATTCATCAGCTCATCCACAACCTCTGTCTTTCCTTCCTGAATATCCCTTACCACACAGGAATGGATATGGCTCGATAATAGTTCTTTATTAAAAGCATTCATGGCTGCACTGACCGCTGAGGACTGCACTAAAATATCGTTGCAGTAAGCATCGTTTTCCAGCATTTTCTGAATTCCTCTGATCTGTCCTTCAATGCGGTTTAAGCGGTTCATCAGCTTTTTCTTTTCTTCCGCCTCTCGCGCGGTCTTCCGCTGGCAGCAGCATGGCATTTCTTTGCATTCTGATTCTTTTTTAGTATCTTTCATCTGCCTTTTCTATTTCCTTTCTTCGTTATACGTTCGGGTGAAACCTTCTATAACCTGCTACGCAGGTTATTTCGCCGTACATTTGCTGCGCAAATATACGACAATGCTTGGTTTCCTTCCTTATATACTCAGAAATCATGCTGCTATCGCAGCATCCGCATCGCTATCGCGCCGCTTTCGATTTCTTCGTTATACGTTCGGGTGAAACCAAATGCCAGCTTCGCTGTCGCTTGGTTTCCTTCCTCACTTTATATACCCCTACAGGGTATTTGTCAAGGAGAATTTTTCTCAAAAAATAAGAGCCGTTCTCCGGCTCTTATCCATATCTGTTGATACAGCATATTTTTTATCTCTTTTTATAAATCACAAGCGTAATAATTTTTAATTTTCCATGCTTAAAGAACACCTTTGAAATATTATCAATAACCTGTGGTTCTCTGGCTTCTCCTTCAACTATAAATATACATCAGTGCTTCCTCTTTTCCAATGCCAACCCAATCAATCGATCCGCCTGATCTGCCATGAACAGCGGGATATTCAGCACATCATCGT
>ENA-ORPK01001365-ORPK01001365.1-human-gut-metagenome-genome-assembly--contig:-NODE-1365-length-19437-cov-40.525126_pt1 | contig 19437 bp, 8 predicted proteins | sample MGYA00242139_ERZ509068 | MGnify/ENA primary metagenome ERZ509068 (study PRJEB26280, sample SAMEA2338687) | human gut metagenome | biome: human gut; feature: human-associated habitat; material: faeces... | reverse complement strand
TTCTATTGCTATATCAAATTTAATATCCTTATTACGATAGAGATAAATCTTTGTATCGTAGGTTATTGTCTCTACTTCAAATCGTTCGCCATTTGGCTGACGGGCAATGTTCCACTCGTTTATGAAACCTCCATCAGGATAGATAGAGAGCTTCTTGTTACCACAAGTAATTGACAAAACACGCCAATGGGTGAGGGTACGCTTAGGAACGGAAACGACAGGGAGTAAATGACCTTCTATGTTCTGATCATATTTGAGGTCATCTATCCATGCATTTGTGAAGTTCGTCAACCATTTGTCGCGCACTTCAGAAGATGGCATGTTGGTGCATATCTTGTTTGCATTGCCCTTGTCGTCTCTGTAGGCTTCAACTTTGAACTCGATGTCGAAGTTTGAACCAATCTGTTTCACTATGTGCCAGATGGTCTGTATGGTAATCATCATACCCATGATGCTCTTCAGATGTTCGTCCTGATAGCTAATCTTCAAATTGCCACCGTTCTGCTTAGCATAGGAAATGAACTCATCAATGAGACCATTCGATTTTGTTTGGAGAATTTCACCCAACTGATAGGTATGAATCTCCTTGAACTCATCACCAGCCAGTTTCAGCAGCATAGCCGATGGTTTATAAGACAAGTCCATAGACTTCGCAGAAGCAATAGGATTATCCGTGCGAACAAAGAACATGGTGTCATTGCCCCATTGGGCATTCAGTTGTGTATGTTCCTTATTACTCATGAAGTAAAGGCTGCCGTCAATGTAAGCAATAGGGTAGAGACCCTTGCTTGCCCATGGATTCTTCATATTCTTGACATCGCCGCCTTTAGCCCATGCTTTTATCTCACGGCACATTGCCACAACAGGTTCCACTATTGCAGTCTGTTCCGATTCCATCAGACAGAAAGTCGTAGTCTGGCTCTTTATCACAAAACGATTCATGAACTGTGGTTGCCATCCGTTTTCTCTATCCTCATAATCCCATTCGGCATAGTCATTGTCAGCAAACAGAACCAGTTCTTGATGGGATGCTGCAAATGCCTTCTCCAAATCGTATAATGTGGTTTGTGATGGCGAAGTACCAGGGAACGCATCCTTGATATTTTGTGGAACAGTATCACCCACCTCTTCCTCTTCTTCTATCCAAGCCAAAGCTGCATCTACATCAACGAACTTGGCATATCTGAGTGTAAACTTGTCGAGGAGCATATCCTTGGATTTCTTCTCACGAGCTTCCAACAGGAGTTTCTTCGTAGCCTTGATAACATCCTTCATTACCTGAATGTTAGCCATTTGGTTAGCATAGCCAGCTCCTCCAGGATTACAGTCGAAGATACAGAGATGACCGTTTGGCATGATGGCGAAGTCAACGGCTCCACGTTCTTTGCCCAGAATGTCCACCAAGGTCTGAGTGAAGGCTATACCCAATGTAAAGAGCAGGTTCTCCTCCTCATCACGGTTAGACATCCATTTGTTCTTTCCCTTATGGCGAATACGAATCTCGCTATAGTCGGTTTGTATTGTATCGCCAATAATCACATTGCGCTTCACCTTTGTTGTATCATGTGAGCAACCGCAAGCCTTGCGCATTTCCTTACCGGTGATTGCGAAATGGAATTTTGGCTTCTCAGGCTTTCCTTCCTTCTTTTCAGGCTTTATATTGTTAAACTCATACGGGAACTTCAATGGTTCATCCTTGTCTGCTACATCTTCTTCCAATACTGTACGTCCACATTTAGGACAGAAGCAATATCCATATCCCTTACCTTCGTTGTAATAGAGAATCTTGGCATTGCCTGAATCACTATTAGGGCGAACAGAGAAAAGATGAGGTTCCGTCACATTGTTTGCCCAGTCGTCAGCATCAATCAGCTGAGCACTAACTCGTGTATAGACATTACTGTCCATGATTCGGGTCTTGTCCTCATTCATATCTGGCATGAAACCAACTGGCTGAATCAGTTCCAGCCCATAATTATCATTCACAGTCCATTTGATCTGATTACTGAGCGTAGAATCATTAATCACCGTCTTGTCACTGTTTCGATAGATGGTCTTGTATGTTTTGTGGTTGTCATCATACATGTTGGTGATTTCTATACCACGAACGATATATACTACACCATCCACAGCCACGCTGTTGCCTGGCGCATACTGGGCGATGGCATCACGCAATGAGTAGGATGGATTGGATGATGTCATAGGAGTAAAGAAGTCTTTCTTGCCATTGCTGTTCAAATCGAGCGTGAGTACGTTGACCGGCATATTGGCATTCGGAGTGAAACGACTGGTTGCCCAGAAGTTCAACAATCGCTTATACAACACCTCTATATACTGCATTTTCAGCTTGATGCGGAATTTGTCCGTGATAGGACCACCTCCCGAAAATGCAGTCTTGTAGTCTATCAGTTTGTTGCGCAGTTCAGAATAGCAACGCTCGTTGATTTCCTGAGCATTCTTGACCACCTGATTGATTTGATCATCATAAACCGTACCACTCAAAAGTTTCATCAAGTCCTTACGTACCTCTGGTTCAAGTTGCTTGGAACATAGAATGTTGAATTTCTCATACATTGTTCCCTTTGGATCGCCAAGCAGGTCGTTAGGGTCGGCATTACTTGAATTGTCCTTCACAAACTCTATTTTACCGTTGATTACCTTCACTTCAAATGGGGTATAATAGTCTGCTACTTTTTGTGTCAGGCGTCCACCATTGGCACCTTCGGTAAACACGCCAAAGGCACGTACAAGGAATGAGTTTACATGACGCTGAATCACCTGAGGACTCTTCAAATCTACAGATGGTACTCTTACTGGTCGACTGATAATCTTGTCTATAGGATTACTCAAAGTTCTGAGACCTATTACATCTGATCCACAAAGAGTTATACAGGCACTGCGAACTTTATTGTTACGTCCGCTTCGACCTGCACGCTGCTTATAGTTGGCAGGCAGAGGAGGAACACTCGACAGCAATACTACCTCCAGGTTACCCAAGTCCACACCCATCTCCATAGTTGTAGAGCAGGCAAGAATATTGATGGTATGATCCTTGAACTTCGACTGCAATCCACGAGCCACACTCTTATCTACCTGAGCAGTATGCTCCTGCTGTACAAAGAGATTTGGGAAGACATGAATATCCTCCAGACGGTCTGAGAATACACCATCTGTTCCCCAAATGTTATTGTTCCAAAGTAAGGCTCTATGCGTCTTAGCCCAGGATTCTATAGTCTTTTTGTCTGCTTCCTTTGCTGAACCCTTATAGTATGGGAAAGCCTCCCAATGTTCATGCAAGTCCTCACGTAATTCCATAGGAGTAGTACCCTCCAGATATGGAGAGAAACGCTTGAAATTGTTTCCGATAGGGCGCAGGCAGACTGCATGGCGGTTACCGTCTGCTTTTGTATCGCAAAGATAAACGTCATCATAGAGCTTGAAGCACAGGTCATTGAGATTGAAACGAGGCGCATTGTCTTTTTCATTGACAAAGTGTCCTGTATCATCCAGACGCTGACCCACCTGCAATATCTTATACTCATCGCCTGTCAGAGTTTCCCAAAGAGAATCTATTACGGCTGAAATCTCTTGAAAATACTGACGCTGAGCATCGTTCATGGTCAATGTGTTGTCATCACGTGCTATCAGCGCACAGAGATAACGCACAATACGGGCTGTTGAAACCTTACCTTCTTCCAGTTTAGGTTTGTTAAATGGACGACGGCGAGGCTTCTCTGTAGCAAAACGTACCGTTGAGAAGATGTCTATCTTGTCATTTCCTGGAATGCGAAGATAGAAAGACTGGTTGCTTCGTACCGTATAGTCGAGATAAACCTGCATCAGGTTTCTCCAGTCCTCTTCTGTAATCTGGTTAGCTGGGTTGTCAAGTAAATCATTGAAGTCCTCTACGGCCTTTGGCAACTTGATTTTCTTCAGTTGAGGATAACATGTCTCAAACAAACCCAAAGTTTCTGGAGATGCTGCAGATGCAGGACGATGTGCCAGATACATCACCATAATACTTTGGATATACTTGTCAATGATTTCATCAGATGGAAGTCCGTTTTCCACCTCATCGCTATCACCCGAACGCTTCACGAATACGGATGCAAATACCGGACAGTATGGATCATTTTTCAGAAGTTCTGCTATCTCTGACCAGGTCATATACTTGCACGACATCTCGTCCAGCTGCTTCTGAACCACCTTAGGATCAGGCGACTGGAGATTAGCCATCATTGGCGTATATTTCATCATAGACATAGGATCTGCTTGAACAGCAGCTAAGATTTGTGCCATAGCAGCCTCTTTGGTCAGACCATTTGCCTTCCTGCGACACAGTTCATGGTATATGGTACTGTTGAACCACATACGTTCCTGTTCCAGATTCTGTTTCAAGGTAGCCTTTGCTGCAGCCTGACGGCTATCAACAAAACTGATATATTGCTGACCGTCATGAAGTACGATGCCGCCCGTCTTTGAATCGCCTTTATCCAACTGATCAAGGATGCTTGGAGCCATCATGCGTGAGATGAAGTCGGCAGAAAGACGGAACTTCTGAAGACGGTTGTCTTCCATATTTCCGTTTGCATCACCTTCCACATCCTGGTCTGTATTGTGGTTCTTGGTCTGTTTGGCATTGCAGTAAGGACAGCATCCCTGAATGTTTCCAACAACATGCCAACTGCCCGTTTCTTTTTCATCGGCAGGAGTCAATGGTTGAAGTTTGCCTCCAGGAACCAAACGGAATTTCACGTTACCGTCTCCCTTCATGTTCTTTTCATTAGAGAGTCCGAAGATGGCATACTTCTTCGTTGAGTTGTCATTACTTTCTGCCATGTCGAGGTCGAACATATCGCTATCATCAGTTGCGATGGCCTCATAAGTCCAATCCTCAGTATTGACAGAAGCCAATGCTACATACTCGCCACAATGCTTGCATCGGCTGAGTTCCAGCAGTGGAGCTTCCTCGATAGGAGTCAATGACAGAGCATCTTCACCAATCTTCTTTCCGATGGCGTTTTCTGTATATATCTTGAAAGAACCATCAGCAAACTCATTCAATCGGACAAAGAGTCCGTTGTTAGGGACACGATAGAAGTAGTGTACCTTCAATTTACATACAGGCATCTTCAGTCCTTCAGACTTGCAGCGGTCTTCTTCACGCTGACACATCTCGTCAAGACATTGCAGTTTCTGACTGATAGATGCATTTTCAGGATATAGTTCATCCAGAGATATATAGTCAGCCTTGAAAATCTTTCTCCAACGATCTTCGTCATCACCCTTTGGAATTTCTGTTTCTCCGATACGCTTACCTCCAATAGCTTCCACCTGGTCAGTTCTTACGCCAGTGATACCGGCAATAAACTCCTTCAGTTCTCTTTCTTCCTTCTCTTTGTCCTCACCATTTCCGAAGGTAGCAGATGATGTTGCGAAACGAACATTCTGTGCATCCACCTTGAAGGCGAGAAGCACTCGGCGAAGAAGCATGGCAAGTTCTGCTGCGCCTGCTCCAGTATAAGAGTGAGTCTCGTCGATAGCAACCCAGCGAAGACTATGCTTTCCTGCAACAATCAACTTCGCATCGGCTCCTCTCAGCAAGATGTATTCCAGCATGGTTGGGTTGGTCAATACGATATGGGGAGGATTGTTGCGAACATCCTTACGGGTATAGATCATGTGGGGATATTTCGAGTTCTTCAGCTCGTAATGTCCTTGACCGTCAAGATCATTCTTTACCCATTCATATTTGCCTCCTGTCACATGCTCAATACGACGGCGCATTTTCTCTGCATCATCCGACTTGTCTGTATTTCTTGGTTCCATCTCTGGCAGGTCACCATTATATACAGTATAGGTCAGGCGAGTGCCGGTAGAAGATTCGGCAACCGTCAGAAGTTCTTCCAGACGTTCCTTCTGATCTTCCATCAAGGCGTTGAGAGGATAGAGAAAGAGAGCCTGTATCTCATTTGGTAGTGCGTTTTGTGAGAGGTCATAAATCAATGGCATCATAAAGCACTCCGTCTTACCAGAACCAGTACCCGTGGTCACGACTATCGACTTTGGCTTATCGTCTGCCGTTCTTTGTCTGAGCAATACATCCCAGCATTTATACTGATGCTCGTATGGAGAATATTTAAAGTTCCACAGTTTGCCCACCAAAGCCTTGGCTTCCTCAGCTTTCTCAGGCGCAACTGGGATATATGAGTTCATGCATTGAACTACAGGCACGGCATTTTCAGGCGCAAATAGATTGCCGATAAGAGTCTTCATCTGCTTGATGTATGAGCGCTGACTGTCGTTGTTCGACTCACCGCACCACATCGCAACGAGGGCTCTTTCCACCGCTGTTCTATTGTTGTTATATAGTTCAGAGAAGTTCATAATCTTGTTATATTTCTTGTCTATATTTCGTTATCTATGTGTATATTAAACTCTTGCCAGTCAAATCCAGACTCTTCGGCAAAGCGGAGCAGTCCTTGTTTGTCTTCTGGCGTTAATGTGCCGTTTCTCTTTTCGAGTAAAGGCTCATATATTTCCGACACAATCTTGTCCTTGTCCATATCTCTCAATGGCTTCATCAGGAAGAAGTATGTTCCATAATGATTTGCCACTTCAAAAGATTTAAGGATGGATTCCGTAACAGATTCCTCGATGTCGTCCCATGCCCATGGATCATTGTCGATATCCATTCCCAGGTTGCATTGCAGATTTTCTGTCGTGCTGATGTCTTGAAATATCACGCCCATATTCTTTGAGTCTGCATCTTCATTTGGATTGATAGGCTCAGGTTCAGTCTGCTCATCATAGTTCCAGTATAGAGCTTGTTCTTCTTTCCATGAACTGTGCTCTTGATCATTGCCGAAACAAACTACCAGGCTTTCAGGAGCCATGGCATCGAGTAGCTTTCCTACATAGTGATTGTCATTTCTCCAGGCGTTTAAGGCAGCTTCACCTACCGATGGATTACCTGAGATATTGATGAAGTCCTGCGAATAAATACTACGCAGATTCCTGCATTCGTATGCCTGATAACCTTTCTCGCTGAAGTCATTCAGCTGAACCCTGTCTTTGAAGATGTAAGGAAGATTGAGCTTTTCCTCATCATTCAGATACTCGATAATCTTGCCGTCAAGCATAACCTCTTTCAATAGGGTTGGCCGATAGACATCTACTTCATAGTAGCTTTCACCTTCACCGTACCTTATGGGTAGTGTAGGGGAGAGAGGATTTCCATCAATCGGGATTTCATCTTGAAGTTCAGCCTCTGTTCCGTCCACTTCCTTGTATCGAATGAGAGTCCGCTCAAAGTCTCGCTTAATAGGCGATGCTTTCTCCATTCTTGGCAGATAAACTACGGTAAACAATAACGGCTTTCCTTTTATTGTTACCCTTAATGTCACCTCACCATACGGAGGCTCATCCATCTTTGTCCATTCTGCATATCTGCCGTTCTCTTGCTTGAATTCTATCATTTCTGCCTCGGTTTCCTCCTCTGGCTGAGCATGGAGAATATCATCCTTTGTAGCAAAATGGCGAACGATCACATCTTCCCATCCAAATATCAGTGGCAGTTCATCTACCTCATATTCATCGCTGATGTCTGGGTCGTCTATATAGTAATGCTTCACCTTTCCGCCACCCACATATCTAATGGTGTCGGTATAAAGCCTTGTGGTTACCTGGTCATAGCCTATGCGGTTATACAGGTTAATTTCCTTGCCTTGCTCATCCAGGAAGCTGACGCAATCATAGATGTAAATCCAGTTCCATGTATCGGTTGTACCAAACTTCTGGTCACGGAATCGCTTGCGATATACTTCTTCGGAAAAGGTCTCATCCTTCAAGTTGCAGCGGTTTGAAAACAGCACTGCCGTTTCCTTCTGCGTGTTCTGGGTAGAAGACCATGCTTCCCCATAGTCTCCCTGTCGCCAGAGTTGGATGTATTCTGTTGTATTTTGTGTTTGAGCCAGATATTCATTACCATCGTCATCCTTCACCACGATTTCGATCTTATCAAATCGTGATGTAGGGATGTTTTTAATCTGTACTCCTTTTTCTACGCCAAAGGCAACGAAGTCGTTCACGCTGTGGTTCAGATAGGTGATGATAGGATTTTCCATGGTCGATGGTTCTATCACCTCATCGCCTCTTTTGAACCTTATATATATAAATAGGTGTAATTGCTTCTCAGGGTTTGGCACGCCCCAGAGATGCACACGATCATAACGAAGATACTGGTGCAAACCTCCACCAACCTCCTCTGGCTTCAGCCAAAGGTTGAGTCGGCGTGTCATAAAGGTATAGTCTGGCGAGAATATTACTTGCCATTCAAAACGGAATTTTACCTTTAATATCTCATCGTTGGCAGCCTTGATAGTTGCCACGAATCGATTCACGTCAGATGCAGCATCCTGCAGATCGTCTTCATGGAAGGGCATTTCACCATTCAGAATCTCCTTCATGTATTCATAAAGAGAATGCTGTCGCTTGATGCTCTCTCTGAAGGCTGCAGCTCTTGATGCTTCATCCAGATTTTCCAATGTATAGTTCTCGCCATGATAGATACGGCAAAGTCCCTTCAGGAACTTCATCTTGTCATGTCGGTTCAGTTCATGCTGTATGGCAAGACCACCAAGCACATAGATGGAGTAGAGCCATCGCTTCTGTCCGCTATCATCCTGATATAGATAGCGTTTCTTGCTGATGCCTGAGTTGGACCAGAGTGTTTCCAAATCCAGATTCTCTATCAGTGGGTTTCTGTTGCCACTTTGGTATTTGCGCTTATACCATTCTGCCATATAGACAATGGTTGATGTGGCATTTTCGGGTTTTGCCAACGCTGCTACTCCACAATCAGACATAATAGCGCTTAGGCAGACTTCAAGTTCATTGAAATCTGCCTCCGACAATCTCAGCTTCCAAACGTATGGATGCGTGATGTCCAGGGATGCTATTTTGTCTGCAAGCTTCTTGCTTAGTCTTGTTTCCATATTTTAATTTCTTTCTTCATGCCTCGGTATGCGTCACGCAAATCCCTTAACGGATGTTCCGAATCCTTGATATGATGAATCATACTGTGGCAGTTGCTGCATAGCGGTACCAGATTTTCCAGGAAGTCTTTGGGCACACCATCGGTCTCGTATGTGGAAATCATCTTTAGATGATGCACTTCCATGAAGTTGGCACCCAGTTCTTTGCCGTAGGTTCCCTCAAAATCCATTCCGCAGCATTGACATTGATAGCCATACTTGTCAAGGCACATCTGCCGGAGCTGAGGATTGCGCCTTATCACATCCATCTCTTTCAGAATATGCTTCCGTTCGCCTTCGGTTTCTTCCCGGAATGATGGAGTAGAAAGTACTGATGGTTCCGCATCAGATGGCAAATCCTCTATGGCAATCTTTGTTTTGATGAGATTGTGGAATGCTTTTGATTCCAGGAACCCTGACCATGTTTTTAGATGTAAAGAATACCTGTTGTCAGCAGCATTGTCTTCTGTTCTCATCAGTCCGTCTATAGCCATATCATGGCGTACTCGGTCATAGAAGTTATGGTCGAGCTGCGTATAGATGCTTTCAAAGTTTGGCGACTCATGCTTTCGGATGAAGTCTGCCAATTCCGATTCTGTGAATCGGGCAAACTCTTCTGCATCAGGCCTGCGTTTCAGATATTCTTCCACGTATGCCTTGCGGATGGATGCTGGTGTTGGTATCTCTTGTTTCATTGCCCTCATTCTATTTTTCGGAAATCTCACTATTATTTACTACCCAATAACCATGTGCGCTACTTCCTACACGATGGATTAGTTCCTTTTTCTTTAAACATTTTACTATTTTGTAGATAGTAGTTACACCTAATGATAAGCTTTTTCCAATTTGCTCATATGTAATTTGGGTGTTTTGTTTAATGAGGGATAATACTTCTTTTTCAGAGTTTGTAAGAGTTTCAGTTTGATTCTTTACCTCACTCTTTACCTCACTCTTTACCTCACTCTTTACCTCACTCTTTACCTCACATCCGTTTTCAGGAGTGATTTCTTTGTTTATAGTATATGTGGTCCAGCGGTTTTTGCTTTCTTGGTTAAGCAGGTTTTTATCAACCATATTATGTAATAACTTGCCTATTTCCAGAGAGTTCATTCCAAGCATTTGCTGCAGTTCCATATTACTTACGCTATCACCATTCCAAACGTATGCCATTACTTGTTGCTCATTGGCAGTAAAGCTATTGTATGTTTCTTCGCCATAATAAGCTTTCATTTCTGCTAAAGTTGATGCTGGAAGAAGACTTACCATAGGCAGAGTGAGATCTACCTGACGCAATTCTGTTCGATCTATCAAGATCGGTTTGCGCCAGTTTTGTTCCTTCCATGTCTTTAATATTGTTGGATAGCCACTACCAATGTTTTCACCATAGCCAATCATACGCAGCATATTTTGTATTCGTGGATTTCTTGCTTTAGAATTACCACCATGCATGATGTCCTCCATTGGCAGTTTAAGCGAGCCTGGATTTGAGAAGAGAAATTCTTTCTCGTACTTCTCTATTTTCAGTACACCTGTGATGAGTAGATCAGCGTGGATAATCATATTGGTCAGAGCTTCACGAACGGCTTTGTGTATAGGGGTGTCATCGATACGTTCCATACCTTCGAGTTTGAATGGGCGTTTCAAATCTTGCGTGAGTTTGGCAATAACTCGCATAAAGAAGTTAAAAAGGTTGTTTTCCCATGTTCCATCATATGTCAATCGGTCGCTCCAACGGCTATCTGCTTCTAAGTTGGTCTTGTCTATATAGTCCATACGTATGTTGTCGAAGCGGTCACGCACAGGAAGTCCTTTGCCGAACATCATGAGTCCGGCTACGGTTAATCCCTCGCGATGCGTGTTTCTATCAAAAACATATCCTCCCATATTTCTCAGAAACTCTTTGTCGTCAAGTTGATTGAAAGCATGATCCACATTTCTCACTTCAAAACGATTACGGTATGCGTGTAGGGTAGGCATGTCTATGTCGTTTAAATCATAATTTTCTACCAATGTACCATCGTTGCCATTTTCATTTGCATCACGCAACATTGATTTTACTTCTTCATCTGTGCAATGATAGTCTCCTTCAAAGTTGCGCTTATACGAACCTCCTATCAGGTTCTTATTGATGTAGATAGGACGCATGGTATAGTTTGCCATAGGTACGTGTATGGCTATAATGTTTTTGCCATTATAGTCAATACATTCCACATTGTCCTCCATGAGAATATTACGACTTACCTTATCACTATTAATAGTGTCCCAAAATGATTTCAGGATTTTGTCGGTATCGTTAACTCCTGTGACTTCTAAACGTCCTTGCTCAATTGTACGATTTCGGCGTTCCTTGATACCAAGTACAATTGTTCCGCCAATAGTGTTGGCAAAGGAAGAATAGGTTTCCCATACCGACTTTGGAAGCTCGTTTGTGGCTTCCTTATATTCTATGTTTATGCGCTCACCATAGAGCATCATATCGTTTATATCGTTTGATGTCATATTGTCTTTATTTTAAGTTATGGTTTAACTCTTTTTCCTTTTAAAATTACATTCAGTACCACTTTTAGTACCGCTTAACTGGTACTGGAGTTTATCTTAGGTGGTACTGGAGTATCAAGTAACTGACACCTTAGTAACACTTATGTGGTACTGAGAAGGTACTTTGAAGGCATGAATCAGGCACTCCAATTGATGTGCTCCTCGTATTTGTCGAAGTCCATTTTGGAGTCAGCTCCTACCTTTTCAAGCATCAGTCTTATCACCTCTTGCTCTTCTGGTGGAAGAAGAATGTCACCACGCCTACGCTTGAAATATTGGTTGCGTCCGAAGTGGAGGATGAGGGTAGTCATGAACTGGTCATACTGCTGTGGGTACATACGCTTTTGGAAGTTGGTGAATCCTCTGGCGAATATCACCGGCTTTTTATCCCGATAGTATGTACATGCCTCATCCTTGCTGCATCTGGTGGGATTGATCAGACGCAAATACTCTGCATTCTGCTCCATCATCATGGAGTAGGCTACCTGATGTAAGCAGGTAGCTGCCATAGGGCAACTGCTATGCTCACATACAGGATAGTTTATCGGTAAAGAAGTATATTCTTTCTTTGGCATAATCTACTTTGTTTTGATACCTTTATTCTTGAAGAATCACTCGAGAGGGAATTAGTCCATTGGCTTAATCATCTTCTCGATAAAGGCAATTTCATCGTCGGAGAGATTGTACTTAGTATAGAGCTGGCGGTCGATGTCTGGAATGCTTTGGCTCCAGTCGATGTCGCTGTTGTTTTTATAATTTTGAATAGGTACGAATTTAAATTTATCCCTAACGATGTTTTGAGTAATTAGAATAGAAGCTAGTAGAAATCTTGTAAAACAAGTACGAATGTACTTTTTTAGATTCTGTGCTTCTTCCTCATTATCGAATATATCTAATAGAAGATATGATTCTGTACATATAGTATAAGGTGGTAAGACTTCAAGTCTTGAAACGATTCTTTTGCGTCCATTTGCATCTGTTTGTCCTGCATGTTCAGCTGAAGCTTTTGACATGATTACTTTCCACTTGTCTACTATTTCTTTGTTTTGTGGCACATCCTTCTCTTCCATGTAGGTGATTCCATCGCTGCCGAAAAGTGAAATATTTCGACCCGGCTTCGCCGGGAAACCGCGCTGGAAGCTTCTTATCCCAAACGGTTTACGTGAGTAAACCGTTTGGGATAAGAAGCCTGTAAAGGTTTGAGACTTAACCTTATTGATAATATCAAGAACCTTTTGGTTTCTTATAAATGTATCATGTTCATTAAGATATCTAGTACTTTCATTACGGAAACTACCAAGAATGCTTGTTACTACACATTTGTTATCAGATCCTTTGTTCCATAAGAAATAACAAACCCCACCTGCAATATCTACAGTAGGGAAACAATCTCTTGAATCCTCGTAGTCAAATAACTTTATGAGTTGTTTATCATTAAGCATATTTGCCCTAAACTCATCAAGCCCTTTACCTCCTGTATACCATTTTGCTGGTATAATCATAGACACATTATTAGGGTTAAGTAATTTGGCCAAATCTACAAATTTATTATAAATAGGAGTAGCACTACTTCCTGTTCCACCACCATCCATAATCTGATACGGCGGATTTCCCACTACAGCATTAAATTTCATTTCTTGCTTACTTGAATTGCCCTTCCAGAAACCAACAGACTTCAGCTCTTTTACGAGTCCTTCCTGGTCTTTAGAAGCACGTTCGATTAATTGTACGTTTTTGATATTCGCTTTCTGGTCAACCTGGCGGAAGCCAAAGAGGGTGCGGTGAGTAATTCCCTTAGCCATAGGAGTATTGCAGATAACATACATATTGTTCTCCACTATATCATCCCAAACCACTTGTTCTTCCTGCACACTGACCGTCTCCTTTTCGATGCATTCCGCCTTGATATATTCTTCCAAGCGACGACGGAAGAGAGAGTAGGTTACGTAAAGAGGATAGAGACCAGTCTTTGAATTGATCTCCAATATCTTTGTCTGAACCTCTCCTGCAAGGTCAACATTATCAAAGAGTTGGCGGGTGACATCGCCCTGGTCAACATAACGAGGAGTGCAGAGCATTCCAGTCTTTTCGTCAAAACTTTCGTCGTACCAGCACCAACCACCAATCGTGTCACTCATGTGCATATTTACCACACGCCAAGGAGTAAGCACCGTCTCTTTATCTGGATTGCGGAAATAAGAGAAAATCTCCGTAATCTGACGGATGCGTTCATCAATATGCATGAAATCTGCTTCTCGGGTAAGGGCACGATATTTCTTACCCGCTTCCTCGAAACGGGTAGCATTGAAGCACTTACGAATCTTGTTGAAATCTTCTTTCGAGATTCCCTTCGGCATAAACTCGGTCCATGACTCATCCTTAATCTTTCGGGTGAAGTTGTCAACAGTCAGTTCATCCTTAGGGTCGCCAGCATCAGCACCACCATACATCAGCAACGGAATACGGAGCGCAATACCACGGATATTGGTCATACGCTTCTTGAACTCCTCACGTTCTTCCTTCGCCTTCTCACGTCGGGCAATGCGCTCAGCTTCTGCCTTCAGCCAATCCTCACGCTCTTCATCAGACATGGCTTCCCATTGCGCCTTAAATTCTTCGTCTTTCTTCAGCTTTTCTTCTGCTTTCTTCTTGGCTTCAGCAATCTTTTGTCTCTTATTTTCCTCCCATTCCGCACGTTCCTCTGGTGTCATGTGACTGAGATCGACAGATTTGCTTGCATCTTTTCGCTTCTCGTCAGGAGCCTTGCCACCATGCTCACCAATATGATTGATGATTTCCGGATTTACCTTATTCAGTTCATCTTGGTTATAGAGGCATGGATCGTCAAAGCCCTTGCGTACCAGTCGGTCGATAAACACATTCTCCAACTGCTTGTAGATGTCATTGACATCCATAGGACTCATCTTGCCTCCATCCATTGAAAGAACAGGACAAAGCTCGATAAATTCACGAACAGTCTCCTTGTCGCGCATTTCCTGCGTCTTCTCTTCATCGCCTTCCTGCTTCTTCTTCTCCTTAGCTGTAGCCATAGAAGAGAATTTGGCTGTTTCAGCCACAATCTTCAAGGCGCGGTCGGGCGCAAAGTCGAATACATAACATTCTTTCTTGATCTTACCTTCATGAGTCTTGTATGGAGACTGCACACGGAAGATGGTCTGCATGTAAGTGGCAGCACGGTCGCCACCTTTCAGATAGAACACGGCAGTCCAAGGCGCTACAGTAACGCCTGTAGTCAGACGGCCACAGGATATGGTGATGGTAGAAGTCTTCTCTGGATTGTCGCCAATCGCTTTAAGCACCTTATCAAGTGCATTCTCGTTTTGTTCGTCTGTTTCGCTTCTACCTGCTACATTCACTATAGTGAAATGACGGAAAATCTTGTGCTCTTTCAGCAGTTGCTCCAAAGCAGCCGCTTCGTTGACATGAGAAACTACCCAAAGTGTATGACGGAACATCTGGCGATATTCATTGGTAGAGAATGGAAAATTATTCTCAGCATCCTTTTTGCAGAGTAAATCCAAAAACTCAGATACTTCTGGCTCATGTACAAAACGACCTTTAGCACCCTCTGGCATAGATGCATTGTCGGCTTTAGGATTACCTGTCCAGGTACGGAAGAACTCAGGGAACGAGAATACACCTGTCTGGTCAAGGATATTATCAATATTCTTGGTAATATCGTAGGTGAAGATATTCATCTTCGGCAGTTCAGCGTACGGATTCTTCCCGTTGGGATGTTCCAGGTCCCAGTTATGCTTGGCTGTTTGCTCGGCAATATAGTCCCAGGTGTAGATTTCATCCTCTTTGAAATCCTCATAGAGATTGAAAGGAGTTCCAGAGAGATAGAGCATCTTGGTTTTCTCTTTCTTCAGAAAGTCCTGGATGACACCTTTGCCCAATGAGGTAAGAGTTCCCTCGTGAGCCTCGTCAATAATAATTAAATCCCAGTCGGTTTTCAGAATGTCAGCTTTCAGCTTCTCGTTCGATGCGGAAGTTGTGTTGCCAACACCTGCATTTTTTGCCTGAGTCTTACTATTAACAAGTTCCGAGAGACGAATATATTGCATGGAAACGAAGAAGGCATAATGATTGCCTGGAGTCTCGACAAAGCTTTCTAAATCATAGTAGTTACCTACAGTCTCACTCTCATCATCCGAACGCATACCGAAACCATAGGTTTTGTGGATGTCGCTGTTGCCTTTTACCTTAGGCTCAGAACTTTTGCTGCCCACAACCTGTTTGAAGGCTTGGAGCCAACTTTCTCCTACTACAGGGCGGTGGGTGATGATAAGGGCGCGCTTCACATCCAGTTCGCGCATAAGCTGCATGGCACAGATGGTCTTGCCGAAACGCATCTTGGCATTCCAGAGGAACTGGCGATATTCAGGAAGAACTTCATACTGGTATTCACCGCGTCTTCCACTTCTTTTACAGAAACGCTCCTTCGCTTGATCGATTGCGTCCCTTTGCTCAGAACGAAGAGTGATAAAGTCGTCGGCAAACAGGTCATCCTGCATGCCGGTCTTTATTTCTTCAAGGGTTGAGTACGTTGCCATAATTATGTTATTTATTATTATTCTTGTTTACTAACGACTCGAAGGTCTGTTTGATAGCCGACTTGTCGTGAAAGTCTATATTTCTCAGCGTTGCCTTCTGAAGGTTGATGCCTTTGAGGAAGTCTTTGATAAGACAGAACCGCTCAAAGGGTGGATATTCTTTGTAGATTAATCTATCTCCCTCAGCATCCAATTTTTTCACGGCTTCTGGAGTTCTGAATATTCCCAAATCAGACTTTTTCTTTTCAAAGTCTTGAATGATCCGTTTTTTCTCTTCTGAAGACAACTCCTTAGGCGTATGCCCAGGAAGTCCGTATGTCAATCCATCCATCTGCCACACGTTCCAGGAGATAATGTAAGCAGCACCTGGCATCATGCGCATCTTGTTCTGGTTGAACTTCTTTTCGCCAAACTGAGCGATATAATGCTCTTCGAATGTAAAGAAGAGAGCTTCTCTGGCAAGTAGGAGGTTATCGCCTTGCCATTCGAAACCGTATGTTGCACGGAGAGCTATCTTAGCCCAAAGAATCCAATCCTTGGAATCCTTCGTATTCTCGGAAACGATTCTGAGTTTACGGTCGAGCATTCCTATGCGATATTTCACATTCTCGTTATACTCACCAGTAACGGCATCATATCTATTACAGAGGTATGGAGCTTCGCCACAGGTAATCTCCAGACGGGTATCAGCCACATAGTCTTTCCAGGTCTTACCTTCTGGAAACTCAATTTTCTCCTCATTGTTAATCCACTTCTGAGGGTTTTCTGGGTCGGGCGAATTGAAGAGTCCCTCTTTTCTGCCGAACCATTCTTCATCAATGAGATTGTTCTGTGCATTACAGATCCATGCAGGAGTAAACACCTCAGCCTTATCCTTTGCACGCTGCGTCTGTTCTTCTTTCGACTTTACGGCACGTGGTCGGATAATCTCCTGGTAATTGTCTTTCTCCTCAGGATTCTTTTTGACCAACTCATTATATTGCTCCTTCGTAATCACCTTGCCTTCTTTTGAGGCATAGGATGTGATCTTGTCGAGCGTGATAGGTGCAAAGAAAGTAAAATCCTCTCCGTAGTCAGCATACGAATCCGTAGCCCAGTAGATATTCTGCTGGGTAGTATGATCTTTCAGAAGATTCATACATACCTTCTCTCCGTAGCTGTGAAGGAGTTGGTTCTCACTTATGTCTGCGTCATTTATCATTGTTTATATTTTAATTGCAAAATTATCATTCTATGTTGCAGTCTTTCTGCACTATTGAATATTTTTTCAATAAATTCTCTATTTTCTCAGCAATTTGCCGTCTTAACCACTCAGGTTTGAGTACTTCAACCTGATTTCCGTATGAAAAGATGCGTGCTTCAAGTTCCTTATTAGGACGAACCATAAGCTTGATGATTCGCTGTTCTTCGTCTTCAATCTCCTGTGAAGGATGAATTGGCTTGTTCACCACATAAGGGAAACGGGCTTCATCAAATTTCAACAGCACTTCCTCTGCAACTGGATGGTCTTCGGGTAATGTTACTCCAACTACGTCCATGAAATATTCATTGAAGTCTATATCCGTATTGGGAATAAACGGCACATTGGCACGTGAGAACTTCACGATACGGTCGAGTGCTTTATTAGTGATGTAATTGCCATGACTACCTTCCTGTAATCCGATGAGGAACCAACGGTTGTTGAATTGCTTGATGTGGTAAGGATGGAGGATGGCAGTTCTTTCATTGCCAGCGAAAGTGCGATAGAGCAAATTCAAAGGCTGATGATTCAATGCGGATTCTATCAGTTCGCCTAAGAACTCTGTTCCCTTCAGCAGATCATTGTGGTCAAATGACACGATATTCTCTGTATTGGGCTTGACACCAAAACGGAATTCGAGATTTGAGATGACATCTTCCAACCATGCGTTACTCGGCACACCACGGAAACGACTTAGTATGTCGATAGTGGAGCGAAGAGACTTTATTTCTTCGGCTGTCAACTCATTATTAAAGATGGAGAAGCTTGGGTCTGAATAACGGTAGTAACTTTTCCTTCCATCGAAGGGATATGTTTCGATAGGGGCATTGTAGGTGACTCTATCTCTCATGTATTTGATGTCTTCACGTATCTGACGGATGCTGACCTGCGAGCCATAGAGATCCATGAGGGACTCATTGACCGTGTCAAGGAGGTCCTCAATACTATATGTTCTATGAAAATCGCTAAAGCATCTGTCCAGAATCCGGTAGCGAAGTTGCGCATTCTTGTTTGTTGGCATAGAGTCTTTTCTTAATTAGTTTATTTATCTGTTTTTATAGTAACGACATCATCCAGTCTGACAAGGTCGTTCATGTCGCATTTGAGACAGCGAGCTATCTCAATCAAATTCTCTAAAGTTGGTTGTGATGTGTTGGTGACCCACTTTGATATTGTAGCAGGATCTTTACCGAGCATCTCAGCCAGTTGCTTGTTGGTTAGCATGCGTTCTGCAAGCATCACCTTAATCCGATTTAGAGGTTGTTTCTCCATATTTCTTGTTTTTATATATTATCAATATGCAAAAATAAGGTTTTTTCTTCGAAAAACAGACATTTTTCATAAAAATAACACTCCTAAAGCAAATAAATTGATGTTTTCGTCATGTTATTCGAAAAAATATTGTATTTTTGTAGAAAAAAGGCTGCATCTCAGCAATCGGAGCAAGCTCCATTGCGTTCGGTTTGCACTTTTTTTGCATGTGAAGGGCGTCTTTTTTCTGAGAGTGCAGATAGATTGCATAATGGCTTTCTACTTTTGCATCCAGATTGTAACAGTTAGACCTTTAGGTCGTGGTATAAACAAAATCATAAGAACGATGGAAAAGACGAACATCTACACAGATGAAGAGCGTTATTGGATGACTGGAGGTAATACAGGAACATTGCCTACACGTATCATCCCATCTGTGATTTACAGTTTGGCACCAAACGAAATCTTCGTGTTTGGAAGCAATGCTCTGGGTATGCATCATGCAGGTGCTGCTCGTGTGGCCTATAATGAGTTTGGTGCAGAATGGGGAAATGGTGAGGGATTGCAAGGTCAGTCATACTCTATCCCCACGATGGAGGGTGAGCATAATACAAAGCTTGCCATCATGAGATTTACGCAATATGCCAGGGAACATCCTGAACTAAAGTTTCTGGTAACTCCTGTTGGCTGCGGTATCGCTGGATATACTCCAGAAGAGATTGCTCCTATGTTTAAGGATGCAGCTTATTTGGAGAATGTGTATTTACCCATCAGCTTCTGGAAGGTGCTGATGAAA